>Ga0114966_10004090_pt1 | contig 12585 bp, 11 predicted proteins | sample M_130207_XF_Meta_FD_87029 | JGI IMG/M metagenome (GOLD analysis project Ga0114966, IMG submission 87029) | Freshwater microbial communities from Lake Montjoie, Canada to study carbon cycling - M_130207_XF_MetaG | ecosystem: Environmental > Aquatic > Freshwater > Lake | place: Lake Montjoie...
GCTTAAGTCGTGGTTGACCTTTATTGCCTTCTAAGCTTTCTAAAAGAGCGGTTTCTTCGCCACAAATATATGCGCCCGCACCGCGATGAATAAAAATATCTAAATCCCAGTCAGAACCGCAGGCATTTTTGCCAATTAATTTTGCATCATAAGCTTCATCGATGGCTTTTTGTAAAGCGACGGATTCATTATAATATTCGCCACGAATGTAGATATAGCAAGTGTTGGCGTTGATTGCTTTTGAAGCGATTAAGCATCCCTCAATTAATTTATGGGGTTCGTTGCGTAAGATGTCGCGATCTTTGCAAGTTCCAGGCTCAGATTCGTCGGCATTGATAACTAAATAATGCGGTTTACCAATTTTTGGATCGGTTTTTTTTGGAACAAATGACCATTTAGTGCCAGTTGGAAAGCCGGCTCCACCCCTTCCTCTTAATCCAGAATTTTTTACTTGTTCAATTATCCATTCGCTTCCATTATCAATAAACTTTTTAGTTTGCGACCAATCACCTCTTTGCTTAGAGCTTTCTAAGTTGCTTGATTGAAATCCGTATATATTTGTAAAAATTTTATCTTGGTCTTTAAGCATTTTTGGAAAAATTTTAAATTTAGAATACAAAAATAATAATTATTTTTTTTGAGAAAATTTAAAAAAATAAGTTTAATTTATATAAAATTATTTGCTAAAAAATTTTTTTGAAATAACTTATCGAAAATAAAATAAATTTGCAAATTAATAATAAAATTAAAATTTCGGTGAAGGCATTCAAAAAAACCATTAAATATAGCTTTTTGTTTTCGCTAATTTTTTGCGATTTTTCTTGTTCGCAAGGCAAGGTAGATCCATATTTTGACAATATTGGACTTTCCGAACAAGATATAAAAGATTCAATAATAAAATCAAAAATTGATCAAAAAAAAGCTAAAGAAGATGCGATTAAAGCCGATATTCCAATTCCTCGACTCAACAGAGTCATAATCTCCCCACCTATTCCAAAAATTGGTGGTGAGAAAATAATTTCTTTTTATGTTACCGATCAAGTTCCGCTTCGCGATGTGTTAATTGAGCTTGGCAGAATCGCTGAAATTGACGTTGACGTTGATCCAAAAATTTCGGGTGGAGTAATTATTAACGCTAAAAATCGCCCATTTAAAGAAATTATCGACCGCATTGCAACTCAAGGTAATCTTCGTTACTCTTATAAAAATAAAGTTTTATATTTTGAAACAGATAAGCCTTTCATGAAAAATTATTTTGTCGATTATCTTGATGACTCACCGCTATGGGACGACGTTCAGACCAATATCGAAAATATTTTTACTTCAGAAAAAGATTCAAGTTCTAACGAAGGCTCTACTTCATCATCAAGTGTAACGCCCAATAAAACCGCGGGTATGTTAACAATTTACGCTACGCAAAAACAGCACGATGCTATCGAAAAATATTTGGAAGATGTCAGTAAGCAATCATCAACTCAAGTTTTGATTGAAGCGAAAGTTATCGAAGTTTCTTTGTCGGATAAATTCAGAGCGGGAATTGATTGGTCGCAAGATCTTTTTAAATTTAGTTCGCCAGATGCTGATACTAACTTCGCCGCCATGGCAACCGTTGCAAATCCAGCTCTGAAAATTTTTGGTGGTGACATCAATGTGGCGGTTGATGCCATGTCTAAATTTGGATCTACTAAGGCAATTTCTAGCCCTAGAATTCATGCCATGAATAATCAAAAAGCTTCATTAAATTTTGCCGAAAAATTAGTTTACTTTAAAGTTGAAGCGCAACAAAGCGCTCAGGGTACAACGACGGGAACAGCCGCCTCAACGGTTGCAACCACCGTTACTTCAACTAAACAAGAAGAAAATGTTGGAGTGCAAATCGAAATTACGCCATCAATTAATCTCAAAACAGGTGAAATCACCATGAGTATTTCGCCAAAAATTACGCAAAAAACTGGTGACGTAAAAGATCCGGCAACAGCTAACACAGCAAATTTTAGCTATGCTAATTCAGTGCCAATAATTACCACTCGCGAAATAACAACTACGGTAAAAATTGTTTCGGGAAATGTGGTTATATTGGGTGGCTTGATGAAAGATACTTCAACTGGAAATCAAGGTGGAATTCCGTTCTTAAGAAGAATTCCAATTTTCGGTTGGTTATTTAAATCAATGGAAAAATCATCCGATGTTAGTGAAACTGTAATATTTATTAAGGCAACTATTGTAAATAGTGGAACGAGAGCTAATAAAGTTGATCGTGATTTGCAAGAAAAATATGATGTTAATCGTCGCAATTATTTTTAAAAAATGAATTCAATTCTTAAGTATATTTTAAAAAATGGTCTCAGAGACCGTTTGTATCTAGGTCTCTTCATCTCAATTGCCGTTGCCTTTGCGGTATCAATATTTCTTGGTACCACCATGATAGTTGAGCAAAGTCAATCAGCAATTGTTTATTCTCTGGCGACGATTAGAACGATTTTATCAATTGGCATGATTCTTTTTGTGTGTATTAACATAAATCGAGCCTTTGAAAATAAAGAAATCGAGTTTATTTTATCGAAATCAATTTCGCGTGAAAAATTTATTCTCGGCTATTTGCTTGGTTTTTTCATTGCTAATTTTTTGATTCTTTTGCCAATCACCGCAATAGTTTTTTTGGTTTTTGCTGTTAATAAAATTGGCACTCTTTTTTGGTTTTTAACAACGCTCTCTGAAAATTTAATCATCATTAGTTTTGCCTTATTAAGCTCGCTGATTTTAAAAAATTCTTTCTCGGCAATCCTTGCTTCCTTTGGATTTTATGCTCTTTCAAGATTGATGGGAATGTTTGTGATGGCAATCGATATGCCCGAAGATTATTCTTCGATTTCCCAAGGTGGATTAGCGAGTGCTTTAAAAATTTTATCGGTTTTATTTCCGCGTCTCGATTTATTCGCTCAAAGCTCTTGGGCGGTTTACGGAATTAAGGATAATGTGGTTTTGTTAATTATACTTTTTCAATCAATTATATATTTGTCATTGATGATTTTTATGGCATTTCATGATTTTAAGAAAAAACAATTTTAGATTTGGTTAGGTTTATTTGTGAAAAATTTCAGATTATTTTTTTATATTTACTCTCATAAAATTTTCTTTTGGCTCTTTGTTTTAGTTTTTGTTTTACAAATATTTTTTTGGAGAATTGCTGAAAAATATCGCATAAATTATGACATCGTCCCGCCTGCCCCATCAAAGTATTTCGTTAAAGGTGCGTCTTTTGGGGATGAAGAATTTTTATTTCGAGTTTTAGTTTTGGGTTTTCAAAATTCGGGCGATGTTTTCGCCGGATTTGTCAGTTTAAAAAAATATGATTATTCGCGAGTTTATGATTGGATGACAATTTTAGACACACTAAATCGCGAATCACGAATAGTGCCGTCTTTGGCGAGTTATTATTATTCTCAATCTTCTAATCCACAACATATAAATTACGTTTTGAAATATCTCGACGAGCATTCTTCGGTTGATATTGATAAAAATTGGTGGTGGCTTTTTCAAGCAACTTTTATCGCCAAAAAAGATTTAGAAGATTTGGATAAATCTTTATATTTTGCTGAAAAATTAGCAAAAAATCAGGCGAAAGAAGCTCCGCTTTGGACCAAGCAAATGCCGGCATTTATTGGCGAAAGAAAAGGCGATGGATGCATGGCTTTCAAGGTTATAAAAAATTTAATGGATGAAAGTGAAAGTGGTAAAAGACAAATTTCAGTTGAAGAAATGAATTTCATGCGTCATTTTATAAATAATCGTTTATCCAAATTAAAAAACCAGAATTTTAACCCGAAGCAATGTTAGAAAATTCTTTGAAAACTTTACCAAAAATTATTGAATCAGCCCTAAAAGAAGACGAAGCTTTTAATGATTTAACTTCAGATTTAACAATCGCCGAAGACACCAAATGTAATTTTGCAATTAATGCTCGCGAAGATCTGGTTTTTTGTGGTCGAGAAATTGTTGAAGAGGTTTTTTATCAACTTAAAAATTCATCAAAATTCAAAAATTGCGCTCTAGATTTGAAATATTTTTTTGTCGATGGAGATGTTGTTAAGGCTAGAGAATCAATTGCTTCTGGCTCTGGTGATGTTAAGATTATTTTGGCCGGCGAGAGAATAATTTTAAATTTAATTCAACATTTAAGTGCCATTGCAACCGCAACAAAAAAGCATGTTGAGGCGTTGAATAATGGAAAAATAAAAATTCTCGACACAAGAAAAACTTTACCTAATTTGCGCGAGCTTCAAAAATATGCGGTGAAATGCGGTGGCGGACAAAATCATCGATTTAATTTAGCTGATTTAATTTTAATTAAAGATAATCATGTTAATGCTTGCGGTGGCATTGATGGAGCCTTGGAGAAAGTTTTGGCTCATAAAAATAATGTGAAAATTGAAATCGAATGTGATAATTACTTACAGGTTGTAAAGTGTTTAAAATTTAATCCAAATATTATCATGCTCGATAATATGAACTTTGAAGAGTTACAAAAATCAATTAACGCAATTCGTAATTGCTCCAAAAGCATAGAAATAGAGGTTTCGGGCGGTATTAATTTAGAAAATATTCATCATTATAAAAATTTTGACATCGACTTCATTTCCATCGGTTCTTTAACAAATTCTGCAAAAATAGTTGATATTGGTCTTGACTTTATATAAAAAATAACAAATTTATAGAGTGTAAATAAAGATATATTAAATTATATTTTTCATAAAATATTTTAAATATTCACAAACCCTATTTTAATTAAATGACTAATGGTAAAAAGGTTTTTTCCTTCGTTGTTCGGTCAATTAGACCTTTTAAATTTTATTTATTTTTGCATTTTTTTGTAATAATTTTTACGGCAATAAACATTTCTTTGGTGCCACTTGTTTCAAAAATATTGTTAAATAAAATAATCACCACAGACCACAGCCTCGTGATTCAAGAGACGATGCATATCATGATGTTTTTGGCATTTTTAATAGTTTTACCAAATATAGTTTTAAGAATTTCCGATTATGCGTGGACGATGTTTTTGCCAAAATTACGACATCAAATTACCCATGAATCAATTCAAAAACTTTTAAATCAATCGCATCATTTTTTTCAAAATAACTTTTCTGGATCATTGGTAAATAAAGTTCGTGATTTATTTAATTCGACTCCAAAAATTATCGAAATATTTTTGTATAATTTTGTCGGCGGAATTTTGGCGGTGTTTTTTGCTTTTCTTGTTCTTAGTTCGATTAATTATTTTTTCGCCATTGGTTTAGTTGTGTGGGTGATTATTATTATTCCAATTGCTTACCGCTCTGCTCTAATCACTAATCGAGTCTCAATGAATGTGGCTAATCAACAAAGTCGCATTATGGGAAATATTGTTGATATTTTTGCTAATATTCAAAATATAAAATTATTTTCAAGTGCCAAATTTGAACTTAATCGCGTCGATAAATTTCAGAAAAAATTCGCCAATCTTTATTCGCAAAGAGGCATTTATTTGAATAAATATTACACAGTTTTGGGATTGATTTCTTCGTTTTATTTTATCATGTGTTTTGCTTTTTTAGTGTGGCTTTACGCCAATCAAAAAGTCACTGTCGGTGATTTTATTTTAATTTTTGGAATCAATAATTTTTTGCATAATATAATTCAAGATGCGATGAAGCAAATTCGTAATTTTCTTGAAGAATTTAGTGTAATTAAAGAGGCGTTGGAAGTTATTGAAAAAGCCCGCGAAGTCAAGGATTGCAAAGAAAAAATTCATGTATCAAAAGGTGAAATAATTTTCGATAAAGTTAAATTTTCTTATGACGACAGCAATCCGCTTTTTAGTGATAAATCGGTTAAAATAAAAGCGGGGGAAAGAGTTGGTTTGGTTGGACGTTCGGGCAGTGGCAAATCAACTTTTATAAATTTATTATTGCGTTTTTATGATGTTAAAGAAGGTAGAATTTTAATTGATAATCAAGATATTTCTCAAGTCTCGCAAGACTCTTTGCATGAAGCGATTGGGGTTATTCCGCAAGAGGCAATTTTATTTCATCGTAATTTAATCGAAAATATTTCTTATGGCAATAAAGAGCCTTTAAACAAAGAACAGCTTTTGCAAAAAGTTAAGGATTCGGCGCAAAAAGCTTCATCGCATAGATTTATCGAAGCGATGTCAGACGGCTATTATTCTCAAGTCGGAGAACGCGGTGTTAAGCTTTCGGGCGGTCAGCGTCAAAGAATTGCAATTGCTCGGGCCTTTTTCAAAAATGCCCCAATTTTGGTGCTTGATGAAGCGACTAGCCAACTTGATTCGGTTAATGAAAATATAATTCAAGAAAGCTTGAAAAGCTTGATGAAAGACAAAACAACTTTAGTAATTGCTCATCGTCTTTCAACTTTGCAAATGATGGATCGAATTCTGGTTTTTTCTAATGGCAAAATAGTTGAGGATGGTTGTCACGAAGACCTTCTTGAGCTTAATGGCTATTACAAAAGATTGTGGACGGCGCAATCGGGCGGAGTTCTTACTTATCAAATTGAAGGCGGAGCCACGGCGACACAATTATTTCCTAACAAAACCTAAAAAATTATGACCAAAATTACGCAAGCTTTTATTTTTTGTGCGGGACGTGGTGAAAGAATGCGACCGCTTACCGATTCAACTCCCAAGCCGTTGGTCAAGGTTAAAAATAAATCAATTCTCGATTATATTTTAACAAAATTAGATGAAATTCCAACGCTAGAAAAAATTATTATCAATGCTTATTATCTCGCCGACGAAATTGAAAAACATCTTCATTCTTTAAATAATCCAAAAATTATTCTTTCGCGTGAAGTTGAAAAAGTTGAAACGGGAGGCGGTTTAATTTATGCTCTTGATAAAATTGATATTGATAAACCGCTTCTAACCTTGAATGGCGATGTTTTGTGGCGTAATCAAAATAATTTTTCAGATATAGATTTTTTAAGTGAAAATTTTGATATTAACTCGCATGATTTTTTACTCGGACTAAAAAAAGTTGAAGATTATTGGGGTTATGATGGCGGTTCGCAATCTTTTGGAGATTTCGATTTAATTGGTAAAAAATTACATCATAAAAAATTACAAAATGAACAAAAAGTTTCAATGAGTCATGTTTATGTTGGCTTGCAAATCCTTAATCCAAAGGTCTTGCTCGGCAATCATGAAAAATGTTTTTCGGTTGGAAAATTTTATAAAACCGCCGTGAATTCTGCCAATATTTTAAATCGAATTGAGGGAATTGAATTAAGAGGCGATTACTTTCACATCGGCACTCCGCAACATTTAGATTTGGCTAATCGTGAATATTAAGGATTTTTTGTGCCACTAAATTTGCATCATTTCTAATATCTGGCACCGCAGTAATTTCAAAGTCGCGACCGATATTTAACCCGCCAACCAAATGAATTTTTGCATTATTGCTTTGCACTAAAATCAAATCTTGTTTTAACAATTTTTTATCCGTCATCGATTGAATTAACGGATAATTTTTAATATTAAAATCGAAACCCAAACAATTCACCACATAATTACATTCTAAAGTTTTCTTATTGGTTTTAATTATAAATTTACCATCACTTTTTTCGATAGATTTTACCGAACTTTTAATGATTTCTAAGCGATTATCTTTGATCATTTTGTTGATTATTTCCAACGAAGAATTTGGAACGCGATGGCGAAAAATATTCCAATAAGGTAGCAATTTTTTTAAAAAATTTCTTTTATTTTTTTCATCTAAATTATGCCACAAAGACTTGGTTTTACCGCGAATCAAGTCAATCAAATTACGCAAATCATAATTTTGATTATTTCTTAAAAATTTTCTAAATTTTAACGAAATATTCACAATTCCTGTTTTAGCATCGCTATCATCAATAAAATTTATCAAACCTTGAGAAGTGTTATTATGATGAGAAAAATGCGGTTGTGGAAAATTTCCTCTGCGTGAAATGGCGTAAATTTTTCCCGAAAAATTCTTAGCATTGAGACCAACCAAAACATCGACTGCGCTAAGTCCGGTGCCGATTATACAAATTTTATCATCAACCTTAAAATTATTTTTTTGATGAAAATTAATCGAATTTTTTGACCATAAAGGTGAAATTAATTTTTCATCATTAAGGCAATAATTTAATTTAGATTGAACAAAGCTTGAAGAAAGAACGACTTCATCGGCATCAAAAATTGTATTTTCTGTTTTGATTTTAAAACCTTCTTCAATATCGATAACGGATTTTTGAATTAGCTCATAATCAATCTTTAAATCATTGGCGATTTTAAAAAAATCATTACGTAATTTTTTTAAAAATTGACCGTAAATGTTGCGAGAAATATAACCGTCGGAACCATTTTTACTATAAATTTCAGGATAATTTTCTTTTAAAAAATCTAAAAAATCATTGGGACTGTCTTCAAATGGACTCATTCTTTTAGCTGGAACATTTAAAATATAATTATCATTAAAATTACTAAAACCCGCTCCCAGAGATTCTTCCCCGTCTTTTTCAAAAATAATAAATTTGATTTTATTTTGAGATTTTTGTGCAGAAATTTTTTTTAAAATATTGCCAAAAACCATTATTCCGCAAAAGCCAAAGCCAATAATCGCAACTTTTTTCATGAGAATTTTATGTTAATTACTTTTTGATTTGCGAACTTTTGCTTGCTCACAGCGATGATAAAATTTTTCATTAATTTTTTTTACATTGCGACTTGCGGTTGTGGTAAAAAAACACGGTAAAATTGAATGAGTAATTAAAGCCAGACCAACTCCCACAAGACGTGAGCCACTCTTAAAAGCAAAAGAAAAATGTTCAAAATATTTTTCATCGGCATCGATTAAATGTTTTTTTATTGGGTTATTTTTTTTCATAATTTATTTTTTTTCAAGAATTTGCTAAAATATAAATTCAGTAAATTCTAATTTAAAAATATTTTCAACTTAAAGTTGCAAATTTTTTTATTTTATAAATTTCCGCCCGAAATTATAGCTAAAAATTTTTGGTTTTTTGCTTGTGGATTATTTTTTATATATTGCGCGCAACCAGCAATTGAAAGGGCTGAAGTCGGTTCAATTTTTTCTTGAAATTCTTGTTCCAATTTTTTTTGCCAGAAAATAATATCCTCTTCGGCGATTTCTAAAATGCCATTAAGTTGTTTTAAATAATGAAAGCATCGCGGTGCAACCTTTAAGGTTCTAGCTCCGTCGGCAATTGTTATTGGAGATTCTTCAAAGCCAACAATTTTACCTCCCAAAACCGATCGCGAAGCATCGTTGGCAATCAGGGGCTCACACCCAAAAACTTGAGCTTGGGGCGAAACTCCACTTTTAGCAATTAAGCAACCCGAAAGCAATCCTCCGCCTCCGCAAGGAGCGAATATTGCCGAAACTTCGCCGATTTCATTAATCGCCTCCAAGGCACATGTGCCTTGTCCCGCAATCACATCATCATTGTCGGAAGGGTGAATAAAAAAATAACCTTCTTGTTGCTTTTCTTCGGCTAAACGATTAGCTTCACTTCTTTTTTCGCATAAAACAACTTCGGCGCCAAGTTTGCGAGTGGCATCAACCTTGATTGGTGAAGTTATTTTTGCCATATAAATTATGACGGGAATATTAAATTTTTTTCCAACAAATGCCACGGCTTGAGCATGATTTCCCGAACTTTGTGCTACGATTTTTTGTGGCAAAAATCCATGTTTTTCTTTAAAAGCTAATACCGCATTAAATGCTCCGCGAGCTTTGAATGAGTTGGTTTCTTGACGATTATCCATCTTAAAAAAAATCTTTGCCCCTAAAAGATCATCAATTTTTTTATTCGAAATAATTGCGGTATTTTTTATATAATTTTTAATTCTATTTTGCGCTAATAAAATATCTTGAAAATTTATTTCATTCATAATTTTAAGTTTACTTGTTGTTTTATATGCTTTAAATATTCAATAAAAAAAATAAAATTCCATAACAAAAATGAATAAAACTTCTTACAAAAAAACTAAAATCGGCGAACACACTTTAAGTTTAGAAACGCAAATGATGTCATATGGCTATGATCCCTTTATGTCCGAAGGCTCGGTTAAGCCTCCCGTTTTTTTAACTTCGACTTTTGCTTTCAAAAGTGCCGAAGATGGTGCCGATTTTTTTGAAGTGGCGACCGGAAAAAAACCTGCTCCACAATCTTCGGTTGGCGGTCTGATTTACAGTCGCATTAATCATCCAAATTTGGAAATCGTCGAAGATCGCATCGCTTTACTTGAAAATGGCGATTCTTGTGCGGTTTTTTCCAGTGGCATGGCGGCAATTAGCACAACGTTTTTGGCGATATTAAAACCCAATGATGTAATCATTCATTCTTCGCCACTTTACGGCGGAACCGAAGGCTTAATTCGCAATGGCTTAAAAAATTGGGGGATAAATTCCCTGGATTTTATTTGCGGTTTGGATTATGAAAAAATATCGCAAGCCCTCGAGGAGGGCAAAAAAATTGGACGCATCGGTGCGGTTTTTATTGAAACTCCCGGCAATCCAACTAACGCTTTGGTTGATTTTTCTAAAGTTCGTAAAGCGGTCGATAATTTTAATCAAAAAAATAATTGCGAAGTTCCAATTATTTGTGATAACACTTTGCTCGGGCCAGTTTTTCAAAAACCTTTGCTTCACGGCGTTGATTTGGTGTGCTATTCTCTCACTAAATATATCGGCGGACATAGTGATTTAGTGGCGGGAGCGGTGGTTGGTAAAAAATCTTTAATGGAAAAAATTCGTTCATCTCGCATCGCTTTTGGATCGCATCTTGATCCGCATTCTTCATGGATGATCGGGCGTTCTTTGGAAACTTTATATTTAAGAATGAATCGTGCCACCGAATCGGCGGAAAAAATTGCCGATTGGTTAAAGCAAAATTTTCCTCAAATTAAAATTTATCATTCCAAATATTTGCACGAAAAAAACTACCAAGAAACCTTTAAAAATCAATGTCTGGGCTATGGAAGCACTTTTGCTTTTATGATTAATGGTGGTCGTAAAAATGCTTTCAAATTTATTAATTCTTTGAAAATTTTTAAATCGGCGGTGAGTTTGGGCGGAACTGAATCTTTGGTTTGTCATCCCGCTTCGACTACGCATTCAGGCTTAAGCGAAGAATTGCGTGATAAGTTTGAAATTTCCGAAGGCTTGATTCGTTTGTCAATCGGCATTGAAAATCCTGACGATTTAATGGCAGATTTGAAAATTGCCTTTGCCCAAATTGAACTTTAAAATATTTTAAAAAAATAACGCCACAAAAATATGCTAAAAATTGCAACATTTAATGTTAACTCTGTTAAGGCAAGACTTCCAAGACTTCTTGAATGGTTAAAAACTTCAAATCCCGACATAGTTTGTTTACAAGAATTAAAATGCGAAGAAAATGCTTTTCCGTTTGAAGCCTTACTTGATGCGGGATATAATTCGGCGGTTTACGGACAAAAAACTTATAATGGCGTTGCCATTTTATCAAAATATAAAATTGAAGACGTGGTTAAAGGCTTACCCTCTCTTAGCGAAAATGATGGTATTGATGGCGGTCAAGATTTGCAAGCTCGTTATATCGAAGCAGTGATTTCTTTTAAACAAGGAGCACTTCGCGTTGCTTCAGTCTATGTTCCAAACGGTGGCGGAGATTTGGCGGAAGGCGAAAAATTGGAAGATTCTAAAAAATTTATTTACAAAATTAAATTTTTGCAACGGCTTAGAGCCCATATTTCTAGCATTTCAAATTATGATGAAATGCAAATTTTTGGGGGCGATTACAATGTTGCCTCCCAAGCCATTGATATTTTTGATCCAAAAAAATTTGACGGACAAATTTTATTTCATCCACAAGAAAGACAAAAATTTCGTGAGCTTTTGAATGTTGGTTTGATTGATTCTTATCGTGCCAAATACCCTCATAATCAAGCTTTCAGCTGGTGGGATTATCGTGGCAATTCTTATACTCAAAATAAAGGTGCTAGAATCGATTATTTGCTAATCTCACCAAATTGCGCCGACAATATTGTTGATTGCGACATTGAAGATAAAAATGTCCGCGATCAAGAAAAAGCCTCAGACCACTGCCCAGTTTCGCTAATAATTTCGCAATGAAATAATTTGAAATCAAAATTTATTTTGATATGCAAAGCGCAGGAGCAATAAATACAATTCAAAAATCATCGAGGAAATAAAATTTTTATTTTAGTTGAGAAGATTAAATCGGTAATTTAATTTTATCCGCCCCTCACCCCCAACTTACACATCTACATTTTATTACAATACTCGTCCAGCTTACGGGCTATAGCTCTCCCCTTGAGGGCTCTTCGCGTTTAAAAAATAGCCTAAACGGCTATTTTTAGCGAAGAGGGGCGAACGATTGCAACTGCGTTGCACATCGAGAGCCGTGAGGGGTCAGAAATTTGGAGAATCAGAGGTTTTGATGTTGAGAGAAAAGTTAAAACAAAAAAAATTCCAAAAAAGACGATTTCTTGATTTTGTTTTTAAAATTTTTTTTAAAACCCCTCACCCTAAC
>Ga0114966_10004093_pt1 | contig 12578 bp, 11 predicted proteins | sample M_130207_XF_Meta_FD_87029 | JGI IMG/M metagenome (GOLD analysis project Ga0114966, IMG submission 87029) | Freshwater microbial communities from Lake Montjoie, Canada to study carbon cycling - M_130207_XF_MetaG | ecosystem: Environmental > Aquatic > Freshwater > Lake | place: Lake Montjoie...
GAGACGACCATCCAGCCGGCGCGGTAGCCGCAGGCGCGGTAGTTCTTCGACAGGCCGTTGAAGGTGACGAAGAGCACGTCGTCGGCGAGCGACGCGATGCTCGTGTGGGTCGCACCGTCGTAGAGCGTCTTGTCGTAGATCTCGTCGGCGAAGACGACGAGCTCGTGGCGCCGCGCGATCTCGACGAGACCGCGCAGCAGCTCGACGGGGTAGAGCGCGCCGGTCGGGTTGTTCGGGTTGATGACGACGAGCGCCTTCGTGTTGCGCGTGACCTTCGCCTCGATGTCGGCCAGGTCGGGCAGCCAGCCCGCGCCCTCGTCGCACAGGTAGTGCACGGGCGTGCCGCCCGACAACGAGACGACGCCGGTGTAGAGCGGGTAGTCGGGTGCCGGGATCAGCACCTCGTCGCCCGAGTTGAGCAGCGCGTTCATGCTCATCGCGATCAGCTCGGAGGCGCCGTTGCCGAGGTAGACGTCGTCCACGGCGACGCCTGCGATCGACTTCTCCTGCGTGTAGTGCATGACCGCCTTGCGCGGCGCGAACAGGCCCTTGCTGTCCGTGTAGCCGGCCGCGTCGGGCAGGCTTCGGATCATGTCCTGGACGATCTCGTCGGGCGGCATCAGGCCGAACGCGGCGATATTACCGAGGTTCAGCTTGATGATGCGCTGCCCCTCCTCCTCCATCTGCCTCGCCTTGTCGAGCACCGGGCCGCGAATGTCGTAGCCGACGTTGGCGAGCTTGTCCGACTTGGTGATCGTCTTCATGGCGGGCCCTGCGCGGGGATTTCTTCGCGTCGGGCACCGAACGGGTTTCGGCGCCCGGACTCTTCCCTATACTTTCCGCATGCCGTGCGCCCGCCGGGGGGCGAGTTCCGCCGACGCGGTGCGCGGCCTGCTCCGGGCGGCCCCGCGCCAGCCCGTCGTGGCGGTCGGGACGGTGCTGCCAAGACGAAAGCGCCCGATCCCGATCCTCGGCGAGTGCCCATCCACCCGGGGGCTGGCTCCCCCCGCGGCCGCGCGCTAGCACCGCCGGCATGAAGCCGACCCCGCACCCGGAGCTGTCAAAGAAGGAGATGCTCGCGGCCGTCCGCGCGGGGCGACCCGCGTGGGAGCGCCGCCTGCAGGAACTCGTCGAGATCCCGAGCGTCTCGGGCGACCCCGACCGCAAGCGCGACGTCCGCCGGGCGGCGGAAAGCGCCGCCCAGGCGATCCGCGACGCGGGCGGCGACGCGAAGATCGTCGAGACCGGCGGCCACCCGCTCGTGCACGGCCGCCTGCGTGCGGGCGAAGGCCTGCCGACGGTGACCGTCTATAATCACATCGACGTCCAGCCGGCGAACGAGCCGGAGTGGAAGAGCGAGCCGTTCAAGCTGCTGCGCAAGGGCGACTCCTACGTCGCCCGTGGCACGACCGACGACAAGGGGCCGGCGCTCGCGGCGCTCGGCGGCGCGCGGCTCGCCCGGGAGCGCGGCGTGCGCGCGAACGTCCACTTCCTCTGGGAACTCGAGGAGGAGATCGGCTCGCCGAACTTCGAGCGCACGATCCGCGAGCACCGCCGCGAACTCGCGACCGGCTCGGTCGTCGTCTCCGACACGGTCTGGGTGTCGCGCCGCCAGCCCGCCTGCCCGGCCGGGCTGCGCGGGCTGCAGGGCTTCCGCATCTCGCTCGAGACCGGCGAGACCGACCAGCACTCGGGCACGACCGGCGGGGCCGCCCGCAACCCGGTCGCCGAACTCGCCGACCTGGTCGCGGCGATGGTCGACGGCCGCACCGGGCGGGTGAAGATCCCGGGCTTCCACGACGGCGTCGTGAAGCCGACCCGCGCCGAGCTGCGCGACCTCGCGCGCTGCGGCTTCACGACCGCGGGCTTCAAGAAGGACCACCTGCTGCACTCGCTGCGGGTCGACGACCCGATCGAAGTCATGAAGCGGATCTGGCTCATGCCGACGATGGAGGTCCACGGCATCGCCGGTGGCTACCAGGGACCGGGCGTGAAGACGGTCGTGCCGCCGCGCGCGACCGCGATCCTCTCCTGCCGGCTCGTGCCGGACATGAAGGCGTCGCGGATCGTCTCGCTCGTGCGCGACTTCGTGCGCGACCGCTGCCCGGACGCGGTGGTCCGCCCCGAGCATGCGCTCGAGCCGTTCCGCGGCCGCACGACCGGGCCGCTCGCCGACGCGATCCGGGGCGCGATGGAGTTCGGCTTCGGCAAGGAGCCGGTCTTCGTGCGCGAGGGCGGCTCGATCGGCGCCGTGGTCTCGATCGAGAAGGTGCTGAAGGCGCCCGTGCACTTCCTAGGGCTGTCGCTGCCCGAGCACGGCTACCACGCGCCCAACGAGAACTTCGACTGGCGGCAGGCCGAGGGCGGGATGCTCGCCTTCGCGTCGTACTTCGACCGGGTGGCGCGGCTCGGCTGACGGCGGCCGGGGCCCCCCGGCCGCGCGGTGCCGGGGCGCGCCGCGCGGGGTTGTCTTCGCGGCAGCAGCGCGTCGCCGCGGAGAGCTTGTCGTCGCGCCGCGATCGGATAGGATCTTTTTCAAAGGAGGAGCAAAAACATGAGCTTTCCCGCACTCGTACCCTCCCGTCGGGCACTCGTCGCGGCGGCGGTCGCCCTGGCCTGCCTCGCTCCGGGGCACCCGGCTTTGGCCGACGAGCAGGTCGTCTCGGGCGACTGGAAGATGACCCTCCCGCTCGGACTGCAGAAGGACGCGGCCTTCGTCCCCGAAGGCAACACGGTCTCGGCCGACAAGATCGACCTTGGCCGCGCACTCTACTTCGATCCCCGGCTCTCGAAGGATGACACCGTTTCCTGCGCCACCTGCCACGCCCCCGAGCATGGTTTCGCCGAGCCGCGCAAGACCTCGCAGGGCGTCGGCGGCAAGTTCGGCAAGCGCAACGCGCCGACCGTCATCAACCGGCTGTTCTCCTCGAACCAGTTCTGGGACGGTCGAGCCGACGACCTCGAGGCCCAGGCCAAGGGCCCGATCACGAACCCGATCGAGATGGCGATGGACTCGCCCGAGGCGGTCGTGAAGAAGCTCTCGGCAATCGCCGGCTACAAGGCGGCCTTCAAGAAGACCTTCGGCTCCGAGGAGGTCTCGATGCAGCGGATCGCCGACGCGATCGCCTCCTACGAGCGCACCGTCGTGTCGGGCGACACCGCCTACGACCGCTACCAGGCGGGCGACAAGAAGGCGCTGACGGCCCAGCAGGTGCGCGGCCTCGAATTGTTCAACGGCAAGGCCAACTGTGCGACCTGCCACGCCTCGTTCAACTTCTCCGACGAGAACTACCACAACCTCGGCGTGGGCTGGGAGGCGTCGAAGAAGGAACTCGCCGATGTCGGCCGCTTCGAGGTGACCAAGGCCGAGATCGACAAGGGCGCCTTCAAGACGCCGACGCTGCGCAACATCTCTCAGACCGGGCCTTACATGCACGACGGCTCGGAGGCGACGCTTCGCGAGGTCGTCGTGCTCTACAACCGGGGCGGCAACAAGAACCCCTGGCTGTCGCCAAAGATGAAGCCTCTCGCCCTGAGCGAGTCCGAGGTCGACGACCTGGTCGCCTTCCTCGGTGCGCTCGACGGCGAGGTGAAGGCGCCGGGCAGGCCGGCGTCCTTCCCGCAGTGAGCCCCGCGCCGGCGGCCGGACCCACACGGGCCGGCCGCCGGCGCTCTTCGCTCAGATCGGCAGGTCGCCGGTCGCCACGCGCGTGCTGCCGCCGCGGCTCCAGGCCGCGATCGTGCGCTGCGCGATCCGCATCTGGTGGATCTCGTCGGCTCCGTCGGCGAAGCGCGCCCAGCGGGCGTGCTGGTACATGTGCGCGAGCGGCGTGTCGGTCGAGTAGCCGAGTGCACCGTGCACCTGGATCGCGCGGTCGATGATCCGACCCAGCGCGTTGGCGACGAAGTGCTTCGCCATCGAGACCTCGGAGACAAGTCGAGCTTCTTGTCGATCCGGTAGGCGGCGTGCAGCACCATGAGCTTCGCCTGGTAGAGCTCCATCGTCGAGTCGGCGATCATCCACTGGATGCCCTGCTTCTCGGCGAGCACCGAACCATGCGAGAAGCGCTCGAGCGAGCGCGCGACCATCATGTCGAGCGCCGTCTCGGCCTGGGCGATCCAGCGCATGCAGTGGGCGAGGCGCGCCGGGCCGAGTCGGTACTGGCCGAGCCGGTGCCCCTGCCCGCGGCCGCCGAGCATGTTCGTTCCGGGCACGCGCAGCTTCTCGATCCGGATCTCGGAGTGGCCGGTGCCGCCGTGCATCGTCTCGATCTCGCGTACCCGGTTCCAGCCCGGCGAGGGGATGTCGACGATGAAGCCGGTATTGGCGGCCTGCGGTACGTCGGGCCGGTCCTCGGTGCGCGCGACCAGGATCGCGAAGCTCGCGCGGCGCGCATTCGAGATGAACCACTTGTGACCGTCGATCACCCAGTCGTCGCCGTCCTCGACCGCGCGGGTCTTGATGAGGGTCGGATCCGAGCCGGCGACCTCCGGTTCGGTCATTGCGAAGCAGCTCATCGCGACGCCGTCGCACAGCGGTCGCAGGTACTTCTCCTTTTGAGCGTCGGTCGCCCAGTGGAGCAGGGTGTGCATGTTGCCCTCGTCGGGCGCCTGGCAGTTGAGCACCCACGGGCCGTAGTAGGCCTTGGCGGCTTCGGCCTGCACCATCGCCAGGTCGACGTGGCCGAGTCCCATGCCTCCCCACTCGCGCGGCATGTGGGGCAGCCAGAGACCGGCGGCCTTCGCCTCGGAGCGCATGTGGATCAGGACCTTCAGGTACTCGCCGCGTTCGATGTTGTCGCGGTCGCCGATCTTCGCCTCGCCGGGCTTGACCACGGTCTGGATGAACTCGCGGACCCGGAGCCGGAGGTCCTCCAGTTCGGGACTCAACGTGAAATCGATGGCCATGCTCGCGTCGCCTCCTTCGGGGGTGGAGCCGGCCGTGGGGCGACCGGATGCGACCGGCCTTACCACGGTCGTGCGCTCGCGTCCCGCGCTTCCCGGCCCGGCGGACCGATGCCCGCTTCGGTTGAATCCGTCCCGCGAAGCTGATCTCATTCGGTCGCCCGCGGCCCGTCCGGGTCGCGGAGCGGAGGGGGAGACGATGGAACGCAGAGCTGGACGATCGATGCACAGGGCCATGGCGGTGGTGGCCATCGTTTCCATGGCGGCCCCCCTCGGTGGCTGCAGCACGCTCAAGGGCTGGGGCTTTGGCAACGGTGCCGCGCTCGGCGCGGTGGGCGGTGGAGTCGCCGGCCTCGCGACGACGATCGCCGTGCGGCCCTCGTCCGACGGCGGCCAGACCGCCATCGTGCTCGGCGCGGCGATCGGCGGCGTGCTTCTCGGCGGCACCATCGGCCACTTCCTCTTCGATCCGCCCCCGGGCTCGCCCGAGGCGCCCGAGCCGCCACCGTCCACGTCGAAGCCGGCGGTGCCGGCCGGCGTGACCATCGAATAGCGGCTCCCGTCGGCCGGGCGAGGCGGCTCAGTCGCGCGCGCGCTCGCCGAAGACCGGGGCGAAGCCGCCACCCGGCGTGCGGAAGTTCGTCGTCTGTCCCTGGTACAGGCGGGCGGCGACGAGTTCGATCCGCCGGTTCCAGGTGTAGTTGCGCAGGTCGAGCTTGAGCGGCACGAGCGCGCCGTCGCGCTCGATCGTGCGCTCGCTCGGCGGGACGATCGCCTGGGCGACGTAGGCTCCACCGAGGATCGACTCGAACACGCCGCGCGTGAGCTTGTCGCCGCGGTAGGCGGCCCGGCCCCCGAACCCCGCGACCGGCTTGAAGAACCAGCGCTTGCGTTCGCTCCACCACTGCGCTGCAAGGGAGGGGTCGACGATCCGCGTCGTCGGGACCGCGCGCAGCAGCGTGGCCCGCGTGGCGTCGTCCACGCCGATGTCTCGCAACTGCGCGTCGTCGGAGAGCAGCGCGAGGTTGCGCTTGTCGGCCCGCAGCGAATACGCGCGCGGGTGCGGCGTGAGGACAGTGTCGCCCGACTCGTAGGCGGAGCGCAGCGAGGCATGCCTGGGCTCGGAGAGATCGAAGTCGGTGAGGCGGTTGTAAACCAGGTCGACCGGTGCGCCGTTCAGCCACAGGGCCCCGGATTCATGCGCGAGTTCGGACGGGTCGGCGATCACGGCCTCGATGCCGGCCGCGGCGAAAAGCGCCCGGTAGAGCAGGAACTCGGGGTGCAGGTACTGTCCCGCCGGGTCGTCGTCCACGATCGCTACGCGCCCGAGCGGGCGATCGCCGCGCGCGAGGCGGAACTCGTCGCGGAACATCCCGATCACGTCGTGCTCGACCGCTTCCGCCGCCCGTCTTGCCACCTCCGCGTCGTCGCCGTGGTCGGTCGGCGCGGCGCCGCCGGCCCCGGTCGCACCGGCGGGAAGCCCGATGCCCACCGGCCCGGCGAGGAGCCCGGCGACCTCCTCGCAGCAGGCGAGTTCGGCAGCTGCCAAGGCGGTGTTCAGCAGCAGGCCGCCGGCGTTCGTGTTGATCTCGATCAGCTTCGGCCCGTCGGGGGCGACATGGAAGTCGTAGCCGAAGATGCCGCCGTGGGGGCCGTGGTCGATGCGCGCTATCGCGGGCGCCCGCGCAAGGACGACCTCCTGCCAGGCGGGCAGCGCCACCACCGACTCGATCGCCTCGACCACCTTGCGCATGTGTGCGGCCTGCGCCCGGCTCACGAAGACCGCGGTCGCGGAGAAGAGGTGCGGCTGATGCTCGTGGATCGAGGCGAGCAGCCCGGCGTTGGCACTGCTCGCCTCGAGCGCGCGGCGCAGCAGCGCGGGATCGACCGCGACGCAGCGGCACCAGCGATTCAGGTCCTCGATCGGACCGTCGGCGTGCTCCAAGCTCAGGCCCCGACCAGCGGGCCGCCGGCCGGGATGCGGCGCAGCATCATCGTCTGCGTGGCGAAGGCGAGGAGCCGGCCCGCATCGTCCCAGATCTCGACGTCGGCGCTCGCGAAGCCGGCACGCGCGTGGCGGCCGTGGACGGCGGTGAGCAGCCACGGCGAGCGCGTGTCCTCGAGAAAGTGCACGGTCAGGTCGAGGCTCGGGGCGTGGAACGGCGGATGGCCGGGCCCGAGCTTCTGGTGCAGGGCGGGCGGCATCGTGTCGGCGATCGGCGGCAGGGCGAAGGGGTCGAGGCGCCCGTCGGCGAGCGACTGCGGCACCAGGTAGCGGAACCAGCGCGCGATGCGCGCCTCGCCCGGCGTCCAGTCGCTGCCCCACCAGGCGTGGCCCTGTGCGAGCCGGGTGTCGAAGTTGCGGAAGAACGCCGGTCGACCGGAGAAATCGATTCCCGCGAGGCGCTCCATCGGCGGCGACTCCTCGGGGCCGGGCACCGGTGGCGGCGCCGTGTCGATCAGTTCGACGCCCTCGCGGTCGCGACCGAAGGTCGCGCTCACCTCGAGGCCGGGTCCGGGCATCGTGGTCGAGGAGAGCTGGGCGCGCACCTGCGCCGCGGCGCCGCCGTGGCGCAACACCTCGACCCGGATCTCGAGCGGGCCGGCGGGCACCGGCGAGCAGAAGTGGGTGTTCGCGGAAACCGGCCGGAAGCCGGGATCCGCGAGTTCGGCTTGCATGGCGCGCATGGCCACCGTCATGAGGACGCCGCCCGACGGCGTGCGGAAGTCCCAGGCGTCGGAGAGTTCGGCCGTGTACCAGCCCGGGGCGCTGGCGAGGCGGGTGACGGCGGTGTCGCGCGCGAGATCGGACGCTTCCATGGGGCCGTTGCCTAGCATCCGCGCGCGGAGCCGGCCCGCCGCGGCCGCCTGCCGCGTCAGGGCTTGGGGATGCGCAGCGTCTTGCTGATCATCGCGGTCCCGCTGAGCGCGAAGAGCAGGACGAGCGGGTGGAAGCTCCCGCCGAGCAAGCGCAGGCGGCCGAAGGGCAGCCGGACGCCGATCGCCTCGTTCCAGGTGAGCAGCGCGAGCAGGGCGACCAGGAGCACGCTCGTCGGGATCGGCGTGCCCTCGTAGTACCTCACCTTGCCCGACTCGTCGGCCATCGACTCGGCCGTCACGTTGTAGCGGGCGAGCCGCGACAGCCCGCAGCTCACGAAGTAGACCAGGACGATCGCGTCCCAGGTGCCGCGCAGCCCGACCGCAAAGGCGAGCACCGCCGGTGCCACGCCGAAGGAGATCAGGTCGGCGAGCGAATCGAGTTCGCGTCCGAGGGGCGACGAGCGGTGGCGCCAGCGCGCCACCCGCCCGTCGAGGAAATCGAAGACCATCGCCAGCAAGGGCAGGGCGAAGCCGATCCACAGGATCCGCTGGTCGTGGGTGTCCATGTACTGCAGGGTCGCCAGGACCGCGCCCATCCCGGCGAAGCCGTTGGCGAGCGTGATCAGGTCCGCGAGCGAGAAGTCGCGGATCATCGAGAAATGGCGACGGCGCGGCATCGACATCCGGGTGCGCCGCTCTCAGCGCGGCGCGATCGCCCGCAGCATCTGTTCGGTCATCTCGAACGGAGCCCCGGTCGGCAGGTTGACGAGCGCGGAGCCGGCCCCGGCTTCCCCCCACTCGGCGAGCTTGTCGCGGCAGAACTCGGGCGGTCCGCAGATCGCGATCTTGTCGACGAGGTCGTCGCTCACCGCGGCCGCCGCCTCCTTGCGCTTGCCCGCGTCGTAGAGTCCCTTCACCAGATTCGCGTTGTCGGCGAAGCCGTAGCGGCAGAACAGCGCGTGGTAATAGGTGCCCATGCCGCCGATGTAGAAGGACACCCCCGGCTTGATCATCGACCGCGCCATCGCGCGGTCCTCGAGCGGGATCACCGCGACGAAGGGCGCCGTTTCGATCTTCCCGGGGTCGCGTCCGGCCTGGATCGCACCCTCGCGCAGGAGCGCGATGCCGTCGCGCAGGTGCTCGTAGGGCCAGAAGGTCGGCAGCCAGCCGTCGGCGCTCCGGCCCACCTCGCGGATCGCCTGCTCCTGGAGCGAGGCGACGTAGATCGGGATGTCGGGTCGCAGCGGCTTCATCTCGAGCTTGAAGTTGCGCGCCTCGAAGAGCGTCGACATCCCGGGTTCGAGCCGGGCTCCGCTCCACAGGGCACGCAGGATGCCGATCGTCTCCTTCAGGCGCGTGAGCGGCTTCTTGTAGGGCATGCCGTGGAGGTTCTCGACCACGTTCTTCCCGCTCGTGCCGAGCCCGAGGATCGCGCGTCCGCCCGAGATCTCGTCGAGCGTCGCGGCACTCATCGCGAGCAGGGCCGCCGAGCGGCTGAAGACGTTGGCGATGCCGGTGGCGAGCTTGAGGCGCTCGGTGTGGATCGCGATCTCGGTGAGTAACTGGAACTGCTCGTAGCCCCAGGCTTCCGGGATCCAGACCGAGTCGAAGCCGAGTTCGTCGGCGAGCTTCGCCGACTTCAGGACCACCTGGCGGTCGTATTGCTTCCAGAACGGGACGATGCCGAGTTTCGGTTGCATGCTTCCTCCTTCCGGGGGACTCTGCCCGACCGGGCGCCCGGGTACAACGCGACGGGCCGGGCGGGGGCGGCCCGGCCCGGCGGCCGCACTTGCCCGGACCCGCGTGCCGGTGCGAAGGGGAGGGCATGGCGAACCCCACCGTCGAGGAGCACCTCGACCGTATCGCGCGCGACGGCTTCACCATCGTCGAGAACGCGATCGAACCCGACCTGCTCGCCGCCGTCGACGAGGATCTCCTGCGGCTGGAGCGCGAACTCCGGGTCCGGCCCGCGCGCAACGACTTCGAGGGCCGCGAGACCATACGCATCTACAACCTGCTCGCGCGCGGCAAGCTCTACGAGCGCATTCCGGTCCACGAACGGATCCTGCCGATCGTCGAGGGCGTGCTCGACGAGGGCTGCCTCGTCTCCTCGCTTTCCTCGATCGCGATCCTACCGGGCGAGACGGCGCAGCCGATCCACGCCGACGACCAGATGATGCCGCTGCCCAAGCCGCACCTCGCGACGGTCTGCAACTCGATGTGGGCGCTCACCGACTTCACCGAGGAAAACGGCGCGACCCGGCTCGTCCCGGGCTCGCACCTGCGCGACGCCTCGCCGGTCTACGGCCGGCCCTACGACAGCATCGCCGCCGAGATGCCGCGCGGCAGCGTGCTCGTCTGGCACGGCAGCCTGTGGCACGGCGGCGGCGCGAACCGCACCGACCGCCGCCGGGTCGGCATCGCGATGAACTACTGCGCGGGCTGGGTGCGCCAGCAGGAGAACCAGCAGCTCGGCATTCCGGTCGGGGTCGCGCGCGGCTTCTCGCCGCGCCTGCGCGAACTGGTCGGCTGGGGCGTCTACCGCATGCTGATCGGCCACGTCGACAAGCGGAGCCCCGCCGAACTCCTCGACGGCCCCGGGGCGGCCGCGGGCGGGGGCCTGATCTGGGACCTCGACGCCGGCTCGAAGCGCACCCGGGACGAGTCCTGAGCCGCGGGCAAGCGCCCATCGTCGCTCGCGCCCCGCGTCCGGCCTTGCCGGCCCCGTATCGGGTGAAGACCCGATTGACCTCCCGGCCCCCCGGCCGCACAATCGCACATGTCAGGGCCCATCGCGCGTCGCGACAAGGCCCCGGAGGTGATGAAGAAGATGCGAACTCAGGCGGCCGGACTTCGTACCGGTAATCCGGTCCTCTCGGCAGACACGTTCCGCGACGTCCACGCCACCGCCGGCGGCGACGTCATGACCATCGGCGGAGTGGTGAACAAGACGGCGCTCGCGCTGGCGATCCTCGTCCTCTCGGCGACGTATGCGTGGAATGCCGGCGCCGCCCATCCCGGCGCGGTCGGTGGCCTCACGATGGTCGGCGCGCTCGGCGCCTTCGCCGTCGCGATCGCGACGAGCTTCCGGCCGCAGTGGGCGTCCTTCACGACCCCGCTCTACGCGGTCCTCGAGGGGCTCCTGCTGGGCGCGGTTTCGCGGACCTTCGAGGCCCGCTATCCCGGCCTCGTCGCGCAGGCCGTTTTCCTCACCTTCGGCACGCTCGGCGCACTGCTGTTCCTCTACCGCACCGGCATGATCAAGGTGACCGACGGCTTCCGCGCCGGCATCTTCGCCGCGACCGGCGGGATCATGCTGTTCTACCTGGTCTCGTTCGTCATGAGCCTGTTCGGGCATGGCATACCGCTCCTGCACGCGGCGACGCCTCTCGGGATCGGCTTCAGCCTGGTCGTGACGGGGGTCGCCGCGCTGAACTTGGTGCTCGACTTCGACTTCATCGACCGCGGGGTCCGCTCCGGCGCGCCCAAGAGCATGGAGTGGTACGGCGCGTTCGCCCTCCTCGTGACCCTCGTCTGGCTGTACCTGGAGATGCTGCGACTGCTCGCGAAACTGCAGGATCGCGACTAGCGCGCACCCCGGACCCGGCGCTTCGGCGCGGGCGGCCTGCGTGGCCGCCCGCGCCTTTTTGCGTCCGGGGAGTGCTCCGGCGCCTCAGTTCGCCGGCGCGGCCGGCGCGGGCGGTGGCGGTGGCACCGGCCACTGCAGCCGGAAGCGATGGCGGATCAGGTCGGCGAGCCGCTCGCGCTTCTGCTCGCGACTGAGCGAGGAGTCCTGCTGGATCGCCTTGCGCTCCTCGCGGAACCGTTCGAGGTTCTGGCGCCACTCCTCGCGACGCGGATCGGGCGCGCGTGCGGGCGTCGGGCGCGGGCGCCTCGGGCGACCGTCGCCGACCCCGGGCGACGGACCCGAGGCCGGTGGCGCGCCCGGCGTCGGTCGCACGACAGGCACGAGCGTCGGCGCCGGACGCGCCTCGCCGGGTGCGCCCGACCCGAGCGGTGCCCAGGTCGGAACGGCGGACGGCTGCACGGTCGCCACCGCCACCGCCACCGGCGCGGCGGTCGGCACGACGACGACCGGCTGGGTCGGGGCCGGCTCCGGCTCGCGGGTGGCGAGCCAAAGGCCGCCGCCGAGCAGGGCGGCGGCGACCAGTCCGATCGCGACCGCGGTGCTGGTGCGCCCCTCGGCGAGCGGCTCGGGGAAGTCCTTCGCGTGGTCCCAGGAGGGGCGGGCAAAGACCTCCGGGGACTCCTCGCCACCCTTCCCGCGCTTCTTCCCGGCCTCGCTCCGCCGTTCGCGATCGGCCGCGTCGCGCTCGCCCGTCGGGTGTCCGTCCGGCGTGGGCGTCCCGCCGCGGCCCGTCGTGTCTCCTTCGGCCATCTTCCTCGGTCTCCTCCTCCGGGAGTCTCGGACGGGCGTCGGCGATCGTACCGACCCGGATCCGTCCCGCGATTCCGCTCGTCGTCGCTCGTATCACGCGGTCCGGCAGCGGTGAAGCCGACAATCGCGCCCGTCGCGTCGCCACGGCCCGGCTTCGTGCGCGCGGCGGCGACTTGGGATAGGAGACGCGCGATGCAGGCGAAGATCGTCGACCTCGTGCAGGCGCTCGAGCGGATCGCGCCTGCGCGACACGCCGCCTCCTGGGACAACGTCGGGCTGCTGCTCGGCGACGCGGACCGTCCGCTCGCCTCGCTCCTGCTGACGATCGACCTGACCCGGGCCGTCGTCGCCGAGGCGATCGCCGCGGGCGTGGACGCGGTGGTCGCCTACCACCCGCCGATCTTCCGGCCGCGCAAGACGTTCACGGCGGGCGATCCGCAGGGGCGCGTCCTGC
>Ga0114966_10004095_pt1 | contig 12576 bp, 9 predicted proteins | sample M_130207_XF_Meta_FD_87029 | JGI IMG/M metagenome (GOLD analysis project Ga0114966, IMG submission 87029) | Freshwater microbial communities from Lake Montjoie, Canada to study carbon cycling - M_130207_XF_MetaG | ecosystem: Environmental > Aquatic > Freshwater > Lake | place: Lake Montjoie...
ACCACCGCTTCCGGCACCAGCTTGCCCGGCAGCAAACAGCCTTTGCGCGCGCGGCGCACGACGTGCTTCTGCAGTTCCGCGCCGGCGATGCGCACGGTTTTTTCCTTGCCGCTCTTGGTGACGCCGGAAACGTTTACCGACTTGCCGTCGGAGAAGCCGATGCCTTTCATCTTTTCCTTGTCGTCGAGCGCCATCAGCGTGATGCCGCGTCCGCGCGCGAGCTCTTTCAGCTCGGCAGCTTCGAACAGCAGCATGCGGCCGTTCTCCGACAGCGCCACCACCATCACGGGCTTTCCCGGCACCGGCGCGGGGCGCAACACTTCGTCGCCCTCTTCCACCGCCATGAATGCCTTGCCGGCGCGCACGCGCGTGAGCAGTTCTTCCGACTTGACGATAAAGCCATAGCCGCCAGAGTTCGCGACGAGATAACGGCGTCCGGGCTGCGCATCAACGACGTGCGCGAGGCGCGCGCCCGGCGCTAACTCGACCATCGAGTTGATCGACACGCCATCGCCTTTGCCGCCGGGAATTTCGGCGGCTTCCACGCTGAACGCGCGCCCGGTGGAATCTATCATCGCGATGGAATGGATGGAGCGCGTCTCGAATATCGCATACGCCGCGTCGCCGTCCTTGTACGTGGTGCCGGCCAGATCGAGTGCATGGCCCTGGCGCGAGCGCACCCAGCCGTTGCGCGAAACGATGATGGTGAGCGGTTCGTCCACGACCACGCGCTCGAAAGTCGCGCGGCCGGCCTCTTCGATCACCGTGCGACGGTCGTCGCCGTAGGTCTTCGCGTCGTCGCGGATTTCCTTGATGACGAGCTTGCGCATCTCGGTGTCGCTGTCGAGCAGTTCCTTCAGGCTCTTGCCCTCGATCTTGAGCTCTTTCAACTCGTTCTGGATCTTGATGCCTTCGAGCCGCGCCAACTGGCGCAGGCGGATTTCGAGAATGTCTTCAGCCTGGATGTCGGTGAGCTTGAACTGTTTGATCAGCGCGGGTTTCGGCTCGTCCGATTCGCGTATGGTCTTGATCACCTTCTCGATATTCAGGAAGACAGTGTTGCGGCCTTCGAGGATGTGGATGCGGCGGTCGACCTGCCCGAGGCGGAACTTGACGCGGCGCGTGACGGTTGAGACACGGAATTCAGCCCACTCGCCGAGCATGTCGCGGATGTTCTTGCGGCCGGGACGGCCATCGAGTCCAAGCACCACCAGGTTGATCGAAAAATTTTCTTCCAGGCTGGTATGCGCGAGCATCAACTGCATGAACTCATCCGGGTCCTGGCGTGACGAGCGCGGCTCCAGCACGAGGCGAACCTTGTTGTCCTTGTCCGACTCGTCGTTTACTTTCTCCAGCGCGCCAAGAATCAGCTGCTTCAAATTGGTTTGTGTCGGGGTGACCTTGCCGTTCTTGTCTTTGGGCTTGGGGTTGGTGATGACCTCAAGTTCGGACCTGCTACGTTGCGCCGAAGTGGTCGGCGGCAGCTCGTAGACCACGATTTGCCATTGGCCGCGCGCGAGGTTTTCGACTTTCCAGCGTGCGCGTGCGCGCAACGAGCCGCGGCCCGTGGTGTAGGCATCGAGGATCGCCTGCTGCGAGCTGATGATCTGGCCGCCGCCGGGAAAATCCGGGCCCTTGATGATGTCCATCACCGCCGCCACGGTCGTTTTCGGGTGGCGCACGAGTTGAATCGCGGCCTCAGCCGTTTCGCGCATGTTGTGCGGCGGCAATTCGCACGCCATGCCGACCGCCACACCGGAAGCGCCGTTCAGCAGCAGCATCGGCAACCGTGCCGGCAGGGTTTCCGGTTCCTGCTCCTTGCCGTCGTAGTTGGGCAGGAAATCGACCGTGTCCTGGTCGATCTCGGACAGCAGCAGGTCGGCGAGTGGAGTGAGCCTGGCTTCGGTATAGCGATAAGCCGCGGCGGAGTCGCCGTCCTGCGTTCCAAAGTTGCCCTGGCCGTCAATCAGCGGATAGCGCAGCGAAAAGTCCTGCGCCATGCGCACCAGCGCTTCGTAGGTCGAAGTATCGCCGTGCGGGTGGTATTTGCCGAGCACGTCGCCGACGATGCGCGCCGACTTGGTGTGCTGCGCGCCGGAGCGCAAGCCCAGCTCGTGCATCGCGTAAAGGATGCGGCGCTGCACCGGCTTCTGGCCGTCCTCGACGTTGGGTATCGCGCGGCCGCGCACGACACTCATTGCATACGTCAGGTAGCTGCGTTCGGCGAACGCCGCCATGTCTATCGAATCGTCGCCGCCTGTATTGCGCGGATTGACCGGTGTCCCGCCTTTGCCGCCCGTGTTTTGGGGCGCCTTCGTTTCGTTTCCGCCGTCGCTGCCTTTGCCCCCCTTCGCCGGCGGCTTGTCGCCGACCGCAACCGCATCGGCAAACAGATCGGGCGTCGGATCATCTTTTTTCGCGCCGCGCGCGCTTTTCCCGGCCGGCTTTTTCATACGTCGGCCTCGACCTGGTCGCCTTTTTCTTCCATCCAGGAGCAGCGCGCTTCCGACTCGCGCTTGGACATCAGCATGTTGAAGAGCTGCAGCGTGGCTTCCCGGTCCTCGATGCGCACCTGCAGGAGGCGCCGGGTGTCCGGGCACAGCGTGGTTTCCCACAACTGGTCCGGGTTCATCTCGCCCAGCCCTTTGAAGCGCTGGATGCGGATCGACTCGACTTTGATGCCGTCATCACGCGCGCGGTCGAACGTAGACTTGCGCTCTTCTTCGTCGAGCGCATAGAGCTTTTTCGCGGGGCGCTTGCCCAATGCCGGAATGTCTATCTTGTAGAGCGGCGGACTTGCGATATAGATGTTGCCGTTCTCGATCAGTTTCGGAAAGTGGCGATAGAAAAGTGTGAGCAGCAGTACCGAGATGTGCGCGCCGTCCACGTCGGCATCGGTCATGGACGCGATTTTTCCGTAGCGCAGTCCCGACAGGTCGGGCTCGGTACCGGCTTCGTGCGGATCGACGCCGATCGCCACTGAGATGTCGTGGATCTCGGCGTTGGAAAACAGCAGTTCGCGTTTGACTTCCCACGAGTTCAGCGCCTTGCCGCGCATCTTGTAAATCGCCTGGAAGCGCTTGTCGCGTGCCTGCTTGGCCGAACCGCCGGCCGAATCGCCCTCGACCAGGAACAATTCATTCTGTGTGAGGTCGGTCATTTCGCAGTCGGTGAGCTTCTCGGGCAGCATGACGACGCTCGAGGACTTCTTGCGCTCGACCTTGTGCACTGAGCGCGAACGCTCCACTGCCTGGCGGATGACAAGTTCGGCGATCTTGCGGCCGAATTCGACGTGCGTGTTGAGCCACAGCTCGAACGGATCGCGCACCATGGTCGAGACGAGCTTGAATGCGTCGCGGCTGGAGAGTTTTTCCTTGGTCTGGCCGTGGAACTGCGGCTCCAGCACCTTGGCGGACAGGAAATAAATCGTTTTCGACCACAGGTCGTCGGACATCAGCTTGATGCCGCGCGGCATCATGTTGTGATGCTCGACGAACGCTTTCACCGCTTCGAAAATGCCGTCGCGCAAACCCGACTCGTGGGTGCCGCCGGCGGGCGTCGGTATCAGGTTCGCATACGATTCGCCGTAACCCTTGGCTTCCTCCACCACTGCAAACGCCCAGCCCGCACCCTCGCCGACCGCGTAGCCGTTCGCTTCCTTGATGTAGTTCTCGCCGTCGAAGATTTCGCCCACCGGCTCCGCACCCGCGAGCATTTCCTTGAGATAACCCTTCATGCCTTCGGGGTAGCTCCAGGTGCGTGTGGTGGTCTCTTTCGGCCCTTCGATATTGAGCGTGACTTGCACGCCCGGCAGCAGCACGGCCTTGGAGCGCACGATGCGCTCGAGATCAGGCAGGGAAATTTTCGGTGAATCAAAATATTTCTTGTTGGGCCAGATGCGCAGCGACGACCCGGTGTCCTTCGCGGCGAGGCTCTTGACTTTCTTCAGCTTCTGCGTGACCACGCCGTCTTCGAACACGATGCGGTGCAGCGCGCCTTCGCGCTTGATCTCGACTTCGAGTTTTTCGGACAGCGCGTTGGTGACCGACACGCCGACGCCATGCAGACCGCCGGAAAATTTATACGCGGCGTCCGTCGCCGTCTTGGAAAACTTGGCGCCCGCATGCAGTTCGGTAAACACGAGCTGCACGGTTGGAATTTTTTCGATCGGGTGTATGCCGACCGGAATGCCGCGGCCGTTGTCGGTGACTGTCACCGAGCCGTCGCGGTGCAGCGTGACGTCTATCTGGTTGGCGTGCTCGCCGAATGCCTCGTCGGCGGCGTTGTCGATCGCTTCCTGGATGATGTGCGTCGGATCGGTCGTGCGCGTATACATGCCCGGCAGACGCTGCACCGGCTCGATGCCGCGCAGCTTCTGGACCGAACTTTCATCGTATTTCTTGACTGCCATTATTTCGCTTGCCCGCGTGGTGTTGACCGTAATTGTGCGCATTCTACAGCGACGGCTCGCGTCACCTCAAATTTTGCATGGCATAATCGTTTTTTTGAAGCGGAAAGGGACCCCATGTTCAGGCGGATTTCGCTCTACGCCATGCTGCTTGCGCTCGCCGCGGCCGGCCTGGCACACGCGCAGCAGGCGCCGTCGGCTGCCCCGGCCATCAAGCGCACCCTGCTGCAGAAATTCGACGTGCCCGGCACCAGCTATGAAACGGTCATCGCCATCGCCGAAGTCGGCGCGAACACAAACATCGGCCGCCATTCGCATTTCGGCCCCGAGTCGGGCTATATGCTGGAAGGCGAAATTTCGCTGCTGATCGACGGCCAGCCGCCGAAAACCATCAAAGCCGGCGAAAGCTACCAGATCCCGGCGGGCGCGATCCACGACGGCAAAAGCGGCCCGCAAGGCGGGAAAGTCATCGCCACTTACGTGATCGAAAAAGGCAAACCGCTCGCCACTCCGGCACCTTAAGGAAATACTCTGCACTCATGACACTGCCAGCCATCCCCGGACTCTCCGCCGCCGGCGCCGACATCCCCGTCATCGGCTTCGGCACTTCGCAGCTTGGCGACTGCGCAGAAACCGTCGCCGCCGCGCTGAAGCTCGGCTACCGCCACATCGACACCGCCTGGAAGTACGGTTCTGAGAAAGGCGTCGGCGCCGGCATCAAGGCGTCGGGCGTGCCGCGCAAAGATATTTTTCTTGTCACCAAGGTCTCGCACGAATACCTGCGCAAAGACGACTTCGCGCGTTCTGTCGACGAAAGCCTGCGCAATCTGCAGGTCGATTACGTGGACATGCTGCATATCCACTGGCCGACCGTAGACGGCATTCCGCTGGCGGAGACGGTAGGCGCGCTCGTCAAAGCGAAACGCGACGGCCTCACGCGCCACATCGGCGTCGCCAATTTCAACATCGCGCTCCTCCAGGAAGCGATGCGTCTCAGCCCGGAACCGCTGGCGACGCTGCAGGCCGAATACCATCCCTATCTCGACCAGTCGAAAGTACTGAATTTCTGCAAGCGCGAAGGCATCGTGTTCACGGCGTTCTGCCCGCTCGGCCGCGGCAAATTGTTCCAGGATCCAGTGTTAACCGAAATCGCCCGCGCCAAAGGCAAAACGATTGCGCAGATCGCGCTGCGCTGGCAGATCCAGCAAGGCAACATCGCGCCCATCCCGCGCTCGGCCAACCCGGCGCACATGGCCGAGAGCCTCGCGATCTTCGATTTTGCTTTGACGGACGAAGAGATGCGGCGCATCCACGCACTCGCGCGTCCCGATGGGCGCATCTCCAACCCCGCCGGCCGCGCGCCGGTGTGGGACTAAAGCGGACGCGGCGGCAGCGTTTCGCCGTATACTTGAAGCGGCAAAAACTTTCTCGGGCTTACCGTCATGCCGATATTTGAATTCAAATGCGCGTCCTGCAGCAACGAGTTTGAAACGTTGGTGCGCAACTCCTCGCCGGCGCCGGCGTGCCCGTCTTGCCACGGCACCGAGCTGCACAAGAAATTGTCGACTTTTGCGGCGGTTTCGAAATCGGCCTTCGGTGCGGTCTCGAGTTCGGCCACGCTCGACACGTTGCCCGCAGGCTGTCCGAGCTGCGGCGACCCCGGCGGCCCGGGCTCCTGCCAGTTCTGACGGCTGCCGCCGTTTAATTCTTCAGTTTGAATTTCCGCTCGGGCGGCGTCCCGGCCTCGAAGTGCACCGGGGCCAGCGCGGGGACTTTCACTTCATTGCAGACTTTTTGCACGTGGTAAGCCTCGATCGGCGGCTTCCATCCCGTTTTGAATTCGCAGGTCACTTTGGCGCAGGCGATGCTTTTGAGCCAGGTGCATAATCTCACTTCCGCGCCGGCGGGGTTTGTCAATTCGGTCAGGAACGACGCGCCCACGTAGTATGGTTTGTTCTTGCCGTCTTCCGCATGCACATCCTGCAGTACCGTAAAAAAACTGCCGTTCAAGTCGAGCATGCCGAGGACCCTCTCCATGAAGAGAGTGATGTCCGTCGAGTACGAGAAGCCGCCCAGCACGTCGCTGATGACCTGAAACTGGCCCAGTTCTCCCGGCGCGTAATCACGCAGGTGTTTGTCGAACAAATACCGCATCTGGTTGGCTTTCAGGGTGGCGGCTTTCTGGTGCCACGCTTCCGTCCTGCGGTCTTCTATGGAGATGGCAACTGCCTGCGCTTTACGGTCGGGACGCTCCGGCCCGGCGTAATGCATGCGGTCGTACCTGGGATCGTAGTAATCGATGACGGCTTGTCCCCTGCCCGCGCCGATATCGAGCCAGCGTTCTTGCGGGCCGAGCAGGGCCAATGCGAGATCGAAAGCAGGGGGCAGCGTATGCGTGTATGACAGCAACGATCTGTCGATGACGTAACCGTCAGGCACCTTCTCGCCGCGGCTCTGATAGATCTGCTCTTGCTTTGACAGTTCGTCCTTGAATTGCGGAGCGGTAGCGTCCGCCGCGCGGGCCTGCGGCAGCCACAGCACATGCAGAATAAGCAATGCAGCGGCGCGCAGCGTGGTATTTGTCATGCAGGATCCTTTTTGCCGCCTGAAACGGCGGCACCCCGTATTCTAGCCGCCTCGGAAACGCGGCATCAAGTACGGGTTTTTACGTACTAGGCGCGCAGGCTTGCAATCGCCGCGCGTTTCTGTGATACAGATAACCACCGCACACGCAGGCGTCGACACTATGTTTCAGAACACGCTTTTCATCAGCCGCTGCTTGGTCATCATTGCGTGCGCGCTTCTTGCCGCCGGCTGCGGCAAGCCGCCGGAAATCGGCAGGACGCCGCTCAAGCCCAAGAATTACGACGAGCTGCGCGGTTACCTGCTCGACCACAAGCCCGATCTCGACCAGTTCAGGTTGCGCGGCCCGTTTGCGGTGACGACAAAAAACGACTTCGAAATCCGCCTCGCTGCCGACGAAACCTTCGGCGCGGACCTGTATCTGGCCAAGCACACAGAAAAAGCGCCGCTGGTCATCATCCTGCACGGGCTCGAAGCGTCGAAAGAACTGCACGCTTTTCAAGCCGTGCATCTCGCGTCGTGGGGCATGCATTCCCTCGCGCTGCAACTGCCCAACCAGGGGCCGTGGGTCGCCAACGGCAAAACCCTGGCGCGCATCGTGCAGGCGATCAACCGCCGGCCGGAAATCATCGACAACCGCGTCGATGCGAACAAGATTATCCTTGCCGGCCACTCGTTCGGCGGCGCCGCGGTGACAGTCGCGCTGGCTGAGGGCGTGCCTGCGGCAGGCGGCATCCTGCTCGACCCGGCGATAGCCGAAAGGGATTTCCCGAAAATTCTGCCGAAGATCAACAAGCCCATCCTGCTGCTGGGCGCGGACACGCATGTCTCGGCGGCGCGCAACCGCGATTATTTTTATCGCTTCGTGCGCAGCGGCATGGCAGAAATTTCGATCAAGGATGCGGCACACGAAGACGCGCAGTTTCCGTCCAACGTCGGCGTCGCCACCGAAGAACTGCAGATCACCTTTGCCAGCGCGCTGACGGCGGCGGCCTTCAGCCTGTGGTCGACCGGCAGTTTCGACTATGCGTGGAGCACCTTTGGCGACGGCGTCGCCAGCGGAAAATTCATCAACGCACGAAAAAAGTAAGCGCCCTGCTGTTCAGCGGCGCTTCTCCGCCGCCTCACTAGAATCGGTCTCAAACACAGTTCTGAGCCGCAGAGAAACGCGGATAAACGCAGATCAGGTCAAAGTGCTTAACGTCGGCCAAAGGGTGGCCTTGGAGTTTTATCTGCGTGTATCTGCGTTCATCTGCGGCTAATTGTCGCTTTTGTATTTTTGAGATGCCCTCTACTCCGCTTTCAAGCCGATCAATTTAATCAGCTTGGCGTTCTCGGCAACTTCATTCTGGATAAATGCCGCGAACTGCTCCGGCGTATTGGTCTGCGGCTCGAGGCCCTGCACGTTGAGCGCCGTCTTCATGTCCGCCACGTTGACGACGTCGTTGACCGCGCCGTTGAGCCGCGCGATGATTTCTTTCGGCGTGCCGACTGGCGCCAGCAATCCATACCAGCCGTAGCGGTCGTAGCCGGGCACGCCGGACTCGTTCAGCGTGGGCACGTTCGCCATCATGCCGACGCGCTTCATGCCCGTCACCGCCAGCGCCCTGATCTTGTTGGTCTGCATGAAAGGCAGTGCGCCCGGGATCCCCGGGAAACTCAGCTCGACTTCGCCGCCCGCCGCGGCGCGCGCGCTGTCGGCGGAACTCTTGTACGGAACGTGCACCATGCTGATATTGGCTTTGACTTTCAACAACTCGCCGGCGAGATGCACCGAACTGCCGATGCCCGAAGAGCCGTAAGTGAGCTTGCCCGGTTTGGACTTGGCCAGCGCGACCAGCTCCTTCACGTTGCGCACCGGCACCGACGGGTGGACCACCAGCACGTAGGTGCCGGTTGCCATCAACGTGACCGGCGCAAAACCGAGTTCGAGATCGCGCGGCGTCTTGGCGAACAGCGCCTGCACGATAGCGTCGCCGCTCGACATCACCAGCAGCGTGTAACCGTCCGGCGGCGAAGTGGCAACACGTTCTTTACCGAGCGTACCGCTCGCGCCGGCGCGGTTATCGACGATGACCGGCTGGCCCACGTGTTCGGACATTTTTTGCGCGACCATGCGCGCCGTTGTGTCTGTCGGGCCGCCCGCCGTGTAGCCGACCACCATGCGGATCGGCTTGGCCGGAAACGTTTGCGCGCTCGCGCCAGGTGTTGCGAACGCGGCGCACGCGGCGAATCCCGCGCATAACAAGCTTATATATTGCCGTGGGCTGCGCATGATGTGCCTGTTGCCTTTCACGTCGTCCGCGGCACGAACGCCGGGCCCAGCGGCTCCAGCCGCACGCCGGCGCGCAGATGCTTGTACGGGTACTTGCGCGCGTCGACGAGGTGCGCGCCGGGCGCGACAGCAACCAGCACGCGCTCGGCGATCGGCTCGAAATCGGCGCGGAAGTGGCAGGTGCTTTTGACGACCAGGATCTTCTGCTCCGTCGGCTCGACGCCGATGTGGCGGAGTATCTCGAGGTCGTACGCCTGCATGCGCTTGCTCGCCACCACGATGCTGACGCCGCCGATGGTGAGCAGCGCGGTCGGCCCGAGTTTCGCTTCACGCCCGCCGACGCAGGGCCCCTTGCACATAAAGCGGCCGTCGCTCAGGCGAGTAACGCGGAACGTCCCGCGAAAAGGCTTCACGTCCGGCAACGGCGTACAGCCGCCGAGTTCAATAGTGATGTCGGCGCCTTCGCCCGCGGCATGCGCAGCGGCAGCGGCCTTCGCGTCGGTGAGCACGCAGAGCGCGGCCTTTTCGGCATGATTGCGCACCAGCGCTTCCAGCATGCCGGTGGTGTCGCCAGTGCCACCGCAGCCGGGATTGTCCTGCGTGTCCGCGATCACGACCGGCCGCGCCGCTTTGGCACTGATTGCCATGGCCTGTCGCACCGCCTCGTCGGGATCGAGCAACGGCTGGGCGAAAGACTTCTCCATACCGTTGATGTGATTGGCGAGAGCGTCCGCCGCCGCATCCACCGCCGCCTGCGAATAGCCATGCGCGATGACGCAGGGGCCGCAGTCGTGCAGGTCTGACGGCGGAAAGCCCGCGCCGTAACACAGGTCGAGCACATCGCCGCCTTCGCCCGCGGCGGATTTGGCGACGATCTCCTTCGACGGCTCGACCAGCGTGCACTGGAAGTTGAGCGGAATCAAAAACGGCAGCTTGCGGAAAGCGCGGGCCGTCGGCCGTCCGCGCGCGAGGATAGTGTTGAGGATGCGCGCCGCGCGACTGCCGGTTTCCGGCCGGTCGACGTGCGGGTAAGTGTAGTAAATCGCCATCCCATCGGTGAGCGCCGCCATCACGGGCGTGAGGTTGGTGTGGTAGTCGAGGCTGATTACGACGGGCACCTGCGGCCCGACGGTTGCGCGCACGCGGCGCAGGAGCTCGCCTTCGCCGTCTTCGAAATCGACCGAGCACATCGCGCCATGCAGATCGAGATAGACCGCGTCGACCGGCAGCGCGACCGACAACCGGCCCACTAGTTCACCCACGATGCGTTCGTACGCGTCGCTGGTCACGTAGCCGCCGGCGCCACCGCTCGCCCACACCAGCGGCACGAGTTCGTGCTTGTCGGCCATGTCGGCGAGAAAACCCGACATGGCGAAGGAGCGCCCCGGCAGGTTGCGCAACACCTCATCGCCGCGCGACAGCGTGGGGCGGTCGCTCACCGTCGCGAAGTAATTGAAATCGGTCTGGACCGGAACGAAGCAGTTCGTTTCATGATGAAAACCACCGACGGCGATGCGTGACATGTTTACTCTTCCTTGATGTTGGCGGCGCGCGCAATCTTGTCGATGAGCTCGGCCTCTTTTTTCGCCATCTGCAGCATCTGCTCCGGCGTGTTGAACACCGCCTCCGAGCCGACGATTTTGACGAACTGCTCGCGAAACTCGGGCGGCGACATCGCCCTGGCGATCGCATCGGCCAGCGTGCCCATGATCGCGCGCGGCATGCCGGGCGGCACGAGAATCGCGTAGAACGGTTCGAACGCGTAGCCGGCGAGACCGCCTTCGGCGATGGTTGGCACCTCGGGCAGTTGCGGCGAACGCTGCGCGCCGCTCACCCCAAGCGCGCGTATTCTGCCGCTGCGGATATGCGGCAGCGCGCTGCCGAGCACCGCCGAACCCATTTCGATGCGCCCGCCGATCAGGTCGAGATACATGGGGCCCGCGCCTTTGTACGGCACGTGATTGATCTCTGCCTTGGCCATTCCCTTGAAATACTCGGCCGCGAGATGCGGCGTCGCCCCCACGCCCGATGTGCCGTAGCTCAGTTGCGCCGGGCGTTTGTGCGCCAGCGCGATGAGTTCCTTCAGCGTGCGCGTCGGCAGCGACGGATGCACCACGATCACCAGCATGAAGCTCGTGACCTCCGACACCCAGCCAAAATCGCGAAACGGATCGATCGTCACGCTCGGGCGCAGGCTCTTGATCGCCGCGAGGCCCGACGCCGCCAGCAGCAAGGTGTAGCCGTCGGGCGGCTGCTTGACGACATACTCCCACGCCACCAACCCGCCGGCGCCGGTGCGGTAGTCGACGATGACCTGCTGGCCGACGACCTTGCTCAAGGCCGGCGCGACAAGGCGCGCGATCAGGTCGTCCGTGCCGCCCGGCGGCGCGCGGACGATCAGCCGCAGCGGCTTGGCGGGAAAAGCCTGCGCGAACGCCGCCAACGGCGCCGCCAGCGCCACAATTACCACAATCAATTTGGCGAGAATCTGCATTGCTCCTCCTCCCGCATGCATCCTGCGCAATTATTTACAGCACGACCTTCTGCTTCTGCCCGGTCTCCGACGCACGCACGATGGCGTCGAGCATGCGATGGCGGCGCACCGCGGAATCGAAATCGGGCTCGATACGCGTGTTGGTGCGGATCGCTTCGGCGAACTTCACCCACATCTGGCCGACATCGTAGCCGGGGCCGAGGTTGCGCACTTCTTCCGGCACCCATTTCAGGCGGTCGGGCACCGGCAATTCCTGCAGCGCCTTGTCGTCTTTCTTGCCGCCCATCAATTTGCGCTTCAGTTCCTGCCCGGCATCGCCGCCGCCCACCATGGTGAGCGTGCCTTCCGTGCCATAGATTTCAAACCGGTAACCGGTGCCGTGGTACGGATGTACGGCGAGATTGACGCTGATCACCGCACCGCTTTCGAGCCGCCCCGTCAGCATGATGTTGTCGGGCGCGTCAACGTCGACATGCTTCTTGGTGTCGGTCTCATACCACTGCTTGACCTGGGTGCTGACGACGGCGGCCACTTCGGCAAGTTCGCCGACGACCATGCACACTGCGTCCATCGCGTGGCCGAACGTGATCGTTAATGTGTTGGCGCCCAGACTGAAATCGCGCTGCCAGGTGCGGTCCGAAGTGCGGGTGAGTACGCCGCTGCCCATGTGCGTCATATTCACTGACAATACCTTGCCGACGTAGCCCTCCTGGATCAGCTCGCGCATGCGCATGTAAGCGGGAGAAGCGCGCCGCTGCAGGCCGACCAGGGTGTGGACTTTCATCTTGCGGGCGAGTGCCGCCAGCTCCTCGGCCT
>Ga0114966_10004097_pt1 | contig 12574 bp, 8 predicted proteins | sample M_130207_XF_Meta_FD_87029 | JGI IMG/M metagenome (GOLD analysis project Ga0114966, IMG submission 87029) | Freshwater microbial communities from Lake Montjoie, Canada to study carbon cycling - M_130207_XF_MetaG | ecosystem: Environmental > Aquatic > Freshwater > Lake | place: Lake Montjoie...
AGTGATCGTGGTGGAGGTGTGAGATGAGCAGGCCATCGAGCCCTTGCCAAAGCCCCTCGTTAACCGCGGCGCCATGCCGACGCAGGTGACCAACTCGGTCGTGCAGAATCGGATCGGTTAGCAGGCGGACGCCGGAGTCCTCGACGAGGACGGTCGAATGGCCGAGGAAGCTGACGCGCGATCCGCTCAGCACGTCAGCTTGCGCAGAGCAGCGCGATACTTCCGCATCGAACTGGTCGGGAAATCATCGTGCGTCTGGCCGCGTAGCCGCGCAACTCGCTCGTGGTGGTACGGAGATTTGAGACTTTCGTTGTGGCCGATAACGTTCTTGAGTGCGATGCCTTCGCGGCAGCGCAGCCAATTCGTCAATCTCAGCGAGGCTCGCATTACTTTCGCTCGGCCGAGCACGTCGGAAGGATTGAAACCAACGTGCTCAATCCCAATAGAGGTCCAATTGAGGCCGACTGTGTGCCTACACATCAGGCTGATTGGCACGAGCTGATGGATCTTGCCGTTCTGATCGATCACAAAGTGCGAACAAACGCCGGGAAGCTCGTGCAGCTCGCTATCTGCGACATCTTGAGCAAACATTGACCAGACCGGCCCGTAGGTAGAAGACTCGGTGAGGTGCTGGACGATCACCTTCGGGTTGTGCAGGCCATAACGGCTGGTGCCGTAGTGGCGCTTCGAATATGAAGTCATCTCGCGCTTGCGCTTCGCCGGGAAAGGGATTGCGTCCCAAGCGATCGGCGGTCGCTCGGCCGCCGCAGCGTGACCGCCAGCGGCAAGGGCAATAGTTGCGAGCGCCACGCCTAACACCAGACGTACGATACGCGGATGGCGCTAGACGCTCGCCGGTTGATCCGCTAAGGTCATAACTTGACACACTGTCAAATCCCCTTAGGAGCCAGCCCAGATGACGACAACCGCCGGTAACGACCTCGACCAGATCGACCTCAGCGATCTTTCGCTCTGGGAAGACGGCCCCCCGCACGAGGTATTCGAGCGGCTACGCAACGAACAGCCTGTTCACTGGAGCCCACTCGAGGGATTCGCCCACGAGGAAGGCTTTTGGTCGGTCACTCGTTTTGAGGAGATCGCCTCGGTCGGCCGCGACTTCGAGACGTTCTCCTCCGAGCTTGGCGGCATCCTCGCCGTCAACCAGTTCCTGCCGGACGACCAAATCCCTGAGGACGCACCAGACGAGCCGCTCTATTTCATGCGGATGATGCTGATCGCGCAAGATCCGCCGCGACACGACCGCCTCAAGGCACTGGTGCAGAAGGCCTTCACGCCAAAGCGCTCACTCGATCACGCCGACCGAATTCGCGAGATCGTCAACCTCGTCTATGACAACGCGCTGGAGCGCCACCCTGATGGCAAGATCGACCTCGTTCAAGATGTCGGCGTCTACGTGCCAGCGATGGTCATCGGCGACATGCTCGGGGCGCCGCGCGAGGATGCCGACAAGCTCGTCGACTGGACGAACCGCACGACGGCCTTCGAAGACCCCCGCGTAGTCGGTGACATGGAAGACACTTGGACGGCCCTCAAAGAGGTCTTCGAATACGTCTGGAACCTCGTTGAGGCTCGCGGCGCTGAGCGTCAGGACGACCTCACTAGCGCGCTGCTCGACGCTGAAGTCGACGGCGAGAAGCTGACAGCGGAAGAGATCTGCATGTTCTGGTTCCTCCTAATGGTTGCCGGCAACGACTCGACCCGCGCAACCTTCTGCTCCGGCTATCTCAGCCTGCTCGAAGACCCAGCGCAGATGGAGCTGATCAAGAGCGCTGCAGTCGAGCCCGAACAGGCGGTTGAGGAGTTCGTCCGCTACCACCCGGCATTCGCCTACATGCGCCGCACAGCGACAAAAGACACAGAGATCGCCGGCCAGCCGATTGCCGAAGGCGAGAAGGTTTTGATGTGGTACGTATCCGGTAACCGCGACGCCAGTGTCTTCGATGACCCCCATCACTTCGACATTGCCCGCACCACGAACGAGCACCAAGGGTTTGGGGGCGGCGGCCGCCACTTCTGCCTAGGTGCTGGGTTGGCTCGCTTGGAGATGAAGATCTGGCTCGAGGAAACGCTACGCCGCTTCCCTGAGATGAAGCTCGATGGTCAGCCGACGCGGCTCAGCTCGACCTTCCTTAACCAGTACCGCACGATCCCGGTAGCTGTCTGATCACCGCTACCAACTTCACGGGGTCGCGATAGGCTCGAAGCGATGCGGGTCCTTTGCGCCAGCGACTCCCCCACATGGCGACTGCTGCTCGAGCGGTCGGTGGCGGCGCTTGGTCATCAGCCGCTCACGGCCAAGGACGGCCTTGAAGCATGGGAGCTGATCCAGCAGGACGACACGATTGACGTCTGCATCACCGACCGGATAATGCCAAAGATGGGAGGCGACGAGCTCTGCGCGAAGATTCGCAGCGAACTCGCCGGCCGCTACATCTATGTTGTCCTGCTGACGGCGCTCGACACCTCCGAGGATGTGATCGACGGGATGCAGGGAGGCGCCGACGACTACCTGATCAAGCCGCTCGATCAGGTCGCGCTCTCGACCCGCCTGATCGCTGCCGAGCGCGTGACGGCTCTGCACCGCACGATCACCGAGCAGCAGGCCGAGATCGAGCATCTCTACGGCAAGTTGAAGGATGCCTTCCGCCGCTTCGTCCCGGAGTCGGTCGCCGAGCAGATCATCACCCGCAGCGACGACGGCGTGAAGCTTGGCGGAGTCGACCGCACTGCGACCGTGATGTTCACCGACCTGCGCGGATTCACCCAGTTCTCTGAGCATCAGAAGCCCGAGCAGGTGATCGACGTGGTCAACAAGTACCTCGGCGAGATGTCGGAAGCGATCCTCGAAGAGGAGGGCACGATCGTTGCCTACATGGGTGACGGCATCATGGCCGTCTTCGGCGCGCCGCTGGAGCAGGAAGACCACGCCGACCGCGCGCTCCGTGCGGCCAGGGCGATGCTAGATGTCCACCTCCCCCGTTTCAGCGAGTGGATGAAGGAGCAGGGCCTTGGAGAAGGTTTCCGGATGGGGATCGGCCTCAACAGCGGCGGCGTGATCTCCGGCAACGTCGGCTCCGAGAAGCGCCTTGAGTACACGGCGCTCGGCGACACCACGAACACCGCCGCACGGCTTGAAGGGATGACCAAGGGCACTGCACACCAGCTCTACTGCTCGCAGTCGACGAAAGAGATGCTGATCAGCCCTCCCGAAGACCTCGTTTTCGTTGACGAGGTGGACATCCGGGGGCGCGACCAGCCGCTGGGAGTCTGGTCGTTCGATGAAGCCTGATGCAGATCGCCGTTCGCTGATAGTTTCCCCGTGATGGCTGAAGAGGAGGCAGAGGTCGCGAAGCAGCGCCAAGTGGCGGTCGACGATGCACGCCGCACCCGCTGGATCACGTCGCGCAGGCGCCTTCCCTGGCTGTTGGTTGGAATCGCCATAGTCCCAACGCTTGTCGTGGCGCTGTTCGCGCAGTTCCAGACGACGAGCATCGTGACCGGAGACGCCGGCCGCGCTGTCAGGGCGGAAGCGATCAGCGCAATCGTTGAAATTGAGACGGAGCTGAAGCGAACCGATCAGGAGACCGGTTCGCTGGCAACCAGCGAGCGCATCCAGACAATGCAAGCCGCCCGTGCGGCCAACCGCCTTACCAGCGAGGTCGAGACCTACGACCCTGTCTACCGGCAGGCTGTACTGCTCGGAGTTGACGGACGGGTTGTGGCAATAGCACGCAGGCCGCCGGATGCCACGACGCTTATTCCGTTCAAGAACTTCGTCGGCAAGTCAATCGGTAAGCCGAGCTGGTTTGAGATTGCGCTCCGCAGCGCCAGGGACGGCCGCGCCAACGCGGTGACTCAAACCGTTGAGCGGCGTCCGTTCATCGGCCGCCTCGAAGGCAACAACAGTGCGCCGCCGACTCCGGTTAGCGCCATGGCGGTGATGAGGGGCAATAGGGCGATCGGCGTCGTCGCCGTGTTCCTGAACTGGACCGCCTTCTCGTCTCTTCGTGAAACGATGCTTGGAGCCCATGCCGCGCGATCGGCAAGCACCGGACAGGGCGGCTACATCATCGACAAGCAGGGGCGCCTGTTGCTAGCCCCGGGCGGCAAGATCGACCTCACCGCCGATCTGACCCGAGACCCGCTGGTGAAGGAGATCGTCAACGCGCAGACCGCGGGCTACGACACCGAGGTCCCGAAGAGCAACATTGTTCCCGACAACGTCATCGCGGGCTATGCGCCGATGGACCCCAGCATCGGCACGCCGAGACTCGACTGGACGGCCGTCGTGACGCAGCCGACAAACGATGCGCTCCGTGACGTGGCCCGCCTTCGTAACTTCCTAATCGTCTCAACCCTCCTCGTGGCCCTGTTGGCAAGCCTGATCGCCCTGATCGTGAGCCGCGCGCTCACGCGCCGGGCCGAGCGGCTGCGCGAAAGCTCGGTCGAAGTCGAAGACGGAGCGAAGGCGATGCAGAAGAGCGCGGAAGCGAGCCAGGAACGCGCCCGCCTGACAGAGACGCGCGCGGAGGAGCAGCTCGCAGCGATCGAAGAGATGAGTGAATTGGTCGCCGAAGTGCGCGACACCGGCGACCTCATTGCCGAGCGGGCCGCCGCCGTTGCCGCCCAAGCCGGCCGTGCGTCAAGTGCAGGCGAGGACGGTCGGCGCGCGGCCTCCCAAGTGGACAGCACGATGGCCGAAATCGACGAGCGCGTCAGCGGCATATCGAAGGAGATCTCACACCTGGCAGCGCAGACCTCTCAGATTGGCGAGATTGTCCAGACCGTCTCCAGCATCGCCGACCAATCGAACCTGCTGGCTTTCAACGCGACGATCGAAGCAGCCAAGGCAGGCGAGCAGGGAGCAGGGTTTGCGGTCGTCGCTGAAGAGGTCCGGATGCTCGCTGAACGGTCAAAGCGTGCGACCGCGCAGATTCGTTCGATCCTTGGCGAGATCGACAAGGCGACCCGCGATGCCGAGCGCTCGTCTGAGCAGGGACTCGCTTCCGTGCGGACGGGCCGCGAGCGGGCTGAGCGCGCGGCAGCGACGATCGACGAGCTGGCAGCGGCGAACAAGGATGCTGAAGATACGACGCGCGGCATTGCGGATGCTGTGCCGGCCCAGGTTGAAAGGCTTGGGAAGATCGTCGATGCGACTGCGATCGCGTCCGAGCGTGCCGAGGAGCTGCGCAGCGAATCGCACGAGTCTTCCAAGTCGGCCGCCGAACTCGACCGCCTCGCCGAGCGTCTGCGCGAGCTCGCTGCGACGCTGACCAACGAGTGAGCTGGTGGCCGACGATGAGGCGAAGCTACTGGAGCTTCTGCCCGAGGGACGGGCACTACGGCAGGACGACCTGATTCAGATCGTTGCCGACGCTCACATCGCGCCGCTCCCGGCTGCAGGCCGTGAATGGGCCGGCGTTGCGAATCTGCGCGGCAACCTGATCGGGGTAATCGACCTTGGCTTCATGCTCAGCGGCGCGCCGACGGTCGACGGCCTGCTCGTTGCCGTCCGCGGAGCCGGACTGGAGTACGGGCTGCGATGCTATGGGATCAGCGGGCCGCGCGCCCGGCCCGCCGCCGACGACCTGCCCGACGACCGGGCGCCGGACGACCCTGAGTGGCTGCAACCCGCTCCTCCAGGCGAGCCGCGTGTGATAGACACAACACTGCTGCTCGACGACCCGCGGCTGCAGGCGGCCACGTGAGCAAGGCCTTCCGCCCCGACGCGGAGCTGCAGCGCGAGCTGCTGGCGATCTTTGCCGGCGAGGCGCGCGACGAGCTGGACACGCTCTCGGCAGGGCTGGTTGCGCTGGAAGCCGATACGGCGGCGGCTGTTAGCGCAGGCCGCGTTGAAGAGATGATGCGCGCCGCCCACAGCCTCAAGGGGGGAGCGCGCGCCGTCGAACTTGAGCCGGTGGACCGCATCTCGCACGCGCTGGAGACGCTGCTCAGCGGCGCAGCCGCCCGCGGAAAGTTCGACAGCGAGACGGTTGATCTTGGCTACCGGGCGCTTGACGCGATCGAGTCGCTGGTTGAGGCAGCCGGGGGCGGGCCACCTGCAGAGGTGAACGTGTCAAGCCTCTGCGATGAGCTCGCGGGCTCTCACGGGGACGATCAGCCCGACTCCGATGGCGGGGCTAGGGAGGAGACTGAACCGAGCACTCTTTCCGCTGCCGGCGCGCAGACAGCTCCCGAGCCGCAGAAGACCGCTCCGGTGCAGGACTCCACGGTGCGCGTTTCGGTCGCAAAACTCGACCGCCTGATCGGCTCGGTGCGCGAGCTGGAAAGCGCCCGCGTGGGGATAGAACACGCAGCCCAGGAACTGACCGGCGTCGCCGAGGCTGCCGACCTCGCCGCCCGCCAGTACGACTCGCGCGCTGGCGCAATCCGCGACGCCACCGAGCAGCCACTCGCACGCCTGCAACGTGCCACGCGCGAGCTCTCCGACGACATCTCGCAGGCCCGCACAGTGCCGCTATCGCTGGCCTTCGATCCGCTACCGAGGACGGTCCGGGACCTCGCCCGCGAACTCGGCCGGGAAGTGCAGCTTGAGCTCTCGGGCGGGGAGATTGACGTTGACCGTGCAGTGCTTGAGGTGATCAGGCCCGCGCTTGTTCACCTGATCCGCAACGCCGTTGACCACGGGATCGAGCCGCCGGCGATGCGCGCGGCCGCAGGAAAGCCTGAGCAGGGAACCATCTCAGTCTCAGCTAAGGCGCGCGGTTCTCAGCTGTCAATCGAGATGTCCGACGACGGCGGCGGGATCGACGGCGACGCCGTAAAGTCAAGGGCAATTGAGCTCGGACTCGTCGATGCCAAGGCGGCGGCGACAATGGAGTACGAGGAACTGATCCGCTTTGTCCTAAAGCCGGCCTTCAGCACGCGCGACAACGTGAGCGAGATCTCGGGACGAGGGGTTGGTCTGGATGCCGTCTTTGAGGGGCTTGCGGCGTTCCAAGGCTTGGTCGAGATAGAGAGCATTCCTGGCAAGGGGAGCACCTTCACGCTGCGGGCGCCGCTGGCGATCGCGGCGATCGAATGCATCGTCGCGCAGCTCGGCCGGGACCCGATCGGCGTTGTCCTCAGCGACGCGGTCCGAATCGTCTCGCTCGAGGATCGCGAAGCTGACGGCGGGCCCGTGGAAGTCAGTGGAGCGCCCGTGCCGCTCGTGGGCCCGGAAGTGCTAGCGCAGCTTGCCCCCGGAGGCCATCAGCAAGCACGATTTGTGATCGCCGTGGAGGCCGACGCACGCAGGATTGCGCTTCCGGTCTACGACGTCCTTACGGTACTGCGCCTAGGAACGATGCCACTGCCGCCGCCACTGCCGGCCACCGAAATGGTTCGCAGCGCAGCGATTCTTCCCAGCGGCGAGGTTCTTCGCCTAGTCGACGCGCGTGCTCTGATCGCAACACTTCCCCCGGCGCCGCGAGTGCTGGTTGCCGAAGATTCGGCGACCCAGCGCGAGCGCGCGCGGCGGGCGCTGAGCGCCGCCGGGTACGTCGTTGAGGTTGCCGAAGACGGCCGAGCAGCGCTGACAGCATTGCTGGAGGGAGACTTCGACGCGCTGCTGACCGATTTCGAGATGCCGCAGATCGACGGAATAGAGCTGGTGACCGAGCTCGGCGAGCGGGGCCTGCTGGACGAGCTGTCGGTGATCCTTTGGAGCGCGAGCGACAATCCCACGCTCCCCGCGGCGGCAGCCGAGGCCGGCGCCGATGGCTTTGTCGCGAAGGGACCCGAGGCTGAAGCCGCGGTCCTCGATGCCTTCCGCAGGCTGCTCAGCGACTCGTAAGCGCGCGAATCTCTTCAAGCCGGGCCGTCGCAGCGGCGCGGCCGATCGCGATTCCGCGATCAATCTCGCCAAAGGCCATCATCTTCATTCCCGATACGTCGGGTTCGAGCAGCAGATCTGCGCCGGCGATGACGCCGCTTCCGGCCGCAGCCGATCCGAGCAGCACCGACCGCATCAACGTCTCCCCTATGCCGGGCAGCGCCGGGTCGCCATCCTCGTCGATCGGCGGATCGAAGCGGCCTCCGACCTCAATCGCGACAACCGGCCCCTCTCCCGTCTGCGACATCACGTCGACCGGGAGATTGCGGATCAGCCCTCCATCGACGAGCAGTCGACCGGCTGTGCGTCCCGGCGGGAAAATCGCCGGGATTCGGGCGGTTGACAGCAGCGCCTCGGCTACCGAACCGCGGCGCTGCACGACCATCTCGGCGGCCACGAGATCTGCAGCCACCGTGAACAGATCGATCGGCAGCGTCTCGATCTGCTGGTCGCCGAAGACTCTTTGCACCGTCTCAACCCCGCGGTCCGTCCTCACGAGCGCGCTGCGGGGCGGCAACTGAGGTCGGCGCACTCGTGGGGAGACGAAGCTTTTGACCGCCTGTCGGCGCTGAGCGGCATTCAGGCCGTAGGCAAATGTTGACGCGACGATCCCCCCCATGCTGGTGCCGCCGATGCGGTCAACTGCGATCCCGTTCTCCTCGAGAACCTCGAGTACGCCGAGGTGGGCAAATCCGCGCGCACCGCCTCCGCCAAGCACAAGTCCAAGCGACCGGCCCGTTACGCGCCTTGCAACGCGCGCGAGATCGGCATCGCGGCCGGCCCCCGCGCGTACCCTGTGCCGTGCCCGCGGGCGCAGCCGATCGAGCCAGACGGCGGCGATTTCGGGCGGATGGTTCTCGCCAAGTAGGACGAGATCGCAGCCGCGCAGCCTTGGCATTGTCCGCTCGGCCGGCGGCGGCTCCGGAGGGGCAAGGCAGACGAGCCTGTCGGCCTGGCGCACGCAAAACCTGCGCCAATCCGAGAGCGCGTGCTCGGCAACGAGAACCACGCGGTCGTGGGCTGCCTCAAGCTCGTCAAGTTTGCGCCCCCAGTCAGCTGGGCTGCCGACGTCCGACGTGCTGCGCCCCATCAGCACAACGTCGTCTCTCGAATCGAATGCAGCGAGGATGGCCTCGGCAATCACTTCGCTGTTCATCCCCTCGACCAGTGGAACGATCGCAATCGCCTTCGTCGCGGGTTCGTCCTCCCGGAAGCCGCCGCTGATTTGGAGCTGGCGCCCGAGGACCGCGGTCAATGCGGTAGCGAAAGTCGGCTCGGTCGTGATCAGCTCTTGAAAATCGTCGTGACTGAGGCGCAGCAGCGTGCTGTCCCGGTTGGCGAGGACGGAAGCCGAGCGCGGGTCGCCGGTAACCAGGGCGAGTTCGCCGACCGTCGCTCCGCGACCAAGCACGCGAAGAACCCGCATCGTCTCATCGTCCTCGCGGCCAACCCCCTCCGGTTCCCCCAGAACAACCTCCAGCCGTCCGGTATCGACGATGTAGAGCGCGTCGCCCGAGTCCCCCTTTCGCATCAGCCAGTCGCCGGACTCGATCGAGACCTCGGTCAGCTTCGCCATGAGAAGCGTCGTGGCCTCCGCAGGGAGACTGCTGAAGAGCGGGCTCGCAGCTAGCAATTCGTCGATGTGGTCTCTCTTGCTCACGCGGATGCGAGTCTACGGTTTAGTGACACAGTGGAGCGCGTTAGCGGTAGATTGCAGCAATGACCGACCCCACTGAAGCTGTTGCTCTGGAACGCCTCGGAGCAGCCGATGCAGCTTATCTTGGGTGCGGCATCAGCCACTTGGTGATCGGGTTGTGCCGCCTTGCGAAGCGCGAGGACGGGTCGGTTCCTAGCTTTGAGGAGGTTCGCGAGATGGTCAACGAGCGGCTCGGGCGCTCGCCGCGGTTCCGCCAGGCCCCGTACCTGCCGGACGGCGCCTCGGGACTCCCGGCCTGGGCCGACGACCAAGATTTTGACCTCGATTACCACGTCGTCAAGGCCGATACCGACGGTCCCGTAAACCGCCAAGAACTGGACGAGCTCCTCGCCGAGTGGATGACGACTCCGATCGACGAGACCAAGCCCCTCTGGCGGGTTCAGTACATTGGGCCGACGGAGGACGGCGCGGCGCTGATGGTGAAGTCCAGCCACGCCCTAGCCGACGGCCTCGGCTCAATCGCTCTGTTCGCGATGCTGCTTTTCGACGTGACGGTCGAGCCCCAGCGCGAGGAGGCTGCACCCTGGAGCCCCGCGCCGCTGCCGACCGCGTCCGAGCTGAAGAATGCTCCAAGCGGCGGCGGCGCCGCCGACGCAGACAGCCTGCTGGATCGGGCGACAAGCTTGATCACTCATCCACAGCAGCTCCGCGAGGCGGCGAATGCCACTGCAGGGGTGGGCTCGTACCTGCTTAGGAAGAGCCGCAAGGAAATGCCGGCTAGCCCGCTGGCGAATGGAACTGGAGCTCCACTGGAGCTACGAACGCTCGAATACCCGCTCGATCGGCTCAAGCTCCTCGGCCGCGGGCTTGGAACCGGCGCGACGATGAACGACGTAATCCTCGGCCTCGTTGCCGGCGGACTGCGTCAGTGGCTGATCGAGAACGGTGAGCCGCTGGAAGATCTCGCCGTGCGGGTCCCGGTTTCGCTGAAGAAGGACCGCAAAGCGGGCGAAGCCGGCAACCCCGGCGTGGCGCCGATGGTTGTGCCGCTGCCGGTGGAGATCGACGATCCGGTCAGGCGCGTGCGCAATGTGCGAGAGAGGACCGAATCGATCAAAGCCGCCGGAGAGCCGGCGCACAACCTGGCCGTCCGCAAGATGCTGCGGGAGGCGCCATCGCAGGTCCGTGACCGCATACTCCCGCTGATCACCGGCCGCGGGCAGGCCAACGTGGCGATCCACAACCTTCCGGGCCCGCCAATCAAGCTCTACGTGCTCGGTGCACCAACCGCCTCGCTCCACAGCTTCACGCTTCCGCGCGTCGGGCTGGCGCTGCACCTGAACGTTGTCTCGGTGGGCGGCGTCGTGTCGATCGGCCTTGCAGGGGACAAGAGTGCGGTCAAGAGCCTCGACCCGTTCGTCCGCGGCTTTGAGGAGACTGAAAAGGCGCTTGCAGGCGGCGTCGGGCGACTCGACCTGGTCAGGCGGGTTCCGGTCTTCGCTCCGCTGGAGGACGACATGCAGGAGGACCTCGCATCAAAGATGAGTGAGCTCAAGGTCAAGAGCGGAGAGACTCTGGCCGAGCAGGGCGAGCACGGAGACCTCTTCTTCCTGATTGTCGAAGGCAAGTTCGACGTCAGCGCCGATGGCAAGACGCTGCGCGAGCTCGGCCCCGGCGAGTCGTTCGGAGAGATCGCACTGCTGCGCGACACCGAGCGGACCGCGACCGTCACGGCAAGCTCAGAGGGTGTCGTAATGGTCCTGAGCCGCGACGCCTTCCTCGAGGCGGTCGCGGCCGATCCGACGAGCATGGTCGTAGCCGAAGCAATCATCAACACGCGACTCGGCGACCTCGGCCGCTACCAGATCTTCGGCGACGGCGACAGCTAGCCGCGCGGGTCGGGGACCCGCGCACTGATCAGGTCGAGCAGAAGGTCGACCGCCTCGCCGGGCTCAAGCCTGTCTGTATCAAGCGTCAGCTCGGGATCAGTCGGCGAGTCGTACGGAGCGTCCACGCCGGTGAACCCTGCGATCTCGCCGGCGCGGGCGCGCGCGTAGTGGCCCTTCGGATCGCGCTCCTCGCAGACTTCTAAAGGCGCGTCAACAAAGACCTCGATGAATGGAAGCTCGTGTTCGTCGTGGATTCCCCTAGCGGCGGCACGGGCGTCGGCATCCGGCGACACGACACTGACCAGCACCACGAAACCGGCATCGGCGAACAGCCGGGCCAACTCCGCCGTGCGGCGGACGTTCTCGGTCCGGTCCGCTTCAGTGAAGCCGAGGTTGCTGTTGAGGCCGTGGCGCAGGTTGTCGCCGTCCAGCAGATAGGCCGGCCGGCCTGAGGCGACCAAGCGCTCCTCGACTGCAGCGGCAACCGTCGTCTTGCCGGCCCCAGGAAGGCCCGTCAGCCAGACTGTGGCGCCGGCATGGCCGAGCCGCTCTACGCGCTGCGCGCGGGTCGTGCGCGAGTCCTGCCAGATGACATTGGTGGCGCCGCGCGGTTCGCGCATCTCGTCGCTGTGGAGCACCATCCCGGCCGCGACGGTGTCCCCGGTGGCCTCGTCAATAAGAACGAACGCGCCGGTGCGACGGTTAACCCGGTATGGATCGACACAGATCGGCGTTGTCGTGGAGACTGAAATGACGCCCAGGTCGTTCAGCTCGAGCGCAGCCGGTTCCGGCTCGGCGCCAAGAGTGTCGAGTTCAACCCTGTGGACCAGCTGATCGACGCGGGCGGGCACGGTCTTCGTGGTGTGCTTGAGAAGAAGTCTGGCTCCGGCGAGGAGCGGCTTCTCCGACATCCAGCAGACCCGCGCGGTCAGGTTTTCGGTGACACTCGCCCGGTTTCCGGGCTGACAGAGCATGTCGCCGCGGCTGACGTCGATCTCATCGGCGAGGCGCACCGCAACGGCCATCGGCGGCCAGGCCTCGTCAAGCCTCCCGTCGAGCGTCTCGATCGAGGCGATGTGAGAGCGCTCGCCGGACGGCAGCACGACAACTTCGTCGCCGGGGCGCATGATGCCCGCGGCGACTTGGCCTGCCAGCGCCCTTGCGCTCCCCCCC
>Ga0114966_10004098_pt1 | contig 12573 bp, 14 predicted proteins | sample M_130207_XF_Meta_FD_87029 | JGI IMG/M metagenome (GOLD analysis project Ga0114966, IMG submission 87029) | Freshwater microbial communities from Lake Montjoie, Canada to study carbon cycling - M_130207_XF_MetaG | ecosystem: Environmental > Aquatic > Freshwater > Lake | place: Lake Montjoie...
GCCTTTAAAAGACCCGGCGATTATTCCCATAGCAGGTATTTTCCTTTACCGATTCAGCATTACATAAAAGAAAATGAATATCAGCAACTTGTTTTTTCCTGCGGAAATGTTGGAGGCAGAGAGATTTATGTGAATTTTACATTGTTTGCGAAAATAGACTCGGCACAAATCGCCAATTATGTGCAACAAGTACGTCTCATGTATGTGTGGTTAAATATATGCGCAAATCATGCCAGGACAACTTGTGCAACCCGCTTAGATATTTACATCTATCCAACTCCGTTTACGAAAAATCTGCCAGGTAGTACGACAACCGTATTGGGACCTGAACACGTTAATACCGCGTTTACTTTCGCCTGCGCCCCGCAAGGGGAATTGATTATTTATCGGGAAGAAGAATGGTTTAAAGTGTTTATTCACGAAACCTTTCATGCATTCGGGTTGGATTTTGCTCAAAGTGATGTCAAAGAATTGAAAAAAACCCTCCAATCTCTCTTCCCTATTGAAAGTGAATTTGATTTGCACGAGGCTTATACGGAAACTTGGGCTCGCCTGATTAATTGTGCGCTGTGTAGTTTTAATGCCCTGATACAAGAAAAAGAAAAAGAGAAAGATAAAACTAAAAACCAAAAAATAAGCAAGAGAGATTCGGAAGTATTTATACAAAATTTTAATTTTTGTGTAGAAATAGAACGTCTTTTTGCTTTATACCAATGCACCAAAGTCTTGAGTTTTATGGGTTTGCATTACAAGGACATTCGCGAGAAATCCAATTATTTACGTGATAAATTGTATAAGGAAAATACACACGTGTTTGCCTATTATATTATGACGGCTATTTTCTTGAATGACTATCAGGGTTTTATACTCTGGTGTAAAGAGCATAATAAAGACTTGATGCAATTTGATTCATCGCCGACAAATTTACAAGCCTTTGCAGAATATATTACAAAGGTTTATCAGTGCCAGACTTTATTAGACGGGATTGATTATATGGGTAAAATGAATGCACAAATGACAAAAGGAAATAAAAAGAATGAGAGATTAATTAAAACAACACGAATGTCCATTATTCATACCTTGTAATATATATAATTAAATAACCTTAAAACATTTTATTACTATGTTATAAATGCAAGAAGAAAAAATAAAAAAAGATATAATAAAGACTAAGGAAAAAAACCCAAAAAATATCTCTCCCCGAAGAAAATCCGATGACTTTATCATGCCGACAAAAGAAAACTATACCGATATTATATATATCAAATATACGATCAAGCAACTAAAAGATGTTATAACACATTATAAAATCAAATTAAATGGTGTCAGCACAAAAGCCGATATTACAGCGAAGATATGTAATTATTTTAAACAATCGGCGAGTGTCATCGTTCTCCAAAAAGCCTGGCGTCAGTATTTATGGAAACACTATAACCACCTTCGCGGTCCTGCTCGTTTTAACCGGCGGCTATGTGTGAATGACACGGATTTTTTCACACTGGATAGTATTTACGAAATTCCCTATCAGCAATTTTATAGTTTTGTGGACACGGATAAGAAGGTTTATGGGTTTGATTTTATGTCACTTTATAATTTATTTAAGAAAAATACAATTCCGTCAAATCCTTATAATCGCAATCCTTTTCCGAAACATGTGACGGAAAATATGACGAAACTGTTAAGGTATGCCATGGTATTGCATCAAGCGATCAATATAGATAGCAACGAGGGAGAAGATAAATCTCTCTTGCAAAATTTTGAAACCAGACTGTCTACCCTTTTTATTGATATAGATGCTTTAGGTAATTATACAAATTACAATTGGTTTATGGCGTTAAATCAGCTGCATCTAATGCGATTTATAACAGAAATGAATGATATATGGTCTTATCGGGCGAATTTATCAGACCAAGTGAAGAGAGAAATTTGTCCTATGCACCGAGAATTGTTTCAGCAAATGTTTATTATAGATATTCGCTATGCCTCGGCGACTATTTTGCGCGAAATTGCATTAGATATAATGAGTAAATTGGTAAGAGATGGTATAAATCAAAGTAGCCGCAATTTAGGCGCAACTTTTGTCTTATGCGCCCTGACTTTGGTAAGTCCTGATGCTGCAGCCGCATTGCCTTGGCTTTATGAATCGGTTATTTAATTTTATTTTATTTTATCCATTTTTTTGCATAAAATATTTTGTATATATATAAATGAAGAAACATGGCGGCTCCAAAACAAAAGTTATGCTGGCTTTATTAGCAGTATTATTAGTTTCTTTAGGCTATCTCTCTATGCAAGGAGGCGGAAGGGAGGGAATGTGTTCGGATATTAGCAAAAAAACGAAAGACGAATGCACATCACCCAATACATGGACTGATCCGGCTGCTGCTCCTACTACTATGCATACTGTTCCTGCCTAATAATAACCGGTAAATAAAATTTCTTAGTATATAATAAATATGAAGCGCAGTTCAAATACTAACAAATGGTTGGCTTTATTAGCCATATTAATAATTTCTTTAGGCTATTGCACTTTAAGAGGAAGTGTCAAAGAAGGAATCCAAAACAAAAGATGTCCAACATGGCAAGAATTAGATGAAGATGGGGATTGTGTAAATAAAAAAAAGGAATAATTCTTTAGCAATACTCTCTATTAGCGTCACAAATTAATATATTTAATGCGTTAAAACACTTAAATAAATCTTATTATAGTAGTGTATAATAAGATGGCTAAACAATCAACCAAACCTTCCGCTACTGCAAATGCTCCCGCCGCCGTTGTCACCGAAAAGGTCGCCAAGGCACCCAAGGCTGAAAAAGCTGCCGCCGCTGTTGCCGATAAGCCGGCGACTGAAAAGGTCGCCAAGACGCCCAAGACTGAAAAAGTTGCCGCTGCTACTGCTGAAAAGTCGGCAAGTGAAAAGCCTGTTGCCGAAAAGGTAGTCAAGGCAAAAGCGCCCAAGGCTGAAAAAGTTGCCGCCGCCGCTGCACCAGTTGTGCCTGCAACTGCCGCCCCTGTTACTGAAGCCTCTGCTGAGCCCGTCGCCTCCGTTTCGGCGGAATTTGGCGATTTTATGGGCAAGCTTCAGCAGCTTGGTGCCATGATTTCTACCTTGAAGACCGAATTTCGCTCACTGGAGAAGAAAGCTTCACGCGAACTCAAGACCGCCGCCAAGGCTAGCCACAAGCGCAAGCGCAAGACTGGTAACCGTTCACCCAGCGGCTTTGTCAAGCCCACTCTCATCAGTGACGAATTGGCTTCCTTCTTGGGTAAGACCAAGGGCACTGAAATGGCGCGTACTGAAGTTACCCGCGAAATCAACGCCTACATTCGTTTGAATCAATTGCAGGATTCTTCCAATGGACGCCGCATCAACGCGGACACCAAATTGTCTTCGCTCTTGAAGTTGGCGAGTGGTGAGGAATTGACCTACTTCAATCTCCAGCGCTACATGAGCCCTCATTTTGCCAAGACCGCTGCCGCTGCCGTTGTTGCCTCGGCTTAAATGCAATTCGCAATTCCGCTAAAAAATTTATAATCGTATCTTAAAAATAGCCTTATTAGCTCAGCCGGTAGAGCATCAGACTTTTAATCTGAGGGTCGAGGGTTCAAGTCCCCCATAGGGCTTATTTGTTTAAATAATATTATTTTTAAGAGTAATATTATTCAAATACTTTTTATTAATCGTCGGTGTCATCCGACAAAGCTGCTAATTCTTTTTTTGCTTTACTCATTGCCGCTTTCATTTTTCTTTTTATTTCTGCTTCCTTTGTCCTAGCTTCTTCTTCGTCATTATTAGCTTTTGCTTCAATGCTTTTCGTAAGTTTTGCCAATTTTCTGGCTTCACTTTTGGATCTCCGTAATTCGGCGGCTGCATTTGCCTCTCGTACTGCTGCATTGGCTTTTCCCATGAGTAATAATCTGCCTAGTGTTATATCATCGCGCGCACGTTGTTTTGCAGAGTTCTCTTGGTTCGCAGGTGTTTTAACTTTGTTTGGATTCAATGGACTACCAACACCTCCGCGCCATCGGCGGGTATGTCTATGCCTATGCTCTCTATAGTTATTATGCCTATATTTGCTATGCCTATGCTTGCTATGCTGCCTATATTTGCTATGCTGCCTATGCTTGCTATGCCTATACTTGCTATCCCTATGCTTGCTATGCCTATACTTCTTTTGTGTTTGCCTCCGATGTTGATGGCGCTTAAAAGTTACGCGACCTGCACTAGGTGCAGTATCTAGTTTGCCAGCTGTATTACCCATTATGATATATCTAGATATAAAAAGTATTTTAAAATCTCAATTTTAAATGAATTTGTCAAAAAATTGATTTAAACATTTTCCGTTGTATTATAGTATCATACAAACAAACAGAATGAGTTCATCAACACAATCCGCTGAAACCTATATCGCCAACGGTCTTACCTTTAATATCAGTGATTTGGATATCACTGCGCCAAAGTTGAATAAATCTGGCGGTAAAAGTGCGAATATCTTATACAAGCCGACCAAGAAAAGCCTCTATGTGAATATGCAAGTGCCAATGTTAACCTGGGGTGCAAGTGTATTCAAGGACGAGAAGAGTGGAAAAGAAACATATGATTTGGCAATTCAGTTTCCGCGCAACGATTACAGTTCGCCTGAAACCGATATCCTTCTTAAAAAGTTCCAAGATTTGGAAACATTGATCAAGGCGGAAGCTGTTAAAAATTGCATGGCTTGGTTTAACAAAAAGATGACACCCGAACTTGTTGAAGCGCAATGGACACCGATGTTAAAATATACAAAGGATAAAGCCACCGGGGAACCCGACATGACGAAGGCTCCTACCCTAAAGATAAAATTACCGCAATACGACAATAAATTTAATTGTGAAATATACGATCCGAATGGTACAATTATGTATCCTCGCGAAAATTCAGCCGACACGCCTATGGAACTTATTCCCAAGGGTGTAAACATTGTAGCAATCATACAATGCGGTGGTCTATGGTTTGCGAACAAAGCCTTTGGTTGCACTTGGCGATTGTTTCAAGTGGTTGTTCAGCCTAAGCCCTCTATGAAAGGAAGATGTCTTATCGCAGTTTCACCGGCGACCAAATCAGCACTATCCTCTCGTACAACAGAAGACGATGAAGTCGGTATGACGATTGAAGATGATAGTGATGCCGAAGCGGAAGAAGAGCCGCCGGCTGTGGTAGCAGCGCCAGTTGTAAGAGCGCCTGTGGTTAAAAAAGTCATAAAGCAAGCCGAGTCACCTATTGCAGTGTCTGAACCTGTGCCTGCCAAGACAGAGTCTGTACCGGTGGCTGCCAAAGTTGAACCAGTAGCTGTACTAGAACCGCTCGTAGAAGAGCAAGCAGAAGCAGTGTCAACAGTTGTAGCGCCAACAGTTGTAGTAGCCGTACCAGCTGCTGTAATCAAGAAAAAGACATTGGTTCGCAAGAAGGAATAAAAAATAAAAGATAAAAATATAAAATAAATTAAAAATAAAAAAATGCATATAATATCTATTTTTTTTTCGTTTGTATATGATATAATTTTTTAATAAAATATTATATCTAATGAGTCTGCAAGAAACGGCAGAAGACCAAATAGAAATCTTAAGTAAACGTTTACTCTATAAAGATATACCCGTCGTAAGTAAATTTTGTCCAGGTTGTGCTGAAGATTTTACGGCGCATTCTTTTAATTTCGTCTGTCATACTTTAGAGGGGGGTCATGTATTTTACACGAAAATCTCAAATGCAAGTCAATACAACGATACAGAGGGTATTATAAATCATTGTTCTAATTATTTGCACCATGTTGATCCGCCCAAATGGTCTTGGATCATTGATTTTGCAGGGTTTGGGATTAAACATACCTTGGGCATTCATACTGGCATCCGCTTATCCAAATTAATTAATCAGTTTGGTAGGTTTCAAAATTTAATAGTTATCAATATTAACCCTCTTGTAAGACAAATGTTAAAATTAGTTAAACTGACCCTCAATAAAGAATACCATGAGTGTATTCGCATTATTACGCCCGATGATTCTTTTGCAAACCAAATCCGAGAGTGGCAAGCCTTGGACAACAACAAAGAACTCTTAATGCTTTTAATTCTTGGTTATAATATATGATTAAAACATCAACAAAAAAAGGATACCGCTGGTTTCTCCGCGATGCGAATAATAAACTTATCTCGCCCTTGCACGATTTACCTCATGGATTTACCGAAGAAAATGGCAAACTCTATGTGAATATGGTAGTAGAAATCCCTCGCAACACAAAACGGAAAATGGAAATAACTACCGACGAAAAATACAATCCTATTAAACAAGATACGAAAAAAAATAAATTACGATTTGTAGCCGAGCGAAAAAATCGTCCGACGAAAAAACAAAACAGTAAAATACATTCGGTATTAAACAGCATTTGGAAAGAAGACGAAGGTTATAATTTATTTTCCTATGGGGCTGTTCCTCAAACTTTTGAAAATCCGAAAAAGAATCTCGCGGAATACCATGCCGATTTTTTTTATGCCGATTTATTAAATATTAAACCCAGTGAGGAAAGCATATTAGATAAGGACAATAAAGTAATTAAATTAAAAGATTATTTAGAAGAAGCACAGATAATCAAAGGAAACAAATTAAAAGCCGATAACATCTATGGCGACGGCGACCCCTTGGATATATTTTTAGCTCATCCGCCAAATGTAAAGTTTAAAATCGGTTCGTTTTTAAAAGTAGAAGTGTTGGGCATTATTCCTATGATTGATGACGGGGAAATTGATTGGAAAGTTTTCGCAAAACTGCCCGAGGATAAGAAGAATTATAATAAAAATATTAAAACATACATCCGGTGGTTTAAATATTATAAAGGGGTCTATGATAAAGATGCACAAATGTATAATCGGCAAAATATTATTTTCGGTAATAAGGAAGCAATGATGAGTAAAGAAGTTGCCAAGATAGTAATTGAAACATGCATTCTAAAGTAAATATTTATTGCTTCGCTTATGTTTGCTTCGCTTATGCTTGCTTCGCTTATGCTTGCTTCGCTTATGCTTGCTTCGCTTATGCTTGCTTCGCTTATCCTTGCTCTTGCTCTTGCTCCGCGTTTTTTTACCACCTTGATTTGCTGATATTAGTTTTCTTCGCTTTAATCTTTGACTCCGCGGTGTCATTTCACTTCCAGTAAATACCGAACACGATAAATCTATCAATATTATATTTTTAACCTTATGTTTTTTTAAATATTTTAAAAGATTTTCCAAGTCAATCGCGTAGGGTGGCTTCGCTTTACTACTAGAGCCATTCTTATAGAAAAAATCCCGTGTTAATATGTTCAATTCCCCACCAGGTATATCCGGCACATCCAATAATAAAATATTATCATCATAGGATGAACTCGCTTTGTCAACCGTATAAAGTTTGTTTACTACTTCTGTACCACCGGGGTGAATAGTTTTAGTACATATTTTACCTATATGGTGATTAAAATCTTTTAAATAGGCAATATTCTGCTCATCTTGGTCGTTTACATAATTCCTGTGCAAATCAGCTTTGGTTATTTTTTTAATTTCGTCTGATAAAATATCACTTAACATATGCATATTTGCTTCTGTTAAGTCGCCGATTTCTCTCTTTTTTTCTTTTATTTTCGTAATAACGGTTGCTGCAAAATGTGCGTCTACATAATTACATACACCTGGTGCAACTGCATTGATCCGCGTTAAACTCATATTGTCGGGTATAGTAAATAAGGTTGGCTCTTCACTTCCATCCGAATGTCTCTTTACATTTATTTCTCCGTGGGCAGTAATAACAACTACCATTGTTTCAGGATAATTGGCTTTTTGGGATGCCATCTTTATATTATTTTTATATTATATAAATCATGGACCCGATAAATCATGGACCTTCATGGTTAAATACAAAATATAATTTTCAAAATGATAAATCGGACGATAATTATTATTATAATACTTTAAAAAAGAATACGCCTTAATCAAAATATCCGTCATATGTTCGTTTTTAAGTTTTTTTAACAAGACAAGTTTATTAATGATAAACCATATGCACTCGTACGGATCTAAATTGTAAATAAATATATCATATAAATGTTCGCGCATATTATAAAAGTTCAGTTCATTGATATTTAATATCACCTCTACCAATTTATTGCAAATGATTTCATTCGGACGCATCAATTGTGTCACCGAATGGTATATATTTTTAATGTTGGTAATTTCATCCAATTTCATGTTCTTTTTAATTTTAGTTTTTAAACAGCGGTTATAACTAGTTCTAGAGGGACGTGGTACTTTAATTACTTGGCAGCAATTGATGATATTATCTGGAATAAAACTTAGTTCTTCTGTAATGAGGATAAATTTTAAATCAATATTGGAGGTATTCAACGATTGCATATAGCTATAAAATATATCCAACAATTCGCTATGGATATTATGAAAATATTTACATACAATCACTCCGGATTTTTCATTTTTCGCCAAGATAATATCTACAATTTGATTATAGACTTCATTCCAGAGCATTTTTGAATGACAGCCAATCAATGACATGTCTACTTCGTAGTGTATGTCACTAATTTTAAAAAAATAAATGTTTTTATTGTAATTCACACTCAACTTTTTCTCATACTTTAATTCAGAGGGGCTATATTTTTTAATACTGGCTAACATTTGCGTATATTTGCCTACGCCGCTAGGTCCATAAAAAATTAAATTTTTAAGTGAGGCGAGTTTCTCGGGGAATTTCTTATAGAGCTCTGTGAGTGTCGGGTGCAAAGAATTTTCACCATGAGCATTTAAATAATGTTCAAAATGTGTTTCATGAAATTTCATTATTAATATATATTTTCTTCTCTTTATTTAATAACATTGCAATATAATATCTATTATAATGTGCGAACCAGAGTTGATGGTAGATTTTTATATAGATCAATTACGATTGTACAGTTCTACGCATCCTAATTTAATCGGTTGCTGGGTGGCTTATCTAGAGCTGAAAAAAAGGCACCATACGGTAGCCGATTCCGATTTGCAACAATGTGAATCTGTTATTGTAAAAATTACACTAGGACAACAAGACGATTTGGAAATAGATGATTTGACACGTTTACTTTTGTATAAGATGACCTATGCTATATAATGTTTAACCGCGAATGACAATATAAAAACATTATAACATAATAAACAAATGTATATTGTATTAGAACTAGATGAATTAAATATTAATAATGTTTTTTACCAAGAGAAAGTTAAAAATACGGTGATGGATAACAGCGATTTTTTAAGAGTAATTTATTCCAATGAGTTATTTATGTTAAACGGTATCTTTGTAAAGTTTAATTTAAATTTGCAATCGGTTGAAAAATCCTTTAATAAATATAAATGTTTGTTTGATATAAAATTACATACAGACATTATTTTACAGATTTGTAACATGGAAAAAAAAATAATGGAACGGTATTGTTTATCTAATAAAACACCCGTTTACCGTATATCAGAACAACTGACAAACGGATTTTTGAAAATATTTAATGAGGCTGATTGTTTGGAAAAAAATGAATTTATTTTGAAAATTTACGGAATATGGGAAAACGAGTGTGATTATGGACTCACTTATAAATTTATAAATATTCCAGTAGGGATTAGGGATTAGGCATTATAGGGCATTAGCCATTAGGCATTAGTCATTAGGCATTATAGGGCATTAACCGTCGGTTGAAAAAAATTGCAATATAATCGTCATCATGGCAGTCACAACCAAGTTAATCGCTATTATAAAGTATGATGCCATTCCAATACGTGATTGAGTTACAGCGTCTTCCTCTGGATTATCAGAAGTCTGAGTTTTAACAGAAATGTATAATTTTAAATATTGAAATACGGTAATGATTTGAATAATAAATAAAAACGATGTACCTGCCGACAACTGATAATATTCCGATGCAACTTGACCTTTATTTATACTTTTATAATAAAAAGTATTCAAAGCTACAATCCATAACAACAATATAACCGATAACATAGAAGGTCCTGAACTAGTTAAAAAAGATTTAATAAATCCCACAATACCCGCTGCGCCTTTCTTTTCAATTCTAGCAATTTTATCAAAAAGTGCAAAGCTGACAAACATCACAGTTATCAGAGAGAATGCTACAATACCATAGCCCCATATAGTTGAATTCGCTCGCCCGAAGGTTCCATCCGGGGAAGTATTGTTACCAAAAAAAACTTTAATGCACATGCCGACGATGGCAAACATTAACATAGCATTTATAATATATTGCGGTCCTCCAGTAATTTTATAGTCGGGCGCCATTTTCATGGCAGTTATATTTTTTAAAAGATTTGTTTTTGGATTTGACATTCTTATATAAAAGTAGATATAAAATAAAGTTAGTTATTGGATGCATACAAAGTTATTGGATGCATACAAAGTTATTGGATGCATATATAAAATAAAGTCATTGTTTAAACTTTATTTTATAATACTTTTATATAATGAGCCAATTCAGTCTTGGTCAATCTAAACCCTTAATACAGCGTGAACAAAATTATGTCTTGGACCGAAAATTATTAACAGTTCATTCAGAAGATCGCGATACGACCAAATGGGCAAATGCCAATACCTTTGAAATTTTGCTGCCTGAGCCTATTTTAAATGTGCAATCCATGCGTTTAGTCCAAGCAACTATACCGGGTAATTTTTATACTTTTAGTAATGATTATCAAAACACTAAATTACCTTTTACCATTAATAATCAATCCTATGTCATAAGTATTCAAGAAGGTTTTTATACCCCTGATCAATTGTCCGCAGAGCTCACCAATAATATGAACGCTGTCATAAATTCCGATGCCAGTTTTAATGTTTTTTATGATCAAGTCGGGCAAAAATTTTGGTTTGGACATACTGATCTCTCTTTTAATTTAGATTTCTGCAACCAAGTTACTTATGATTTCAGTAATTGTGAACAACCGATCGTCTGGAATAATAATTTAAAATGGGGCTTACCTTATTATTTGGGATTTAATAAAACCTGTTATAAATCCACGAGAGATTTGTCGGGACTTTCTTTTAATTATGTCTGTCCGAATAATTCCACCTTATCTACTGGAATCAATATAACCAACTATATTGCTGCACCACTCTGCTTTAATCTCTCGGGAGAAAACTGTATGTATTTGGAAATAGATAAATACAATTCATATGACGAACTTTATCCCTACAATCAAAGCTCGCGGCAAAATTTTGATAATAATGCTTATGCCGGGCGTACCAATTCGGCTTTTGCCAAAATTCCTATTGTTAAACACGGAGAAAATAGTAATGATTCGCGTACCAGACTTTTACAAAATTTGGTGCAATATGATCCGCCCATTGAACGCATTGCTCGCTTAAAATTTAAATTTCGCTTTCACGATGGACGGTTAGTGAATTTTCAAAATTATTTATTTGATTTTACAGTAGAATTTAATTCGTTGCGCAATGAATTGGACAAAAAGTATAATATTCGCATTCCCGCGGCATATATTTTGTAAAAGGACCTATGACCTATGTCCTATGTTAACTACTAAGACAAGTAAGTCGTTTTAAACCATTCTTGCAATACAGGCAACTCGCAGGTTAAATAATCCCCTTGGAAGCCGTTTAATTTTAAAAATCTCGGTTTTTTCATCTTGGCTTTTTTATATAAAATATAGTCACCGTAATTCCCTTTGCAAATTGTCGCATCTTCATTAATCTTACGTAAAGACGCCGAGGTTCCGCCATTATCCATATCAAATAATAGTTCACTCACATCTTCTATTGTAATGTCCGTCGCTTTTTGCTTTAACATTTTGAGAGATTTGTTCATTGAATTCCACTCTAAATAGGTACCGAATTTACCGACTTTAATATAGACGGGTTTATCTAGATAGTTCCCAATAGAAGAGGGCTCTTCCACGGCAGGCGCGACTATGTCGTTCAAGGTATACTCGCCTTTTCTTAATTTATTTAAATCTATATCCGTTCTCGCCGCTTTAAATGTTATAGCAGTCGCCGCCGTTCCCTCTCCTTTACCCGTGCATTTAATGACAGGTCCATACTTACCGATCATATAAGCATGGTTGGCATCAATGCGGATGGTTTCTTTTCCTTTTTCTTCAATGGTGGCAGAGAGATTTTCTAGGTCGGTAGAACACGCTTTACAGACTTCGTACCAGATTTTTTTCCCACAGGCAACCGCATCCAAAGCTGTTTCCATTTCCTCAGTATAAGCATAGTGGAAAAGCTGATCAAAATGCTTTAATAAAAATTCCAAGGCAATGGTGCCGGTCGGTGTAATGACTAATTTTTGTTTTTCGTTGCCAAATTCTTTGGCGGTCGTTATTTTTATCAGCTGGTGATCGTCCCCAATTTCATAGTCGGTGCAGTTTATTAATTTGCCTTTTATATTTTCTTTTTTCACATATTTTCTCTCTTGTATTTTTTCCACGAGAGATGCAAATGTAGAGGGACGTCCGATACCTTTCTCCTCCAACACTTGCACCAACCGCGCTTCAGTGTA
>Ga0114966_10004099_pt1 | contig 12573 bp, 16 predicted proteins | sample M_130207_XF_Meta_FD_87029 | JGI IMG/M metagenome (GOLD analysis project Ga0114966, IMG submission 87029) | Freshwater microbial communities from Lake Montjoie, Canada to study carbon cycling - M_130207_XF_MetaG | ecosystem: Environmental > Aquatic > Freshwater > Lake | place: Lake Montjoie...
GTGAGCCCGACTGCGGTGTAATCGGAAAACGTCTGGCAGAGGGTTCAGCATGGCGCGACCCGAAAGGTAATGCGCCGGTGAGTTACCAGAAGGTGATGAAGAAACTGAAACTGACGGAGGAGCAAGTCCTTGCCGAAGTGGCGCGTCTAGGCGTGGCATTCAACGCGGAAGAACATTTCGCAGTGGTCGCCGCGAAAGACATGAAACGCGGCCGGCCGAAGAAGGCTTCCGACGATTCAAGCAGTGTTGGTGCAGACGATTCCAAGAAACGCGGAAGACCGAAGAAGGCCGCCAAGGTCGTAGAGGTGGTGAGCGAGGATTTGTTTGCAACGCTGGTTGAGAACGCGAAAATGGCGGCGCCTGCCGCCGCGTCGGTTGTCGCAATAGTTCCGTTAGAAGTAGAAGCTGAGGTTAGTGACATGTCCGGTTCGGAATCAGAAAGCGACTCTGCCGCACCAAAGGAGGAAAAGGCGCCTGCCAAGAAGAAGGCTACCAAGGAAGAGAAGGCCGTTAAGGATGCGGAATTGGCTGCCAAAAAGGCTTTGAAGGAATCCGAATTGGCTGCCAAGAAGGCTTTGAAGGAATCCGAATTGGCCGAGAAGAAGGCTGCCAAGGAAGCGGAATTGGCTGCCAAGAAGGCTACCAAGGCTCCCAAAGCCGAGAAAGCTCCCAAGGTTCCCAAGGTAGAGAAGGCTCCCAAGGTAGAGAAAGCCAAGAAGGAGACCAAAGTTGAGAAGAAGGAAGCCGCCGCTGCCATTGAAGCAGTAAAAATCGCGGTGTCCCAATCAACTGAGGAATTGGTTGCCGAGGAGGAAGAGGAGGAGGAAGAGGAGGTAAAGGTGGAGAAGTTTGAGTTCAATGGCGTAACTTATTTGAGGTCATCCAATAACGTCATGTACGATAGTGTGACTCAGGACGAAATCGGAGTTTGGAACGAGGCCAAAAAGGAGATTACGTTTTGCGAGTCGGACTCGGACGAGGAGGAGGATGCATAAAAAATAAAAATTATAAAAATCATAAAAAATAAAAATCATAAAATAAAAACCTGCATATATGAACTGTATTTCCCTGTAGTGTATTTCCCTGAAATTATATTTCCCTGCTTTTGTATTGTAAAACCATAATAAATAAATATATTTTTTTTTCGCTGCAGTCAAATTTTGCGACTCATTTCTGGTTTCATCACTCATTTCTGGTTTCATCACTCATTTCTGGTCTTCCCGTATAGAATACTTTTTCTCTCATGATAGCTACTACTAAGAGTCAAAATAGAAGACAACTATGCCAAGACATGGCATAATCCAAAGGTGCAGAATGTCACTCATTTCTGGTTTCATCACTCATTTCTGGTTTTCCCATATAATAGGGTGGATTCCATAGTATATTGTAAAATTTCTCTCATAAGAATTGTAGTATGAGAGAAATCGTGTAAGTGCATGGTGCATGCGATTTTGGCGTGCCTGGTATAGTGCTATAACGGCGCGCCGTAACCCGGGTCCAAAAGGCAGCCGTTATTTGGCGCGCCATTTTCTTGTATAATTTTTTTTCTTTTTTTTCCTTGTAGTTTTCCTCCTCCCACCATCTTGACTTTTACTCGTAAAATATACCCTTGATATAGGCTGCAAATTTGTGTGCATATGTTCGTAAAATTTGGCCATAGACATACCTCTTTCAGAAAGCCGCGCTTTTATTCGCTCACCTTGTTCATATAACAATAATATATATCGGTGCGTTCCCGTCCCTTTCGGCGGCGCCGGGCCTTTATATTGCAATAATTTATCCCCAGTTTGCCCATCCATATTTACGGTCACCCAGTGCAATAAATTTCCTCCAACGGCGTCGGGGTCGTGCATTATTAACGTGTATAAAGTACCCGGTTTTGCACGGTACTCTACCTTGGGTTCAAACCGAGTTCCGATTGGCGTCAGAAACGCGCCGTTTTTTATTTCCGAATTATTGTATAATACTTTCATAATATACAACAATATATTATATTTGGAGCGAACCAAATTGTCACTCATTTCTGGTTTCATCACTCATTTCTGGGTTCTCAGTATAATAGGTGAATTACATAGTATTTATAAGGTTGAATGCTTTTTCTCTCTTCACTTGTACTTCAAAGAGGAAAATTGGGTGGATGAATGGCTTAACGGCTAGTGTGCAGAGTACTAAAAAAATTGAAATCTTTTTTGGAATACAAAGAGGAGCAGCCAATTGAAGTAAAAAAGTTTTTAAAAATGATGACTATGAACTCCCTCTTATATATATTTGTAATAATGTTTCTACGGTGGAATAAAGGGGATAAAAATGAAATTAAAACCCAAATCCAACCCGTGAAGAAACCCCCGACAATCATGGTTGTCCTCGGATGCGCCATGCCGGAACTGCAACAAGACCGCATCCAGCGCGCCCTGGAATTCGCGGAAAAAAAAACGGACGACCCGATGATCTGGTTTGTTACCGGTGGCGTGAAGAACGCACTAGGACATAATTCCGTTGAAACGGAGGCGGCAGCCATGTCCAAAAAAATAAACATAAACACGGAACACGTAGTCTTGGACGAAAAGGCGCGCAATACGGCCGAGAATTTTGCAAACTTGAAACAATGGATTACCGACGAGTACATTGAAAAGCAAAATGCGACGACTGACATCCCCGAGGTTGTCATCACGACGTCCGCATTTCACCAAAATCGCGCTGCCAAGATATTTGACGGAATCTTTCAAGATTTTGAGACCAATATCAAGCTCACATGGAACGTGAGTGATGGAGCGTGTCCAACGTGCTGGTCCGACGAACTCATCCATATGCGAAATGTGGAGGCAGATGTGTTGCGCGCCCTTGTCAAGTAGAGTAAAAAATTATTTGTATAATTGTATATTTGTATTTTGTATATTATGTATTTTTCTCTCTTTGATTCAGAGTCAAAGAGAGAAAGTTGGATTAACGTCTTTTACGAGTCTTCTTTAATCTGGGATACAAAATGGTGGGCTTTTGACGTGTGGGCAACCTCGCCTTTTTTGTATCATATTTATAATAATGTTTGTTAATCATTTTTTGCAATTCCGGTTTGCCCAAATCGTGCAGCCATGCATGTTCCGTCATTTCCTCCTTAAACTTGTCCTCCCCACTATGTCCGAATCGGGCCAAGTTCTGCCGCCCTTCCGCCCGCGCAACCGCGAGCTCAATCGCGTTAAATTCCTTTCGGGTTTTTATTTGTACAGTACTTTTTCTTTTTTTAGAACGAGTGCCGCGCATTTATATAGATATATTATAACTATATTTTTTATAAATCATTTATAAATATATAACCGATACCGAATACGTTTTTAAGCGACCCGTAGCCGAAGGCGAAGGTGAGCGAATGGAATCAGTAGGCGGTAGCCGAAGGATTCAACTTCTACGATGTCTTCGTGATTTTCGTCTTGTACCCTTTTTGTTTTTCTTAGAACGCCTTTTTTTACCACCCTCTCCAAAAGCCGTTTGAATCGCCATCGTAGCCGGCAAAGCTAAAACCCCAGGAACCTTTGCCGCTTTTGACAAGACCCCTGATATTATCTGACATTCTCCTGGATAACGTTTATCTTTCTTATCAGTGCCTTCTTTAATTTCATTTAAATCTACCCATTTTGGGTCAAAACATCTAAATTTACTTTGAGTTGGATAACACAGTCCTGTTGTACTAGGTGTGCAGTTTGTTCCAACATTGTCGCCTCCAAGAACATTCCAACTAGATTCCTTTTTGTTACAACAATATGATTTTGCCCAGTTACCCGCGGACGGGTCTCGTTTGGGAATATATTTTTTTGGTTCTTTCGCATCAAACACCGGATCTACCGGACCCGGATTATCCCCTTTAAAATATCTTGACATTGAATTCACCCTATCAAACATCCCTCCCTTCTTCTTTAATGTTTTTCTTTTATAAGAATGGGCGCCGCGCATTTATATACACATATAACTATATTTTTTGTCACTTGAACTCCCAAATTGGAAAACAATAAGAACACAAAAATTTATACCAACAAAAAAAAACAGTTTATACAAATTTTTATACAAATTTTTATACAAATTTTATACCATATACACGATTCTAATTCTAATTCTAATTCTAATTCTATTGTAAAATTTCATTTCTAATTATATTTTTTTTGTTTTGTGTTTTATTTATATATTGATCTAGGGTATCCGTGTAAGATTCTTCTTCTTCTTCTTCTTCTTCTAAATCTAAATCTAAATCTAAATCTAAATCCGTATCCACATTTTTCTTTAGAAATCCACCCATTTCAAACCGGAACACCTGCACCTCCTTGGTCTGTCCGATACGATGGCACCGCGCAACCGCCTGCTCCTCTACGGCGGGATTCCAATCCGGGCTCACGAAATAGACCTCGCTGAAATCCTTCTGCAAATTCAAACCCTCACACCCAGTCTGAATCTGCAACACAAGGACCTCAAATTTGCCGGCCAGAGTGCGAATCCGTTTCGCCTGCCCGGTTCGCCCATCAAAGAACTCCACGTTATGAAGCCCGCCCGCATGAAGCCGCTCCAAAAGGACATCAATCTCTTGGCGAAAATGACAAAACACGAGCTTTCCATTTCCATTACCAGCGCGCTCCAATAATGTTTCTGCAACCGCATCCATCTTGGAACTAGACGCCGTCGCAGAAATATAATCGTTATCGCGCGGTAACAATGAATCAGATACCATGGAATCTACATTATTTTTCAACATCGCCGGATAGATGCACATTTGTCGCGCACGCATCAGGAGGAGGAGTTTGGCCGGCGAAAAGCGAAGCGCCAAATGAACGTCCTCGGACAACTTCTGCTCGTGCTTGTTACTCCACACAACGGCGCGCCGACATTGTTGCATATCGGGAACAGAAATGCCGACCTCCTTCTTCGTTCTACGCAAAACAAAGTTCTCCACAATGCTGCGAATATTGTCTTTGCTTGCATAATAACTGGTGGGAAGACCAAGCGCCGAGCACATATTGTAAAAGTCTTGACGCTTGTTCTGAATAGGAGTCCCAGAAATGAGCCAACGAATCGGAGATTGCAGCGCTTTGGCGCCGAGCCAACGTCTATTTTTGTTGCGCAAATGATGGGCCTCGTCAAATACGAGGCGGTCCCATGCGACTTGGTGTAAAAGTCCGAGTCCATCTTTTCCGATTGCGATAGAATTATACGTAGTCAAAACGATGAGGGATTTGTTCAGCTTTTCCAGGTCAATAGACTTTTTCTCAGGACCGTGATACACGAGAGCCTTGTGGCCCGTGGTGCGAAGGATTTCGGCGTGCCATTGTGCAAGTAGAACGGAGGGCAAAACGACCAGAGTTCGGGGAACTAGATTGGTAATAAACGTGCCGATCATCATGATTGTTTTTCCGAGGCCCATTTCGTCGGCTAGAAAGCCACCGCGGCAACCCATGGGAGGGTTAAGTCGGGTTTCGTTTTCTACCATCCAAGACACACCGTCAAACTGATATGGCTTGGAATCTGACTTGGACTTGCTAATGAACCAGTCAAACTTGGCCATATTGGGTCTTATTGATGAAGATAACATTCTTAGACGACCTGAATAAAATTGCATTTAAAATTGATAATAATTGTTTAATTTACCTTTAATAAAAATAACAAAAAGTAATTCAATTTTTTTACACTTTTAGAAAAAGTGTAGCAAAAAAGGTACCTTTACAGTACATTTTATGTTTTTTATTTTTTGTTTTTTTGTATTTTTCTACACTTTTTTTAAAAGTGTATTTTTGCTACACTTTTTTAAAGTGTATGTATAAGTGTAACAGTTCTAATTAAATGAATCGCCTCCGCTGGACACCAAATTTTATATTTTTGTAGCATGCTTAAAATATATTCTTTCCGTTTTACATGATTGGTCGGAACACATGCATATGGAAAGCGAATCAACATTTCGGCTGTTTTTGCGGATGCCTTGGCTAAAAAGTTGGGTCTTTTATGCATGCAACATATTAACTCACGGGTATTCCAGCAAGATAATTTATTGAGACGAGGCATCAAAGGATATTTCGTTTCTAAAAGTTCAATACGAGTTTCGTAGGTGAAGAACGATTTGATGACAAATAGTATATCCTCAGGTAACATGAGTAATCGCGCTGAGCTAATTCGTTTATCTGCCTCCGATGCAACAAAACAGCGATTTACAGCTTCCAGACGAGCCAATTCTTGGGCCTTTTTCTTAGCTGCAATCTTGGCTTCTTTTATGAGACGTTTCCCTTCGGGTAAAAGACGTTTTACATTATAAATTTGTTTGATAAGAGCGCGGTATTTTAGAATGGCCCTAGATTTTCTTACAGTTTCTTTCATAATTATACGGGTACAATCCGATATACATAAACGTACATCTTGCAATTTATACCAAGGGTCTTTATTTTGTATGCGTGCGTTGTTTGTACTACTATTAAATACCGAAATATTTTTTGCAGCGGTTTCAATAGCTAAATTCGCCTCGGAATAAATTATTTCTGTTTGTTTTAATTTTTCAAGTAGTATTTCATATTTTGTTTGACGCTGAAATACTAAAAAGTCGGCTCTATTTACAGGTACTAATCCTGCTAATTCAGACATTTGATAAATCTTGATAAAACTTGATAAATCTTGATAAAACTTGATAAATCTTGATAAATTGATTGTTGATTTTTAAGATGCACATATTTTCTACAATTTAAAGCATTTCAATTTTTTTACAATACACTTTTACACCATCGGCGACCTTATATTTTTTTCCATGTACAAATATCATTTTTATTTTGTGTAGATATATACATATTTCCATCATTACCAAGCATTTTTTTATTACAATTTATACCTGCTGGATATGGTGGAGATTTTCTAGTTTTATATTTTTTTAATGTCTTACTATGTTTATTTCGTATTTCCTTTATAGATATTTGCCTAGGGTTTTTACGTTGTTTTTTAGTTTGGGAGCTAAATTGATTTACGAATGATTTAAAAAAAGTCATTATATATATAATTATTATTTTTTTTATATTTTGCTACACTTTTTTTAAAAGTGTATTTTTAAAAGTGTATTATAAAAAATTGAAATGCTTTTTCATCATTAAAATAAATATACCTATACCTAGTTTCAAGAACTACTTTAAAGTTATCAATTTTTATAAAATGTCCAGAAAGCAAATCTCTGTAAAACCTTGCTGCAAGGTATGCAAAGACGCAGGGAAATCGGAAGCCATGTTCTCATCACACTTCGTGAAAGATAGAACCGGCAAAGTTATTTGCCCACTTCTGCTTTCACAAGAATGCCGTTACTGCTTCAAACTTGGACACACCGTCAAGTTTTGTCAAGCATTAAACAATGGAGAACCTGGTGAAAAAGGTGCGCGCCGTATCAGAGACCAGGTTTATGAGTCACGCGTTTTGCAAAAATATGAAGAAAAACCAGAAACCAAAGAAAAAGCAGATTATGAGTTCCCACCGTTGTCCCCGAATGTAACATTGCGACCCCACCAGATGAATTGGAACAAAGAAAGCGTTAGTGCAGCAAAAGGCGTTCCGATCTCTGAAAGCCAAAGGTCTTGGGTAAAAATTACATCAACTATCCTTAATCCAAAGGAAACTTTACCTGCGCTTCAACCGCAGCCAACTATTAATAGCTGGACAACAGAAGAAAAAAAAGAAAAAGAAAAAGTAGCCGTTCCTTTTATCTCTGTGCAACAATATGAAAAGAACCTGCGCTTCTCAGCCGGGCTTAAAAACGGCACAATAAAATGGTCCGATGTAGAAAGCGACGACGACGATGACGAACAATATATTTATATTTAAATACACTGCACTTTTAAAAAATGCACTTTTAAAAAATGCACTTTAAAAAAGTGCAACAAAATGCACTTTAAAAAAGTGCAACAAAATGCACTTTTAAAAAAAGTGCAACAAAATGCACTTTAAAAAAGTGCAACAAAATTAATAAAAAATAAAAACCTATAAAAACCTATAAAAAAATAAAAAATAAAAAATAAAAAATAAAAAAAATAAAAAAAAATAAAAACCTATAAAAAAATAAAAACATATAAAAAAATAAAAATTATTTTTTTTCAAATCATTATTATTATGAAAAATAATAATAATTATAACACTTATTTATTTATTTTTTTACAGCCGAAAGCCCAGCCGAAAGCCCATCCAAAACCCCAAAAGAAACCGCCAAAATAAAAGGAAGTGCCACTAAGAACCAAGAAATACCGCTATGTCCCTTTGAACATAAGTAATTCAAAAACCATGCCCATAGAAGAACAAATACCAAGGTACCTAAACCATACATAAGACCTCTGTAACGAATCGTCATCACAATATTAATGATTGAAATAATTACATAAACTAACGCGGGTGTGCATAAATTAAGAGCATTCATTCTATTCGTTATAAATTAACTAAATATTATAAGTTTTACAAGTTTTAAAGGTTTTAAATTTATGGTCTTTTAATTTTGATATTTTATATAAATGATAACGGATAAATACTCTATCATGACAGATTTTAAACCATACCAAATAATTTGCCAGCACCCAATCATAGAAAAATTTATATTTCAGCAATACAATAAACAAGGTCTTAAATTACGCGATGCAATGAAAGTATTATATGAATTACGCGTTATTATAGGATGGTCCAATGATTTAAAATCTGAATCACCAACAGTTCTCTCAAATGGTCCAATTAAAAATTATATTTATGGTATTCTTAAAATAAATCCGGACAATTCTCATATTTTATTGTGTGCGATTGTAGCCACAATAATGCACGCATTTAATAATACACATAACGAAATGGCAAAAATAGATAAAATCACCAGTATGGAAACAATTGCATTATATTTAAATACGCATATAACGGTGGAAGAATGGCATCGCATTTCTCATTTGTATTACACGGAATTACTTTTATAAAACTCATCCACTAACGTTGCAGAGTTAAGTCGCTAGCGCTTCAAAAAGGAACTTAAAAAAAGGCACTACATGGTTATTTTGTAAAACCCATTCATTTTACAACATAATATTATTTTAATTATTAATGCTTTCTTCTTCTTGTTCCTCTTTTTCTTGTTCCTCTTCTTCTTGTTCTTCCTTTAGTTCCCCTTCTTCTTGTTCTTTTTCTTTTTCCTCCTCTAGTTAGTAACGAGGTATTTGGCTTTGCTGAAGTATATTTTCCTTCTTCTCTCACCTGCCTCTTTTTCTCATCTTTGGCAGCTTTTATATCTTTTTGTGCCTGGGTTCTAAATCCCATTTTCTTTAAAATAGAAGTAGTAACAGAAGAAGACATGCACTTATATAATATATAAAGATATTATGTTTTTATTTTCCTCTTCTTTTTGTCGTTCTTCTTCTAGTATTTCTTCCTTTAGTTCCTCTTCTTATAATCCTTTTTCTTTTTCTTATTCTTGTTCTTCTTCTTCTTCTTCTACTCCCTCCTCCATATAACCCATCATCTTCATCTTCATCTGATTCAACATAATCCGTATTATTATTATCATGCTTAAAGTCTGCTTTCCGTGTTGCTCTTGCCGCTGCTAACGCTGCTTGATGTGCTGCTATTTGCGCTGCTAACGCTGCTTGATGTGCTGCTATTTGCGCGGCTTCCTCTGCTTGCTGTGCTGCTATTTGTGCTGCTATTTTTGCTGCTGCTTTTTGCTGTTCTGCTATACTTGCTTCTATTTCTGCTTCAGTTGGAAGTTTTCTCAATGTTTTACCCTGTATAAAATCACCAATAAACCCTTTGGTAGGCCAAGGATTTGGATTTTTTCCTGACATATTTATAATATGCATAGATATTTTATAAATAATCTATAAAAAGAGACACGTCTTTTATAAATAATAAAGCGACGGAACTCCTGATGCTCATTACAAACTCCTTCACTAACGTTACGACTCGTTTTACAAAGAGATTTGGAGCGAGCCGAAGGAGTTGTTCATCAATGACTTCTCCTTCTAGTTCCTCTTTTTCTTCTTCGTGTTCCTCTTTTTCTTTTTTTTCTAGTACCTCCTTTTTTACCCCTCAAATAATTAGTAACCGTACTAGTCCTCTTAGAAGCAGAATATAAAGCATCGTTTATTCTTCTGCGTAAATCTTCAGCTCTTGCAGTAATTGGATGTGTTGTCCTTCTCTCTTTTCTTTTTTCATCTATTTTTCTCCCGCGATCAATAATCGCATCAAAAGATTTAACCGAGGTTGAAGACTTTTTTGACATATATATATACTAAATTATAAAAAATATAAATATAAAAAATCAAAAATCAAAAAAAAATTGAAATACTTTTTTACAATATAAATATAAGAAATTAAAAACAATATCAATTTTCAAAAGAAAATGACCCAAAAGAAGATGACCCAACAGAAAATGACCCAACTAGAAATGGATAATTTACGCGAAAGCAGTCGCAACGTAGCATATGACTTATATCTGGAGAATGTAGAAATTAACGCAGATGATTCTATGTCTGATGAAGAAATAGAAGATATGCGTAAAATCTGCAACATTATTCCTGACTCAGACGACTCAGACGATTCCGATTCCGAATCCACCTTTGGAGAAGATACAACATATGCGACTACGGATGCCGCGATTATTCAAGAACCCTGTACAAAATGTAATATACACGCAACAACCTGCCAACCCATCAATAATGAGACCTTTGGAGAATGTCCCATTTGCTATGAGCAACTCAACATGATTAATATAACCGTCACCCGCTGCGGTCATACGATGCATAGCTCATGTATCTTCACCGCTCTTGAAACCACTGATAATTGCCCAATGTGCCGCACCCAGCTTTGCCGTGAAATAGAAGACGATGATGATGAATCAGAAGACGACGAATTGAATGAAAACGTGCAACAACAAGAAGAAGAAGACGATGACGAAGAGGAAGAGGAAGATGAAGAAACGGGCCCAACCGTTGAGCAACTTGTGACAAAGCTCCAAAACATGGGCTACAAACCCGCCGATTTCCTTATGTTCATATTCTCCGGCCTCAAATCAGATAACAAAGAAAGATATTCGCAAGAGTTCATGGAAAAACTTGACGACGACATTGAGGACATCATTGATGGAACAATTCCGTTGAGCATGCGAGACATGCGCAGTTATGCGGATGTAGCCCGCGCCAAAAATTTAACACAAGTATAAAAATTTATTATAAAAAATTAGTATAAAAATTTATTATAAAAATTTATTATGTATTTCCCTGCCTTTTATAAACCTGTATGCCTTTTAACCCTGTTATAAAAACCTGTTATAAAAACCTGTCTTTTAACCCTATTTTGTAACCCTGTCTTGTAACCCTGTCTTGTAACCCTGTCTTGTAACCCTGTCTTGTAATAATTAAATAAACTTTGTTTTTTTTGTTTTACAATGTATAATAAAATATTTTATATTTTACTATAATAAACGATTACTTATGCAAATTTTTTATGTCCTTTCATTTTTAATTTTCATAATAATAGTTTTACAAATACATTTTTTTACTAATATATACAAATCACCAAAATATCAAAATATTCTTAAATTATTCTCTGCGTTAGGTGTATTTATTACTGTCTATGTTATATATCTTCAAATAATGGATGATATAGACGATACACAAAATCAAACGACTAAATTTTATATAGATCTTATGCATGGTTTTTTTGACGATACATTAAAATTTTTTGCTGAAAATCCAGATATGGATTATTTTTTTGAAAATATTTTTAACAATAAACCAATACCGAATAATATAAACAGAAATGTAATCAAAGAGCAAATTATATGTTTCCAAATAATGTCACAATGTGCAAATTTTTCATACTATTTTAAGAATCATATAAGTCTAGCTGGATATACTGAAACAATAACAGAACAAAGTTACCGGGTTATAAAAACATTAAATCAATTTTTGAAATCTGATATATTTAAAGAGTATGTGACTATGTATATAAATAAATATGACGGGCTTGGAAATCAATTATTCTTCAAGGAATTTTTTAATATAGTAACAACAACAAAACAACCGGATAATTATGAAAAATTAATAGCAAAATCAAATATTGTAGATGGTCAAATATCTGGAATAACGACAGAAGAACAGAAAAAAAATCCTCCAAGAGGATATACTTGGAAGGTTATTTACGACCCAAATCAAAAAATATAAAATTCAAAAAAAATATTTCATACTTTTACAGGTGCCACTATTTTTGATTTAAAACATTTCAGGCATGTTAAGCATTGCCTATAAGAACCGTCTTTCATCAACGGATTGGAATTCACACTATTGCAAAAAATACAAACTTTGGAAAACTGCAACGGTGTAAATTGCGAATTTTTAATAGTTGTATTATAATCAAATGCCAAATCTACTGGAGTCATATTCATATTTTTCTTTGTAAATATAAAAATAGGAATATATTTATATAATAAAACGAACAAAATAAAACAAAATAAAACAAAATAAATTTATTTTAACGATATAATATATAAATAAAGAATGTCAAACATAACGCCATTATATAACTCCTTTGTAATCTTTATTTATGTACTAAAAA
>Ga0114966_10004100_pt1 | contig 12572 bp, 9 predicted proteins | sample M_130207_XF_Meta_FD_87029 | JGI IMG/M metagenome (GOLD analysis project Ga0114966, IMG submission 87029) | Freshwater microbial communities from Lake Montjoie, Canada to study carbon cycling - M_130207_XF_MetaG | ecosystem: Environmental > Aquatic > Freshwater > Lake | place: Lake Montjoie...
CCCACCCTCCTGACCATTCGACCTTTATCCAACCCAAAATCAACGCACTAAAGAAAAGGAACCAGCTATGATTGAAATTGACCTGAAATCCCTAACGATGGCCGAGCTTAAGCACCTGCAAATAGACGTCAATAAAGCCGTCGCTAGTATTGAGGACCGCAAGATATCCGAGGCCAAGTTGGCCTTAGAGGCTATAGCAAAGGAAATAGGCTTTGACCTCGAGGAACTTTTTGGGCGGCGGGTTGCAAGTAAACGGCAAAAGCCGGCACAGAAATATCGCAATCCTCACAATCGCAGTGTGACATGGTCTGGGCGAGGGCGGAAGCCGCGTTGGTTTATCGACGCTCTGGCGGCGGGACAAACCCCCGAATCCTTGAGCGCTTGAACTGCGACGCAAGGATTTCTAACGTCAGCGCACGACAAGCGGGTCACTTCTCCTTGCTGCCCTAGCGGCAGGGCCTTAGGATTATGAGCTGCCGCTCCAATTTTCAGGAATGACCAAACAATGAAGATCACTTACGCTGCTGCGCTGGTCATGACGATGCTGCTGATCGCCTGTAGGCCCTCGCCGGACCTCAGGCCGCTTCAGACCGCTGTAACCACCCGCACAGTCCGCCTTCCGCCATCGCTTGCAAACAGTGACTTAGGGCAAGCGGTTAGGCGGGCGATCACAACCAGCCCAACAGTGGGAAGGGGTGAAGCGGCGCTGCGCGAGGCAGAGGCGGGTCTTTTGGCAGAAAGCGGCCCCTTTCTGCCACAGGTTTCGGTCGGTTTGCATTCGACCGGAGAAGCCGGTTTTTCGGTTGGCTCTTTCGCCAGCCTGTCACAATTGATCTATGATGGGGGGGCCAGCGCTTCGCGCCAAACGGCGGCGCGCGCGCGGGTTTTGGGCAGTCAAGTCGGGCGATTGGATGCTGCCTCTCGTGCGGCGCTGGGCGCTGTGCAGGCTTGGGCGCAGGTTGTGACCGCGCGCGCCTTGGCGGATGCGGCAGAACACTCGCTGCGGGCGTTAGAGGCCACCAGTGCCAAGATCGACGCGCGCGTCAAGGCGGGTCTGGGATCAAGTGCCGAGGCTTTGACAGCCCAAAGCCGTCTGGCCAATGACCGCGCGGCATTGGCCACTGCGCAGTCGGATGTCCTTCAGGCCGAGGCCATTTTTGCCGAGGCGTTCGGCGCCCCGCCCAAACCTGATATCGCTTTGCCGCCCCTTGCACCCAGCTTGCCGCAACCAGGGGTCGATGATAGCCCGCTGTTGATCCGCGCGCAGGCCGAGGTTTTTGCCGCCGAGGCCGACCGCACCGCCGTCTTGGCCGGGCGGATGCCCGCCGTGTCTTTGTCGTTAAGCGCGATACCGGGTGAGCAAGCCGTCTCTGGCCTTGGCGTGCAACAAGCGCTGTCACAGGCGCGCGGGCGCAAGGCCCGTATTGCCGCAGCCGAAGCCCAAGTCGAAGCGCGCCGTGTCGATCTTGACGCCACGCGCCGTGAATTGGACAGCCGTTTGCGTATTTTGTCGGCCCAAGAAAGCGCGATTGATGGCCGCGTTCAGGCCGCACGCGCCGCCGCCGCTGCAAACCAAGCCAATCTGGAAATCGCCCGCAGCCAGTTTCAAGCGGGCACGCGCAGCCTGATCGAATTGCTGGATGCCGAGCGCGAAACCCTGTCATCCGAGCAGGTGCAGATACAGGCCGACCATGACAGCGCTGTGGTGGGCTATGCGATTTTGGCGGCCTCGGGTGATCTTTTGGATGTGTTTGGCATTGTGCTGCCCGCGCAGCCTGATGTTTATCAGGTGCATCCGTGACGCCGATGGATCTTGTGGCAACCCCACCGGAAGCGGGGCCGACCCTGTCGCCAACGGCCAGCACGCTAGAGGCTTGCGTCTTGCACGTGGCCGCCCATCACGGCCGCCCCTTGACCCTGGGCGCTTTACAAGCGGACCTCTCGGTCAAGGGACAAATCCAAGGCATCGCCGAGGACGTGCGCCGCATGATGGGCGTGGCCGAACAGGCGGGATTGCGCGCAGCATTTGGCGTGCATCCTGTCATGGGGCTGGATGCAGCCCTGACCCCAGCCATTGTCTTGACCCACAAGGGCGAGGCCTTGGTTGTACACCACACCGATGCCGGAGCGGCCGTGGTCTACGACCCGCGCCGCGAGGCAGGTTTGGTTGACGTGCCGCTGGCAGACCTCGCCGCTGACCTGACGGGCCATGTTTTGATCCTCAAGCCCGATGTGCGGCGCGGGGTTCAAGACCGTGGCGCAGGCACCCGTGGCCATTGGTTCTATGACGCTTTGCTGGCCAACCGCTGGGCCTATTTGCAAATTGCGCTGGCGGCTTTGATGATCAACATTCTGGGCATGGTGACGTCGCTGTTCTCGATGGTGGTCTATGACCGCATCCTGCCTGCCGGCGCGACCGAGTCGCTGGTGGCGCTGACCATCGGGGTTGGGATTGCCTTGGGGTTTGACCTGACGTTGAAGACCCTGCGATCGGGCTTTATCGACCATGCCGGAAAGCGCGCCGATCTGGCCATGGGCCAAAGGATTTTTGACCATGTGCTAGCGACCGAGATGGGCGCGCGCAAAGGGTCGGTCGGGGCCGTCTCGGCCACCTTGCGCGAGTTTGAATCGCTGCGCGATTTCTTCACCTCGGCCACAATGGTGGCTTTGGTGGACCTGCCCTTTGTGGTTATCTTCATCGGTGCTATCTTTGTTCTGGGCGGGCCTTTGGCGGCGGTGCCCGCTGTGACGGTGCCGCTGGTCTTGGCCATAGGGCTGGGGATGCAGCCCTTGTTGGGCCGTTTGTCAGACCGCGTTCTGGTCGAGGGCCAAAGCAAGCAAGCGGTGCTGGTCGAGGCCCTGTCCGGGATCGAGGCGATCAAGGCCGCAAGCGCAGCGCCGCAGATACGCGCCCGTTGGGCCGAAGCGATCCAGCGCCAGTCGACCTATGCGTTAAAAAGCCGTGCGATCACGCAAGGGGCGCTGAATGTCACAGGTTTTATCCAGCAGGCAGCCCAGATTGTGATCGTGGCTTACGGCGCGGTTCTGGTCACATCGGGGCACATCACGTCGGGTGTTATGATTGCTTCCGTCATGCTGACAGGCCGTGCCTTGGCCCCCTTGACGTTGATCGGCCAGACCCTGTCGCGTTTTTATCAGGCGCGCAGTTCCTTTCGCAGTCTGGACGCCTTGATGAAAGCGCCGGTGGAAACCCCCGCTGACCGGCAATTCTTGTCGCGCCCGCATCTGGCCGGGGGGATGCGCTTTGACACGGTCAGCTTTGGCTATCCCGGTCAGCAGGGGCTGGCGCTGGACGGCGTTAGCTTTGACATCGCGCCGGGCGAACGGGTGGCGATCCTTGGCCCGATCGGGTCGGGCAAAAGCACAATCGCCAAGCTTGCCATCGGGCTTTATCAGCCCAGTGCTGGGGCCATTCTGGCCGACGGTATCGACATTCGCCAGATTGATCCTGCCGATCTGCGCCGCAACATCGGCACAGTTTTGCAGGATCCTTGGCTGATATCGGGCACACTGCGCGAGAATATCGCTTTGGGGTCTGTGCGCCCGCAAGACGCGGATATCTTGCGCGCGGCGCAACTTTCTGGGGTTGATGCCTTCGCCTCTCGCCATCCGGCGGGCTATGATATGCGGTTAGGGGAGAGGGGGCAGGGGCTGTCGGGCGGCCAGCGCCAAGCGGTGGTGCTCGCCCGCGCCTTGATGGGACAGGCGCCAATCTTGATGTTTGATGAACCGACGGCGTCAATGGATGTGCCCGGCGAAGCGGCGCTGATTGACCGATTGAAAGGCACGCTGACCGGTCGCACCCTGATCGTGATCACCCACCGCACCAGTCTGCTGGATCTTGTGGACAGGGTGATCGTGATTGACCGCGGCAAAGTTGTGGCCGATGGCCCCAAAAGCCAGTTTACCCGCCGCCCCGACAGCGCGGGGGCATCATGAGCACTCAACGCGACCTTGACCTTTTGGTGCGCGATCTGAAAGGCAAAACGCCGCTGCGGGCATCGGCCCTGCTGGTGGCGGTTGTGGCCTTGCTGGGCGCGGCCCTGATCTGGGCCTGCGTGACCGAGGTGGACGACGTCACCCGTGCACCGGGGCGAGTCGTGCCGGCAGGCGATGTGCAAAAGGTGCAAGCGGCGCAAGCTGGCGTGATCCGGCATATCTATGTGCAAGAGGGCGACACCGTGGCGGCTGGTGCGCCGCTGGTGGAACTGGACGCGCTGGTGCAAACCAGCCAGTTGGATCAAGAGGCGCAAAAGGCTTTTGCCCTGCAAGCCCGCATCGCGCGGCTGTCTGCCGAAATAGATGGCACCCAACCTGTCTTTCCTGTCGATCTACAGGCCAAAGCCCCCGAACTTCTGGCCAGCGAGCAAGCGCTTTATGACGGGCGTACCGCCTCGCTTCAGGCTGATATGGCCGTGCTGACCCAACAGGGCGAACAACGCCGTCAAGAACAGATGGCGGCGCGCAACGAAATCGGTTCGGCAGGCCGTGCGCAAGCCCTGCTGGCCGAAGAAATGGCGATCGTCTCGCCTTTGGTCGAAAGCGGGGCCGAGCCGCGCACATCGCTTTTGACGCTGCAGCGCCAGCAAGAGGATGCGGCCAGCCGGTTGTCGGCGGCGCAGTCCAAGCTGGCGCAATTAGACACCGCCTTGGCCGAGGTGGAAGATCAGATGACAGCCGCCCGCACCAAGTTCCGCTCTGACGCGCTGCGCGATCTGTCTGAGGCCACCGCCGCCTTGGCCACCTTGCGCCCGACGCTGCCCGCCTTGCAAAGCATGGCCGCGCGCGCCGTGCTGCGGGCGCCTGTCGCGGGCATTGTGAACCGCTTGCAACGGCGCACCTTGGGCGGATCGGTGCGCGAAGGCGAAGATGTGGCCGAGATCGTGCCGCTGGATGATGCCCTGCTGGTCGAAGCCTATGTTCTGCCCAAGGACATCGCCTTTCTGCGCCCCGATCAGCCGGTCAAGGTGAAACTGACGGCTTACGAATTCTCGCGCTACGGGGCCTTGCAAGGCAAGATCCTGCGCATCGGCGCGGATGCCGTGCGCCGCAGCGAACGCGACGAGGCCGAAGTCTTTGTCGTCGTCATACAAACCCAAGGCGCGCTGTATGATGCCGATGGCAAACAGACCCGCGTCATTCCCGGCATGGCGGCTGAAATTGACATCCTGTCCGGCCATCACCGCGTGATAGACTATCTTCTGCAACCCATTGAACGGGTGCGAGATCGCGCTTTTCGTGAATAGCCCGTCCCAGCCCCCTTTTGCAAAGGCCCCGCCATGACCGAACCGAAACTGGAATTCAACGGCTCGCGCCTGTTCACCGCTTGGCTTAAGGGCGCACAGGCAAGCTTGGTCGTGACCACCTATCAGGCGGGCAAGGTCTTCTTGCTGGGAATCCGGCCAGATGGCCGTTTGTCAGTTTTTGAGCGCACGTTTGAACGCCCCATGGGTCTGGGCATAAGCCCGGGACGGTTCTGGATGAGTGCCTTGAACCAGTTGTGGCGCTTTGAGAACTTTTTGGAACCGGGCGAGATCCGTGACGGCTATGACGCCCTCTATGTGCCCGTCACCGGCCATACCACGGGCGACATCGACATCCATGACATCCACGAAGACGCTGATGGCCGCCCGATTTTTGTGGCGACCCGCTTCAATTGCCTTGCCACATTGGCCGAGCGCGGCAGCTTTCGCGAAGTGTGGCGGCCGCCCTTTATCTCGAAACTCGCGGCAGAAGATCGCTGCCATCTGAACGGGCTTGCCATGCAGGCAGGAAAACCGGCCTTTGTGACCTGCCTGTCGCGCAGCAATGTCTTTGAAGGCTGGCGCGAAAAGCGCCGTGATGGTGGGGTGGTGCTGGATGTTGCAAGCGGTGAGGTCGTGGTCGCGGGTCTGTCGATGCCCCATTCGCCGCGCCTGCACCAAGGCATGCTGTACATGCTGCAAGCGGGCACCGGTGAGTTTGGCCGTGTCGATCAGGCCAGCGGGCGGTTCGAGCCGATCTGCTTTCTGCCCGGCTTCGCGCGGGGCCTGTCTTTTGTGGGCGATCACGCCGTGATTGGCCTGTCGCGCCCCCGCGAAAACCGCACCTTTGAGGGCCTCGCGCTCAATGAACGGCTGGCAGCCGAAGATGTTGCGGCACAATGTGCGATTTGCGTGGTCAATCTGCGCAGCGGCGATATTGAACATCGCTTGGAAATCGGGGGGATCGTTGAGGAAATCTACGACGTCGCCCTGATCCCCAACGTCATCCGCCCCATGGCGCTTGGCTTTCGCACCGAAGAAATCCGCTTCACGATCAAACCAGAGACGCTGTCATGATCTCTCTTTCAGGCCAGACCGCCCGATCCGAGACGAGGTGCTGAGGTGACACGGATTGTTGTCGTGGGCATGGTCAGAAACGAGGCAGACATTGTTGAATCTTTCGTCCGCCATACGCTGCAGTTCGCCGACGAGATCCGTTTGGTCGACCATTTGTCAACCGACCGCACCCCACAGATACTCGCGCGCCTTCAGGCCGAGGGGCTTAACATCGTGCTTTCCCGCCACACGGGTCAAGCACAGATACAAGAGGTTTTGACAACGGCGCTTGCGAAAGAGGCGTTCGTGGCTGGGGCCGATTGGGTGCTTCCTTTGGACTGCGATGAGTTTATCGACACGCCCAGCCCAGCCCATCTTCGCGATCACCTCGAAAAAATCTCGGCGAACTCTATTGCCTGGTGGCCTTGGACGTCGATGGTGCCGCAGATGACGGATGACCAAACTCTGGTAGATCCTGTAAGGCGCATAGGGCACCGCCGCGCAACCGAAAACGTCACCACGCCGAAATGTCTTATCCCGCGAAGTGTTGCGAGCAGATCAGGTTGGCAATTGTCACCAGGAAACCACCATATCCGCTTGTCCAATTTGGATCCGCTTCCCATGGTGCAGATGCCTGAGGGATATGCCTTACGCCATTATCCCGTTCGCTCCATGCCGCAACTTATGTCAAAAATGATCTTAAGCCGTCTGGCCTGGATACCAAGGCTGAAAAAGGGTTCAGGCATATCCTTTCACACACGCGATTTCTTTAATCGTGTCAAATCGGGTTGGATCCCTTCAGACCAAGATCTAGCCGCCTATGCTTACAATTACCAAGACGCGCATCAGGCTGACGTTTTAGACTTGGTAAAGGCACCCCTCCAGGTTCAGTATGGGCTGCGATATACCCGAGCAGCGGAAGCTAACTTTTTGCCGCTCTTGCTGGATTGGGCAGAGAAAATTGTCGAAACTTCTCCTGTGCCGGCACCTCTGGCGGTGTTTGTAAGCAAGCCGTTCCAGACCGATGCGCCGCCACCGGAACAAGCCAAGAGCCCGCAAATATCTGAACAGGCGGCTTTATCCTTTAACCGTGCGAACACGGCCTGGCGTGAGGGCCGTTTTGAGCAAGCGCGGGATGCGGCGGCGCGAGCGGTGCAACTGGCTCCAGAACTGGCCATAACCCACGTGCTTTTGGCGCGCATCCTGCGCCGTCTGGGGGATGAGCCCGCAGCCCGGGCCGCCTATGATGCAGCCCTGATCGCCGACCCCACAAATTTTGACGCGCTTTTGGAACGTGGCAACGTGCTTCGGGCCCTTGGCGACCATGATTTGGCCGCTCTAGATTATGCCAGTGCGATGGAGGCCCGCCCGCTTGACCCCAGACCCGCGCTTGCCTTGGCGCGGCTTTGGGACGAGCAATCAGGTGTCCTTGCGGCAGAAAGGGCCGCAATCGCCTTCCAGCGGGCTCTAGACCGCGCCGAGGCTGGGGCAGACCCAGCTCTGGCGATGGCAAATTTGTGCCGCGACCTGGCCCGTTTTCGCATAGATCGCGCAGACCTGCCAAAGGCGCTGGAAGCCCTGCGGCAAGCGCGGCTTTTTGCGGGGCAAAATGATCTGATCGCAGGGATCGACCTTGATCGCGCCGAAGTTTTCCTACGTCTTGGGATGATCCCAGAAGCGCAGGCGCTGATGGAGTCGCTGTCTGCGTCGCAAGATAGCGCGCAGTTGCGAACGCTCGCGCACCTCGCTTACCGGTTCAACTTCTGGGCCGAGGCGGTGGCCATTCTGAAACGCCTGACGGCTTTGTATCCCAACGACACCCAAGCCCATCTCGATTTGGCCGATATGCAGGTGAAGTCGTGGCTTTTGGAAGATGCCTTGATCTCTCTGGATGGGGCGCAAGTCTCTGGCGCTGTGCGGGAGGCCAGCAGCATGGCGCTGCGGGCCTCGGTCGCCAACCGAATAGGAGATGCCGAAACAGCCCTCTCTCTTTATGAGGGTCTGGTTGCCGAAGGGCATGATCGCTTTGCACCCAACGCCGCAATGAGCTTGCTTTATGCCGACACGGTGACCCCGGACGAGGTGGCCCGCCGTCACCGCGCCCTTTTTGCAGGTTGGGGCCAGAACGCGCGGTCGCGCGAAAGTTTCACGGCGGATCTTGACCCCGACCGCCCGCTGCGGATCGGCATGGTCAGCGGTGATCTTCACCACCAACATCCGGTCAACATCTTTCTGCAACCGCTTCTTGCCCGTTGGGATCATGCAAACTTTCCCTTGACCATCTATGCGACAGGACAAACCGTCGACGATCAAACCCGATTGGCGCGCAGTCGCGTGGGAACTTGGCGAGATGTGACCACGACCGAGCTGCCGCGTTTCGTTCATGCGGACGGCATCGACATTTTGATCGACCTTGCAGGCCATACCGCGGGCGGCGCTCTGCGTGCATTTGCGCAACGTATGGCGCCGGTGCAGGCCAGTTTCCTTGGATATCCCGGTTCCACGGGCGTTCCAAACATTGACTGGCTGATCGGCGACCCAGTGGTCACGCCGCCTGAGGGCGATCATCTGTGCAGTGAACGGGTGATGCGCCTGCCGAATACGGTGTTCTGTTTTGCGCCAGAGGTCGAGTATCCCTTGCCGAACTTTGCGGAAGTATCCCGCGGGCGGCCACTGACCTTTGGCTCTTTTAACACGATCACCAAACTGACGCCGCGCACGATCCGCCTTTGGGCTGATGTGCTTAAGGCTATGCCCGACGCGCGTTTGCTGCTGCGTGCGCCCAGTTTCCAAGACGCGGGTGCAGTGGCCCGCTTCCACAGCCTTTTCGAACAGCAGGGTATTTCCGCCAAGCGTGTGATCTGTAAAGGGCCCGTGGGACTTGAGGTGATGATGCAGTCTTACAGCGAAGTCGATATTGGGCTTGACCCCTTTCCCTATTGTGGCGGCACCACGACGCTTCAGGCTCTTTGGATGGGCGTGCCGGTCTTGACACTGCAAGGCGGGCATTTCGTTTCTCGGATGGGCGCAACTTTCATGTCGGCGGCAGGCTTGCCCGAATGGATTGCACAGGATGATGCCAGCTTTGTTGCGAAAGCGATATCCCTTGGGCAGGATAGAAAGGCGTTGCTCGCGCTTAAGGCCGGCTTGCGCGCAAGGCTGCTGACCTGCCCGGGTTGGGATGCCGATCGCTATGCAGCGGATTTCGGGGCGGCCCTTCGTACGATGTGGCACGAGACTAGGGTTGCTTAAGTTGGCGATGCAGCTGCGCTATGACGCCGGGCTTGTGGCACAAACAAACCAAGGTTGCGGCGGTGCGCCATTTAACCATTGCCAGCCATTCGCTACCGGCCCTACTTACTAGGTGACGTTGAAACTGAGAAAGGTCAAATTTGCGGAGTGTATTCGCCTCAAGACGCAACGCCATTTTGACAGGCCTTTTGGTAGGCTTGGGCGTCTTGATCTGTTTGGGCATTATGGGTGCTGCCGTAAGTACCTCGCAGAACGAATTGATTGAGAAAGTCGAAATCCTAGAGGATCCCACTGCTGCCCTGTCCGTGGATCAGATAGAAATGGGGGCTTTTCGCCCAGCCAATCGCGTTATTGTAATAGGTTATACCCGTTCGGCTTTCTGGATTAGGCTGCATGTGCGCCCAGTTCCGGACCAAGATTACTACAAACTGACTGTGCGGCCAACAAGTCTGGACGAAACCACCCTGTATGTTCCAGACCCAACTGAACCTAGCGGATGGCGCGTGACATATGCCGGCGGACTTTTCCGTCTGGTGGACCCAAAATTGCGGATCGCGCCGCGCGCATTTCGAATAAATCCTATCGTGGATGGCGGGATTTATTTGGTGAGAGTGGCATCGAAAGGTGCTTTGGGCGTTAAAGTGTCTGCATTGATCGAGGCCGAAGCTGACCGCGTGACTTTGCAGACAGATGTTTTCCAGATCAGCTATCTTTGCCTGATGTTTGCCCTGATGATTTGGGCCATTCGGTTGGCTTTTTTGACGGACGAGGTATTGCTTTGGCTATTCGGGGCCATGCAAGCGGCATGGATCGCCATTAATATTATACAATTTGGATATATAGATTTTTTTATACCAATCAATGTTGGCAGTTCGGTATACTTGTCTAATCGCGGCTTGGTGATTTTAGCTTCGATTCTAACAACAACCTTTCACAGGGCAATGCTTGTTCGTTTTTCGCCACCGCGATTGAGCTTGTTGTTGTTAGACTCTCTCTATTTAATTTACGCTACATCCATTATACTATTTTTCAGCCATCAATTTTCTTTGGCGTTATCGTTGAATGCTGTCGCGATTAGTATTGGGCCGTTTTTTTTGTTGATCAATGTATTTACGGCACGGCAGAACGCCCCGCCAGGATTAGTGACGCTGAAAGTGATCTACTCTTTGTTTAATATTGCTCTGTTTTCTTGGGTTCTGACATTTGTGGGGTTTTGGCAAGACTTTAGCTACGCTCAATGGGGTCTCTATTCCTACGGAGCGGCATCGGTCGGTTTGATGGGTAGTTTTCTACTTTCGCTTTCAAGACATCTTCTTACAGAAGCAGAGGCGGCGAAATCTTTAAACCTCCAACTCGAAATGCGGACCCAACTTGAGCATGCGCAAAACCAGTCTTTGATTAAATTTATCGATATGCTGACGCACGAAACCAAGAATGCGATGGCTGTGATTAGTCTTTCCTCTGCAGCGCCTGGCTTTGGTCCGCGACAACTGTCCCGAGTGAACATAGCGATCAGCAATTTGACATCTGTGATCGAACGCTGCAGCCAAGCCTTGCGGATGGATATGCGCGATCAGGTCGTGACCTATGAACCCTGTGTCCCTGCGTCGATCCTAAGGGAATTATGCCATGCAAATCCGTCTGCGGCACGCATCCAGTTGACGATACAACCAGACAAAATGTTGCACAGCGATCCTGTCTTGCTAAAGGTGATTTTCGGCAATCTGATCGAAAATGCGTTGAAGTATTCGCCGCCCGACTCTGTCGTTCATGTGACCATGCAGCCAACGACCTCGGATCAACAAGTGATCTGGTTCGAAAATGACGCCGGTTCTGCCGGCTTGCCGGACCCTGCTCATGTCTTTGAAAAATACTACCGAAGCAGTCGCGCCATGTCACAAATAGGTTCAGGAATTGGCCTTTACCTCGTGCAAGGGTTGGCCCAGAATTTGGGCGGTGGAATTCTCTATGAACCGGAGGGAGGCCGAGCGCGATTTCGGCTATGGTTGCCATGTTGAATGTCGTGATCGTCGAAGACGTTACCGTTTTGAGAGAGACGCTGGTGGATTTGCTGGCCAGTGATGGACACCATGTTGTCGCCTTTGACAGTGGGGAAAGCTTTACTACCAACTGCAGCGTGGCAACCGTTGACATTCTGGTCTTAGATTTAGGCCTGCCCGGGGAGGATGGATTGTCTTTGGCGCGTCGTCTTCGGACCGCTTGGCCGATGCTGGGGATCATTATGCTCACCGCGCGAGGTTCGCCGGGGGAACGCAAGGCAGGCTACGAAAGTGGTGCTGACATCTATTTGGGCAAGCCCGGTTCGGCGCAAGAATTATGCGCGTCAGTCTGGGCGCTTGCTCGCCGTATTGGCCCCGATACCTCCCCGAGAGGGTCTTTGGTACTGAATGTTGTTGCGATGACCCTGAGCGGTCCTGCAGGGACGGTGAACTTGACATCTAGTGAGGCGCTTCTTTTGGAGGCTTTCGCAAAAGCGCCGGGCCATCGGTTATCCTTAAAGGAAATCGAAGGCCGTGATCATCGGTCTGAGACCATAAGCAAAGGTAGTTTTGTCGTTCAGGTCGGACGATTGCGCAAAAAACTGATCGATGCGGGGACGGTAGGCCTGCCCATAAACGCAGTCCGCAATTATGGCTATCAACTGTGTGTCCCGTTAATGCTTCGCGATGTGCCGTGATTTGCGAAACTGTCAACTCGATTTGGACAATCTCTGATCAAAGACGGAGGATCCTGTATCGCCGGCAGCGAGGGTGTCAGCGGTGGATCACAGGTGACACAGCACAGACGCATATTGATTTTCAACCAGAAGTGAGCCGGTTAGGCGCAAAATTTTCACTGAGAACTGAGCCATGTGAACCTACCCCAGAAGCGGTGAGCGGCGGGGGCAACGGTATGGTTCATATGGGACTATTGAACATCATCCGACGGATGCATTTGCGGCAGAAGCTGTCGATCCGAGAGATCGCGCGGCTGACGGGC
>Ga0114966_10004101_pt1 | contig 12570 bp, 20 predicted proteins | sample M_130207_XF_Meta_FD_87029 | JGI IMG/M metagenome (GOLD analysis project Ga0114966, IMG submission 87029) | Freshwater microbial communities from Lake Montjoie, Canada to study carbon cycling - M_130207_XF_MetaG | ecosystem: Environmental > Aquatic > Freshwater > Lake | place: Lake Montjoie...
AGACCCGATCACCTACGAGAACGTCCGGTCAGCAAGGCCGGCAGACGGTGCGCCGCCGGCAGCACTGGGTCGATTGCTGGACAAGACGTTCGCCAGGGACATCCCCGCCGGCACACCCTTGCGCCTGGAGGATGTCCAGGGATGAAGCTTGGATGCCAGGAACGAAGGTGCGGGTGGCGCGGGACGCAAGATCAGATGCTGACCGCACCAAACCCGTTCGATCCTGGGGATTCGATTGTCGGTTGCCCAGGGTGCAAGTCAGTCGATACCCTGGTCGAGGTGTGCGACGAACCTGGGTGCGCTGAGTTCTCCTCCTGCGGAACACCGACACCCACTGGGTATCGCAGGACATGCGGGAAGCACCGTCCATGCCCGTAGACTGGTTCAGGCTGATTGTGTCCCTGGAGACCAAGGGATTCAGTCTGCGCCACCAGTCCGAGGCAGCACAGGTATCGCCGGCAACGATCCACTACTGGAAGTGCGGCGGCGAACCCAGGCATTCCAACGGGCAGATGCTCATCGACTTCTACACCACCAAGGTCAGCACTGCCGTGCCAATACAATCCACCATCAAATCAAGGTGATAACGTGACACCAGAAGAGGCAATCATCAGGGCAAGCGCATTGGTGCGGAACACCCACCAGACATTCGACACCGCAGAGGCAAGACGAATCATGGAAGCACTGCTGGAGGCAATCAGGAGAAGGAAGATTCAGGTCGCCTGGGATCGACAAGCGCATTTGTTCAAGAACTTGAACGCGACTTCTGGTATTTTGGGTGGCGAATTGCACAACCCATTGGTTCCAAAGTAGATTCAAATAGACTCATGCCAAAAGCATTAGGTGCGCCCAAAACAGGTGGTCGGCAAAAGGGAACTCCCAACAAGCCTGGGGTGAAGGAACTCGCGGCTCGATTGGCTGCAGAGGGCGAAACGCCCCTGGAGTTTATGATCCGCATCATGCGGACACCAATGCCCACTAGGCTGAAAGGTGAGGACAATGAGACCCACCTCCGCAAGTGCAAGGAACACTTCGCAGTCCAGCAGGACATGGCGAAGGCGGCAGCACCGTACATCCACCCCAGGCTCCAGACCACCACCATTGCCGGTGATGAGGAAGCACCCCTGAAGGTCGCAGTGGACCTCACAGAGGGCGCACGGAGGATCGCATTCGCGCTATCCAAAGCAGCACACGCAGCAGACAAGGAGAAGTGATGGCAACCCTGCGTGATGCAATCAACCAAGACACTGCTGCCCTGCGCGTGAAGTTGGATGAGTTTAAGGCAAAGGTAGAGAACACCAAGGCGAAGATGGAACGGGTGGACGCAACCGGCAAGTTATTCGCCGATGCGCTCGATGATGACATCGAGGTGGCAAAACAGAAGATGATCGACTGGTTCGCCAGTCATGGCGCATGAGGAGAGACTGATGGCACTTGTCGATATGAAGCGCACCGAGGCAGATATGGATTCAGGTCCATCAGCCATGCCGGATGCCATGTACCCCTACGGGTTGAACATCTGCCTGGACAAGGCTGAACTGGAAAAGCTGGGGATCACCAAGCTTCCAGAGATCGGCGCAGAGTTCAAGGGATTGATCTGCGCCCAGGTCACGCGCATCAGCCAGTCTGCGGACATGTGCATGGGTGATGAGTCCATGTCCATGTCCCTCCAGATCACTGAGATGGAACTTCAGGAAGAACCCTCGCACCCTGGTGGTGAGTCGGAGTCCGCAACCACTGAGAAGGCAGAGTTCAAGACTCTGCTCTCAGGCATTTAAGGAGTCAGTCATGCGCCCAACCGGAATGATGCACCCAACAGATGGGAACCCGATCCCGCCCGATACCCAGTACACCTTCCTGATGACTGGCGGCAGTTCCGCGCAAGCCAGTGACTGGTTGTCTACCGGCTCGACTGCGGTGGCGAATGCGAATGCTGCCGGCGTAGGAGTGGTCAGGATCACCCCGATCAGCACCAGTGCCGTTCCGATGTACTGCGTTGCGAATCTGCACTCGACCTACGCGGCAGCAAACCTGGGAACGTCGAGCGTGTCATCTGGGTCTGCGAACGCATCGACCAACATTTCGTACCCAATCCCTTCAGACGGCAGGATGTTCCAGGTTCCTGGTGGCTCGACTGGGTTCTCCGTGGCGGCGCAGACCAGTGGCTACATCCATGTGGAAGTCTGGAAGAAGTAATTCATGGGTGGGTACATCTTCAATCGTCCATCGACTGCTGCTTTTGTACCCAAAGCATCTGTCGCGATTCAACGCAAGCAGTTGGGGGTCAGTTCGTACTCAACTGATGCGTGGACGGTTGACAGTCTTCAGGTCAACAGCACTGCGACGATAGCGAGTCTTCATGCGACATCGTTCAAGTCCTCTGGTGTGGCGATTACCGGCGGCACGATCACCGGCATCTCTGGCCTGACAGGCGCAACCGGCTCAACGGGGTCTACGGGGTCCACGGGTTCAACCGGTCCTTCAGGTGGGTCAGGTTCTACCGGATCGACGGGTTCTACTGGTGCAACCGGACCAATAGGCGCGACTGGGTCCACAGGCAGCACCGGTTCGACTGGGTTGTCAGGACCAATAGGGGCAACTGGAAGCACCGGTTCTACCGGCAGCACAGGGTCTACAGGCAGCACAGGACTGTCTGGACCCATTGGTCCTACCGGTAGCACCGGCTCGACTGGTTCGACAGGCTCCACGGGGCTATCCGGCCCCGTTGGACCCACTGGCAGCACAGGCTCCACCGGAAGCACTGGCAGTACCGGTCTATCAGGCCCGATAGGTCCAACGGGCAGCACGGGTTCCACAGGGTCCACCGGCTCGACTGGTTTGTCTGGTCCCATTGGCGCGACTGGCAGTACCGGCTCAACGGGGTCCACTGGTCTCTCCGGTCCAATTGGTCCCACCGGCTCAACGGGATCGACTGGATTGTCCGGCCCAATTGGATCGACTGGTTCAACCGGCAGTACCGGATCGACAGGACTGTCAGGCCCAATAGGTCCAACGGGATCGACTGGGTCCACCGGACCAACCGGCGCAACTGGAAGCACTGGTCCCGCCGGCTCAACCGGTTCCACTGGTTCCACTGGTCCGACAGGCAGCACCGGTTCTACCGGCAGCACAGGGACAACCGGCTCCACTGGCAGCACGGGATCGACGGGTCCAGTCGGGGTGACCGGTACACCTGTTGCTGGGCAAGTGGCGACATGGGCAAGTGCCACGGTACTGCAAGGCAGTGATAGTTATGCGGTGACGAACCTGACCTACGGTGTACGGGCGAACCTCACATCAACGAACCGGATTTCAGTTGCTGGTGCAACGACAATATGGTCTCCGCAATTAAGTGGATCAAACGTGGGTGCGAGTGCGGCATTCTGTCTCACCAACGGGTATGACACTGGGAATTCTGCGAATAGCTTTGCAGACGTTGTGCTTTACATTACCAACCAGACCCCAGTTGTAATATCAAGTTCAACCAGAGGATCACCGACAACGAGGACATACAGCACCAGTGGGAGCAACTTGCAACTTGCTATGTCTTCAGGGACGTACAACGTGGCAGTCACTTCAATGGAACAAGCATGTTGAGGACTCTTGAGGAAGAGCGAACTCCGCAGCAGACGAAACAGTCGAGCAACTATAAAGGAGCATTACCATGAGCAACGAGAGCAGCATCATCACCAGTGTGTATGGACGCAGGATCGGTCTTCAGCAAATGAGTTCCGCGCAAACGGGATCGGTTGCGGGTCGCAAGAGTGAGTTCCTGGTCGGGCCGGATGAACACAAGATCGGGGTGACCACCGCAGAGTCCACCGGAACGAACCTCAAGCCGCACGGGGTCAGCTTCCTGCCAGGAACGTCCGCAGCATCGTCCAGTGTGTACATCATCGACCCGCCCATCCCTGGTGTGCGGAAGACCGTGGTGTTCACCTCTGGGAACCTCCCGCAGTATCTGAAGACTGCGAACGGCGAGACCTTCCGCACCAGTGCCGACAGCACCGTGGCAACGGTTCTTTCGTCCACGTTGACGGGTGCAGTGGTGGAGTTGATCGGTCTGACCACAGCAATCTATGGTTTGCTGACCAACGGAACGTCTGTCATCAGCCGCGCCGCAACCACTTAATCAACTGTAGTTATGCTCTGAGGAGGGCAAAGATGAGTCAGGAATTGAAGATCGCACTAATCGGTAGCGCACCATCCAGCATCAGGAATGCTCCCTATCACGATGAATCGTGGCAAGTGTGGGGATGCAGTCCTGGTGCGTTTGGAGTTGTTCCCAAGGGACGCAGCAACGTCTGGTGGGAACTGCACCGGTATGAGCCAGGACAGGTCTGGTTCTCACCGGAGTACTGCCAGTTCCTCAAGGATCACCCCAGGGTGATGGTTGCGGAGAAGGTTCCTGAGATTCCGAACGGTGAGACCCTGCCGGTGGAAGAGTTGGTGAAGAAGTATTCACCCTACTTTTTCACCAGCAGTGTCGCCTGGATGATGGCAGTCGCAATCGAGATGGGTGCGACCAAGATCGGTCTCTGGGGAATCGACATGGCGGCGACAGAGGAGTACGAGGCGCAGCGCAGTGGGTTGCACTACTTCGCCTTGATCGCAGCACAGAAGGGCATCGAGGTTGGTGTGCCACCGGAGTCTGATCTGTTCCGGCCCAGGTTCCTGTACGGGGTCGATGAGGTCACCCATTCGCATGTGAAATTGCGTGTGCGCCGGCATGAACTGCTGTCGCGCAAGCAGGATGTGGCGAACCGACTTTCCAATGCCCAGCAGGAAGCAGCATTCATCGAGGGCGCATTGGACGATCTGAACTACATGCACATGACCTGGGCAGACAAGGGCAACTACTGTGCGCCGGCAATCGCAGTCGAGCCGGTGCTGGGGGATGACGCACAGGCACTGATTGTTCCTGTTGTAGCGCACAAGCGCAAGCGCAAGTCGAAGGGCAACGGCATCGACAGTTCACCGGTGTTGACACCACTGGGTGACCAAGAGATTGCGGCAATCAATGCCCAGGCAGACAAGGTGGTGCGCGACATGGGTGCGGTGAACTAATGATTGACGATCTCAAAGGTATGCTGGAGAGATTCTCGCCTGAGAAGGCGCAGGAAGTGATCTCCGATGCCATTGAGATGACCGATGAGAAGTGGATACCGAACCCAGGACCACAGACCAGGGCGTACTTCTGCGAAGCGGATGTGCTGCTCTACGGTGGTGAGCCTGGGGGCGGCAAGTCCCAGCTTGTCCTTGGTCTCGCGTTCAACGCACACAGACGCGCCCTGGTAATGCGGCGCGAGTATGGCGACCTGGACCGTCTGGTCGAGGACGCACTGAAGATACACGGCAGCAGGGACGGGTTCAACGGTAGCCCACCACCCAAACTGCGGATCACCAACGACAAGATCATCGACTTTGCTGCGGCTCACCGGATCGGTGATGAGCAAGGTCAAATGGGCAAGGGACATGACCTACTTGCGATTGACGAAGCAACGCACTTTGCGGAATCGCAAATCCGATTCCTCATGGGATGGGTCCGAACAGAGTTACCAGGGCAACGATGCAGAACAGTTCTGGCAACTAACCCACCTCTTACAGCAGAAGGACTCTGGGTCACCAAGATGTTCGCACCCTGGCTTGATCCAAGATACCCTCGCCCTGCTAAAGAGGGGGAACTTAGATGGGTTATCTCTGACGAAGACGGCGACGATCTCTGGGTTGACGATCAGGATGACTGTCGAGTTATCCGAGACAAGCTGATTCGTCCTACGTCCAGGACGTACATCCATTCGTCAGTGCGCGACAACCCCTGGTATGCGGCATCCGATTATGAAAGGCAACTTGATGCCATGCCGGAACCGTACCGTTCATTGCTCATGGGAGGGTTCAAGACATCGTTCAAGGACCAACCCAATCAGGTCATCCCCACTGCCTGGGTTCAGGCCGCGCAGAAACGGTGGACACAACTCCCTCCAGAAAACGTCCCAATGTGTGCGATTGGCGTGGACGCATCAGGTGGTGGGGATGACCCAATGGTCATGGCGGTGCGGCATGACGGGTGGTATGACCGGCTGAAGAAGATTCCAGGCAAAGAGATTCCAATGGATCGGGCCGGATCATTCTGCGCCGGTCAGGTCATCAGCTACCGGCGCGACGATGCAACGGTGATCATCGACCTGGGTGGTGGATTTGGATCGAGCATGTACGAACACCTCAAGACCAACAACATCGAGGTCAAGGGATACAAGGGTGCAGAATCCTCGACCAGGAGGTCTCAGGAAGGCAAGCTGAAGTTCACCAATACAAGGTCTGCTGCGTACTGGGCAATGCGTGAGGCACTGGACCCAGGCCAGCCTGGGGGGTCTCCTATCGCCCTGCCAGACGATCCTGAACTGATTGCTGACCTGACAGCACCAACCTATGAGCCGACACCGGCAGGGATCAAGCTGGAGACCAAGGAGAAGGTCTGTGATCGACTGGGGAGATCGACTGACTCCGGTGATGCGGTGGTGATGGCATGGTGGGAGGGCGCACGGGAGACCTCGCATGCCTTGGAATGGGCAGAGCAGGGTGGATTCGGCAAGCGGATGAAACGGATTCCGCAGATGATCGGCAGTGACCGCAAGCCATTATCGGCTCAACGGAGGGTGGCATGATCGTCTTTCAAGTGCCGTTTTCCCAGTTGTGGGGCGCACCAAACATTGGCGAGATGCTCGATGAGTATGCTGCCGAGTCTGCTTTGGATGGAATGCCGAAACCCATTCCACATCTAGATAGCTATCTGTTGCTGGTTAAGGCGAACCTACTGACAACGATCTGCGCGTTCCAGGATGACAAGATCGTAGGGTTCCTGCTTTTGCTGGTGAACACGTTGCCGCATTACAGTGTGCCGATAGCCACGATTGAAAGTTTTTTCGTTAAGAAGGAGCATCGAACCACAGGCGCAGGGCTGAAGTTGTTGTCATGTGCTGGAGACATTGCCAAGGGGAAGGGTGCTGCTGGAATGCTTATTTCAGCGGCAGTGAACTCCGATTTTGACCGGTTGATGTCTGCGTTGATGTTGTACAAGAAAACGCACAACACCTATTTCAGGAGTTTTGCATGAATATCTCATTGAGGGACATGACCCTGATCCCTACCATGAATCAAAGGCAGATTGAAGCAGTCGAGAACCTGGAGAACGCACTGAGGGATGTTCCACAGGTGGAGGTTGAGACCTCGCACATGTTCCACGCTGGCATGTACTGCCGCACGGTGCATATGAAGAAGTTCGTCACCTTCACCGGCGCGTTGATAAAGATACCCACCGTGATCATCATCAGTGGTGATGTGTCGATGTACATGGGAACTGGATTGGTTCGCATGACTGGCTACCATGTGCTGGAGGGCGGCAAGTGGCGCAAGCAAGCTTTCTTCTGCCATGAAGACACCAGCATTACGATGATGTTCGCATCGAGCGCAACAACGGTGGAAGAGGCAGAGGCAGAGTTCACTGATGAGGGCAACAAGCTTGTATCCAGGCGCAGTGCCAACGAAGTAATCAGAACGGAGGTGTGACATGAGTGGAGTTACGATGGCGGGAATTGCAATGGGGATGGGCGCAAGCATGCTGATGAACAGCATGCAGGGCGATGCCGGTGGTGGTAGTGCGGCAGTTACGCCGACACCCCCCCCCGCGACACCCGCGCCAACCCCAATGGCCCCAGTCCCAATCAAGGCCGCGCAGAAAAAGATCGAGCAGCAGTCGGCAATCGCAAGTGCCGGTCAGATGTCACCGCAAGCTACGTTGCTATCCGGCAACGAAAAGCGCAGTGTCCTTGGGGGGTAAGACATGAACATCAAGGATTTGTATGCGGTAGCGAACGATCTCTTTGGGAAGAAGAGTCCATTGCAGTCTCTGTGGCAGGAGATCGCGGAGAACTTCTACCCTGAGAGGGCAGAGTTCACACTGCGTCGATCCATTGGTGCAGACTTTGCGGCGAACCTGATGACATCCTATCCGGCAATGTGCCGGCGAGACCTGGGCAACCAGTTCTCGACCATGCTGCGCCCCACTGCGAAACCCTGGTTCCACATCCAGAGGCAGTACCAGGAGAAGGGTGAGGACATGGATGTGAAGCGCAAGCTGGAGCAGATGGAGAAGGTGCAACGCCGCGCCATGTACGACCCTCTGTCCATGTTCACCAGGGCGACGAAGGAGGGCGACCATGACTTCGCCGCATTCGGGCAGTGTGCCATCTCAGTCGAGGTGAACAACGACACCGTGTTTGGTCAGCATCTGCTGTACCGGTGCTGGCATCTGCGCGACATGTGCTGGCAGGAGAACGAGACCGGCAGGATCGGCTCGATCTTTCGCAAGTGGAAACCCACTGCCAACACGATGGTGAAGACGTTCAAGAACGTCCACCAGAAGACCAAGGACATCAACGCGAAGACTCCGTTCGAAGAGTTGGAGTGCATCCACATGGTGGTCGATGCCGACATGTACGATGGGGATGCCAAGGGCAAGCGCAGATGGTCGATCTGGTACGACCCTTCCAACGAACACATCCTGGAAGCAACGCCGATCAACCACAAGCACTATGTCATCCCCAGGTGGCAGACCGTCAGCAACTCGCAGTACTCCTACAGTCCCGCGACTGTGGCGGCACTGCCGGATGCGCGGCTGATCCAGGCAATGACATTCACCCTGCTTGAGGCTGGCGAGAAGGCGACCTCGCCGCCGATGGTGGCAACGATGGATGCCGTGCGCTCAGACATTGCGGTGTATGCCGGCGGGATCACCTGGGTCGATCAGGAGTATGACGAACGACTGGGCGAGGCACTGCGCCCGATCACGCAGGACTTCCGAGGGTTCAATTTCGGGGTCCAGATGAGCCAGGATGCCCGTGGGATGATCCGCGAAGCTTTCTACCTCAACACCCTCAAGATGCCTGACCGTGCGCCTGAGATGACCGCATACGAGGTGGGGCAGAGGGTCCAGGAGTACATCCGCAATGCCCTGCCGATCTTCGAACCGTTGGAAGCTGAGTACAACGCAGCACTGTGCGAGGAGACCTTCGACATCCTGGTCAGGAACGGTGCATTCGGCAACCCTGGTTCCTGGCCCAAGGAACTACAAGGCGCGAACATCGAGTTCACGTTCGAATCGCCACTGCACGATGCCATTGACCAGCAGAAGGGTCAGAAGATTCTGGAGGTCAAGACTCTGCTGGCAGATGCGATTGCGCTCGATCCGAGTGCGGCGTTTGTGGTCGATGCGAAGATTGCGTTGCGGGATGCCCTGGTAGGCATCCAGACACCGGCAATCTGGCTCAGAACGGAAGACGAGATCGCGATTCTCGCCGCCCAGCAAGCACAGGCGCAGCAAGCGCAACAGATGCTCTCCAGTATGGAACAGGCATCCAAGGTCGCAAGCAACCTGTCAGGAACGTCTGTAGAGGCTCCAAACCCTGGTGCGGGTGCGCCGGTGAGTGGGATGCCACAACCAATGCCGCAACCAGGGATGGGGGGATGAAAATGGAGTTGCCAGATAAGTTTGCGGAGGTCGCTACTGTGACCGTGGCTGGAGCATTGGGTTGGGTTTGGAATCATCTCACCCGTAGATTAACAAGGCTGGAGGAAAGTCTTTTGGCAAGGGATGTGTTCGACAAGCACGTTGATCAGCAGAACGGGAAGTTTGAAACCTTGTTCAACCGGCAGGAAAAGATTTCCGACAACTTGTCTGAAGTTCATTCTGCTGTAGCCAGGATCGAAGGAACATTGATGACAAGAAGGAGAGAAGATCGCGATGCCAACTAAGAAGACCCTCGCAGACACACCGGCAGTCCCTGCCGCATACGAGACTGCTGATGTTGCCGCAATCCAGGCAATGGTGCGTGGCGAAGCAGACCCCGCCCAGCAGCAACGCGCTATTAAGTGGATCATCGAGTGCGGTGCGGGGGCATACGATTTTCATTACTACGAAAGCGAAAGACATACGGCATTTGCCCTTGGTCGAGCATTTGTCGGGCAACAGGTTGTAAAACTCACTCGGCTTAATCTTCAATCCCTGAGGAGGGAGCAATAATGGCTGATGAAATTGTAGACACCGCACCGTTGATCGATGACGAAGCACCCTTGGCGGCAAGTGGCGCAGATGTCGCGCCGGCAGCAGTGCCTGATGCTGCACCAGCACCTGATGCCGCACCTGATACCGTAGCACCGGCGGCGAAACCAGATGCTGCACCCGCAGCAAAGGCTGATGCTGCGCCGGCAGCAAAGGCTGATGCCAAAACGGAACCCACTGCCTGGGGCGAGGATTGGCGCGACAAGGTAGCCAAGGGGGATGCCAAGAAGTTGTCCCGCCTGGGTCGGTATGCCTCACCTGAAGCGGTTGTGGATGCCTTGATTGCCGCCCAAAACAGGATCAGCAGTGGCGACCTCAAGCCGATCCTGAAGAAAGATGCCACCGAGGACCAGATCAAAGAGTACCGAGAGGCACTTGGCATCCCTGAGACCCCTGAAAAGTACGACCTGGGTGATGTCATTCCGGCGACAGCAGACAAGTCCCTGATCGATGACTACCTGAAGACTGCCCATGCCACCAACCAGACACCGGAACAGGTCAAGGCATCCGTTGCCGCCTATTACGAGATGGTCGGAAAGCTGAATGCCAACCGTGCTGCACAGGACGGGGAAATTGCCTCAAAGTCAGAGGATTTCCTTCGCGAAGAATGGGGTGTAAACTACAAACGGAACCTGACCCTGATCAGTTCGTTTCTGGATAACGCACCGGAAGGGTTGAAGACAGGATTGTTGAACGGCAGACTGGGAGATGGAACCCCGATTGCCAGTTCACCGGAAGCACTGCGGTGGTTGCTGCAAATCGAACTTGAGCGCAACCCAACTGCCACAGTGACTCCAGGTGCTGGTGGCAATCTGGCGAAGTCGGTGGAAGATGAACGCAACGAGATTCTCAAGTTCATGTCCACCAACCGAACTGCGTACAACAAGGATGAAAAGATGCAAGCCAGACTGCGCGACCTGAACGGCGCGTTGGAACGGGAAGCAGCAAAGAGCAAGAAGGCGGCATAGGGATAACCAGGAGACTGATCCCACTGAAGCAAATACTACCGGTAGCGCGGCCCCAGTAGGAACAGGCGCAGAACCCGCAAGGATACCTCTGCTGTCTGCCACCGATGGATACCCCAAGCAAACGGATTGATTTTTCACTCAATCGTTTTCAAGGAGATTTATCATGGCAGACACTGCCTTTCAAATTCAATACCGCCAGGAGTTCGTCCAGGCATTCGAACAGCACCAGTCACTGCTGCGCGAGTGCGTGACAACTGAAGCAGTCATCAAGGGTCAGCAAGCTGTCTTTCTGGTTGCTGGTTCCGGTGCTGCGACTGCGGTCTCGCGTGGTGTGAACGGACGCATTCCGGCGCGTGGCGATTCCCTGACGCAGAACACCTGCACCTTGCAGGAATGGCACGATCTGGTTCGCAAGACCGGTTTCAACGTCTTCGCGTCCCAGGGCAATCAACGTGCGGTCATGCAGATGACCACCCTCGCCGTTCTGAACCGCAAGATCGATGACCTGATCGTCACCGAACTCGCAACCGGATCGGTGGCAATCGGCACGGCAGCAGTCACGATTCCCAACGTGTCCCTCTTCCAGAATGCGCGTGTGAAACTGAGCAACGCCGCAGTGCCGTGGGACAGCAATGTCACCCTGCTCTGCCAGCCCAGCTTCCTGGCGTACCTGGAGCAAGCACCGGAGTTCGCGAATGCCCAGTGGGTTGACATGCGTCCCTATGCCGGCGCGGAGAACCCGTCCTGGAAAGACAAGCCGATGGCATACCGGTGGAGGAACTGCCTCATCGTCGAACACCCAAACCTCCCAGGCAAGGGTACGACGAGTGAGCAATCGTTCCTGTTCCACAAGTCTGCAATCGGCATGGCACTTGACACTGCTGGTCTGCAATCGCCGGTGGGTTACGACGAAGAGCAAGACTATTCCTGGGCGAGGGCATCTGCCTTCATGGGCGCGAAACTGTTGCAGAACACCGGCGTGGTTGTCATCACGCACGATGGTTCCGCATACGCCTAATCCATCAACCATCATCTGATCAAGGAGATCAATCATGGCTTACAACGGTTCAACTGCGGCAAGTTCGATTGCCAACCCTCCCGTCCTGATGTTTGGGACCAATGCTTCTGTAGACCAACGCATCCCTGGTTCCGGCACAACCGGCTCGACCATTTACATGAACAATGCGTACAAAGCTTCCACTTCCGTCTATTCCGAGGGTCGCGCCTTCGGTGGGCAATTGTGGGGGTACTGGTCAACCGACAACAGCACTGCAATCGCATCGTCCGGTTACTTTTCGGATGCTGGTCCCTTGGGAATGCGCCCTGGTGACATGATTCTTGCGGTGGGTTCTACCGGTGGCACAGGGACGGTGATCACCCGTCTGCTGACCATCAGCAACATCAGCACCAGTGGGGCGGCAGCAATGTCCTCTGCCGGTGGTGGTGGCTGGAGTCCGACAACCTAAAGGTTGCCGCCTTACCCCA
>Ga0114966_10004103_pt1 | contig 12567 bp, 7 predicted proteins | sample M_130207_XF_Meta_FD_87029 | JGI IMG/M metagenome (GOLD analysis project Ga0114966, IMG submission 87029) | Freshwater microbial communities from Lake Montjoie, Canada to study carbon cycling - M_130207_XF_MetaG | ecosystem: Environmental > Aquatic > Freshwater > Lake | place: Lake Montjoie...
TCGTTATTTATTGGTTTTTCCTATTTTGTTTTATACAAATTTTATACATGCCTAAAAAAGTTTTATACAAACCTTTTTATCTTATACAGATCCTATTTTTTTCATCGTTTTTTCGTGTTTTTTTAAGATTTCGTGATTTTTTTAGGTTTTTTTAAAAAACTCTTATGCAGTCGCCCATTATTATTGCGCCAAATGCGACATGCAATTATGCAGTTGCGCATTAAAAACGCCGAAAAGTCATCTTTTCTCAAAAAACATGTTTTTTACTTTTTGAAACTCTTTTTTAAAAATGAGATTTGGACATTTATAAATGTCCATTTTCACTTTAAGAAAAAAAGTTTGTAAAAGTGAAGTTTATAGGTTCCTATTTTTGCCTAATACGTCTTATTTAACTCTTATACATCCTTTAAAAATCTTATACGTTCATATTTTGCGGTTTTTATGATTTATCCTACAAAAATGTGTTTATTGGGATGTCTTATTATCAAAATGCAAAAAATTAGAATAATTATACAAATATAAATGAATGTTTGTGGATTATTATTATTGTCCATTATTATCATTATTATATTGCGTGATGGGGTCAACTATCCAGGCGCCCAACATAAGTATTTGAAAATAAATACTGTTAGCGGTGTCTGTCATAGACCATCGAAGTATTAAACAATGTGGAGACATGATTGTAAAAGGAGCCATTATAATATGGGTTATTGGTGAAAATGTGTCTGGTATGCAAAAATACATGTACAATTTAGACGCGATAATGTGGGCAATATTATACATGATGAAATATAATATTGATATCATAAATTTGTGTGATAATATTGTGATTGTCATATTTTTGCAGGTTGTGAATGCGTGTTTAAACATTTGTTTCATTTGGTGCCGTGATTGTATTGCGTTGTGTATGCGTTATTGCATGATAATGATAAATTACTCAATTTTTATTTATTTATTTATTATGATTATTAGTAATTTTTATTTATTAACTTGATTATGAATATTTGATTATGATTAATTATTAATATGAATATGATTTATTCTCTCTTCTCTCTAGATTTCATCTTGTAAACTATTTTGCATATATGGAATTGGTTAATTCGACATGTATTGTATACGATTAATATGTCAGAGATTAAATTTAGAGAGAAGAGAGATTAATTCGCGCTTACTTATTTGTTAATTGCGATACCAACTAATTCTCTTATTTCTTTTTCGGTAAAAACATAATATCCGTTTTCTTTCAAAATGGCGATTGCTTCGTTTAATTTGTCTTCAATTGATGCGTCGGTCATAATACTGGTTGCATCCATTTTGTGCTGCTATATATTTTTATTATATTAATATAAAAATTAATATAATAAATTCCCATTTACACAAACAGTAAACATTCTTTTATTACGTAACGTAATTAAATGACTTCTTCTAAACGCACGTGTTGTGGTGGAGCGGGAGTTGGATAATATTTATAGTATAGTATCTGTATTGTTGCAATAATTGTAGATACCCACGATATAATGACATACCACATTTTATAGTATATGCAATAGATAGACCATATTATCCCTGATGTTAACCTCATCCATAAAAAATAAGAAGATATATCGCCAGCTTTTTTTAATTTATATGTTCTCCACATTTGAGGAATATTATATACAACACTAAGCACGTTTCCAATGTTGATAATAATTGTCATAAACAAATCTATATTGGTGTCTTGTTCTTGTCCATTTGGTTGACTCATTATCGCGTCGTATTATTTTATTTGTATGTAGACTGCTGTTATGCATTTATGATATTGTCTCTCTAAACTATTTCATAAATGTATTTTTATCGATCACCGCACCATCGTCATGGTGTTATCTTATCATCTTACATATTTCCCTGCTCTTGCGAAAGAGTCAACGACAAAAATTACAAATACTCCTAAAAAGCAATATAAAATTAACTCCTCTGTCACGTTTCCCGTCTTTTCATCTTGTTGATCTTCCAACATTTGTATGATGTGATTCATTTTTTGTAAAAATTCATCTTTAGGCGCGTTCAACGCCATAGAAGCGGTTTCATTCTGATGATAGGGAATATATTGTTGATAATACTGTTTTGCATATGAACTGGGCAAACTCATAAAGGTTTCTTTTGTAACATTTTCATCATCATTATTAGATGAGTGTTGTTTCTGTGGTGGTGATTGCTGGGATTCTGAATTCACAATTGCGGAGTTATTATAATCTGCTAAACCAGACCCATCTTCGCCGCCATCACCACCATCATAACCGCCGTCATTATCGATATAACTTGTAGTTGTAGTGGCGGAAGAAGAATTTAATTTATTCATAAAATCTGATACGCGAGATTGTGATGGTTGCGATTGTTCTTGCGGGGGGCGCCTTATTGTTTTTCTTAATGAGGATGAAGATGATTTTTTTCCATTAGCATTTGAATTTGCATTATTTAGATTGGTTCCGGTGTCTTTTTGACCATTGTTTTTATTTATTTGATTTTTATTATTATCCGTTTCTGATTCATTATTATATGGTGAAGCATATTGTGCTAAAGACATTCTACTATAAAAAAATGAGATTTTATTTTACAAAACATACGGAAAATAAAGATTAATTAAATAAAAAAATAAATATTTCTCAACTTAGTTTATATATATTTCAAAATAAGATGAATAAAACGATCGGAGATGTTTTAAAAAGTGTAAATGTCAATAATATTAAAATAAAAAACAACTCTTTTATGTTGCAGTGCGCATTATCATTTCTTACAATTTATGCATGCATATGCCATTCTAGTAAATTAGAATATTATTACAACACAATTCTGGGGCGTATTTTTATTATATCAGCAATAAGCATTAGTTGCAGCTTTAAATATATGTTTTTCACACTAATATTCGTGATGAGTATTTTATTTATTTCATTTAAGACATATGAAGGATTTAGCTTGACAGATGTTGATTCAATAACAACCAGTATTAAATCTAATCTTCCGGCATCCATGGTGTCATTACCTGCAAATCCAACACCGCAAAATATTTATGATTATTTAAATAAACAAATTTGCACAGCCGGAAACTCGGACATTTACTCACAAATTGCATCATCGACGTCTTCATCGGCTGATGCGAAAACTCTTGCGAGCACCGCGCTCGCACTAAACGGCGCCATGTGTAAAAGTGGCAGCATGTTTTATCAAAATCCACAAGGCATATTTGATGATTTTGCCAATACGTGCGCATCCAATCCACAACTTAGTGACCCAGATAAAAAACTAATGGCACTTGCTTCGTCAGTTACCAAAGACACCACGTCGAGCAATGTATTTAGCGCACCATTAATTGCGATTGCAAATTGGATTTCAACAACGCAAAGTGCAATTTGCGGAGCAACACCAACAGCACCGGCGGCAGCAGTAACAGCAGTAACAGCAGTAACAGTACCGGCGGCAGTAACAGCAGCACCGGCGGCAGCAACAGCAACGCCAAGTTAAAAAAAATGTTAAAGGATTAAATTAAAATAATGAATTAAATAATAATATAATTATTTATTATAGGGATTAATTTAATTTATTTAATTTTAAATGATTTCAAAGGTACACGAATCAATAAGTTCGTTAAATACAAACATGTTTTTTGCCGGAATTATGATGCTTACATTGAATATTGGATCGAGATACGTTCAACTGAATCTTAGCCCGTCTGCAGAATCATATTTAAAGTACGCAATCACAAAGGAATTTCTTGTGTTTACTATTGCATGGATGGGAACGCGCAATATTTATGTGGCATTAACGCTGACTGCCGCATTTGTAATATTAGCAGATTATGGATTAAATGATAAAAGCAATTTCTGCATATTGCCGGAAAAGTTCAAGAAACTGCAAGATTCGATTGATACCAATAATGATAAAATAATTAGCGAACTTGAAATAAAGAACGCAATGGATGTTTTAGAAAAAGCGAAGAGACAGCGAGAAAATCGGATTCAATTAGGGTATCTTTCGTTTTATGATAATATAAAAATATAACAAAATATAACAAAATATAACAAAATATATAATAAATTAAATTAGTAAAATATAACAAAATATATAACAAATTAAATTAGTAAAATAATAATTAGAATATTATTAATATATCAATATATATCAATAATATATTAGTAATAATATTATTACATACACATATCAAATGTCTGATGTATCAAAAGCACAAAAACAAACTGATGGTAAAAAATGGTATGAAGAAGACAATATTGTGAGTGAAAAAAGCGAAGAACGTCAAACTCAATTTAGTCAAGGGAGAATCGGGTTTGATGCAATTCGAGTTAAACTTCAAGAAATTTACGAAGTTGGAGTATTGAAATTATTTATTGAAACTGAAGTTTTAAACAAAGGTTCATTCGAGCCCGGATTTAAAGAATTATACGATCCGTTCACGATGACAAATCCCATGAAAGTTGGACGCGATTTATTGTTTACATCTGACATTGAATTTAGTGAATCTGGATTTCTGTCCGGTTCTTTAGAGAACGATCGGCGAACGTATTTCCTCAATAGAAATGAGTTTGATAAATATTTACTTCGACTTCCGAAACCGACGTCTGATATTGAATCTCCAATTACTGAAAAAATTGATTCGAATGCATATAAATATTTACAAATTCTTGGCACAGATTTGCAAGATAAGGTTTTAAAGCTTTGTGATAATTTTAAAACCAAGAACGATAAAAATCGTGCAAAAAATGAAGATGAAATACGCAGCATACAAAAAGCAATTGCTGATGCAAAGCTTCTCACAAATATTTCGCCGGATGAAAAAATGAAAATACAACAAATGGCTGAAAAGAAATTAATCGTGGCAAAAAATACGAAGAGTGAATTAGAAGCAAAATTTGAAAACTATAAAGCTGCTTGCGCGATTTTGAGTAATATAACTCGGCGCAGCCAGTACAATGAGACGTTGATAGATTCATATCCCGCGTCTATAGTTGATGCGAAAACGTATTCGACAAGTATTATTGATTGGTTAAAATACAAACAAAATAGACAGGAATATTTCAGAGAAGTGTGCCAGATATTTAAACCGGTTATGCCCAAAAAAATGATAGAAGACAAAAAACTAATTGGTGAAAAAATGGGAAAATTGGTAACAGATTTGGTTACAATATTCAAACCAATTATTGAATATTATTTTTTTGATATTTTGCGCGTTTTTATGGATAATGGAGGTGGTATAAATTTTGATATGGATGACATAACATTAATTCGTGGTGCGATTGATCCTGAAAGTAGAGAAAATGATCCGTTAAAATATTCATGGGATCGTTTGGAATCTTTATTTAAAAAAATATTTAACAAAGCAACTTTTAGAAATAACAATGAAAAAAAAAAGGCAGAAAATTTTAAAATTATTGCGGGAATAATGGCAAATTTTGAAAAAGAATTGCTTCGGCTATTTTCTTTTAATAACGCGGACGGAGGAATTCGGGGAATATTCGAACAAATAACGAATGAAAGTTTTTTGAAAAACAGCACCGTTGTTAACATGTTGTATCACAATATCTTGTATTTAAGTGCAGCATTAAATACGATTCAGAATAAAATTACAAATACAGCAACAGCACCTGTAGTTGCTGCATTAGCATTATTAATACCTCGACTTTTACCAACTCAACAAGTTATGTTTATTTCAGAAAAAATGGTAACACTAAAAAATGATATAGATGCATTATCGCAGGAACTTCTCGTGTTTCGGAACACTGTTCGGCGCGTTGACTATAAAACGATATTGGGCGAGTCGTCGCATTCTGCATTTGTTGAAAGTATATTTTTCGATAAAAATCCGCCCATATCACATGCAAATAAAAATAATAAATTTTTAGTATCTTCTGATTTTATTGAAGATAAAGATGGAAGCAAAACGGTCGTCATCACGATTCCAGACGACTACTATACTCTTGAAACATTGGGCAATGCGATTGAGAAACAGCTATGCGATAAATGCAGGTGGATTGGTAAAACGGGAGTTGAAGCAGAGACGATTTGGAGTTGCGCGTATGAAAATAAAAAAATTCAGCTGAAACTATATTTTCCTGTTAATAAAAATATTAATATTATTCTTCCAAATATACATGATGCATATATCACGCCTTTTGCAAACATTCCTGCAAATAATATATTTACAATGAATATATTGGCAGTGTGGTATAATTTAAAAATACCACAAAAAGAATACAAAGATGTGAAAGAACTTGTAAGTGCAATTGAGAAAACAATAAATGATTTTAGTGGATCAAGAGGATTATTGACTAAAATAGTTATTACAGTTGATGATATAACCAATAGAATTACATTTAACTTTCAATCAGCAGCAAGAGACGCAGCAGTAGCAGCAAATGCGGCGGCAGTAGCGGAAGCGGCAAATGCAGCGGCAGCGGCGGCTGCAGCGGCAGCAGCGGTAGCAGCGGCAGCTGCACTGGTTGGAGCAGGAGGGGTGGCGGCGAGAACGAGGGCGAGAGTAAATTTTGAAATAGCTACAAGACAAAGTAATAGCGCAGCAGCAGCAGCATTAGCGAGAGCAAATGCATTAGCAGCATTACCGATAGAACAAATAACTATTTCTTTTAATTTAAATAATGGTGAAATAATGGGTGCAATACTACCTGGAGGGGTAATGCCACCACCATTTAATTTAAGTAATGATAATGCGTTATTGAATCATATTCACACATTTGCTAATCCGGCAAGATTGGCGCCTAGTTCTGTTACATTAATCACGAGAACACAAATTGACGGCGATGTATATGATGCATCAGTTATTTTTGGGATGTCGTCGGATGAAATCCTGCTTCCTCCTCCACCCATCCCGCCGCCGCTTAGGCTTTTACCGGACGTTACGATAAATCAACTTGAATTTGACATGAACGGCGATATTAAATTGAGCGGGATTCTAGATAATTTCTTGGGTTTTTCTCGAATTCCTCCTCTTGCTCAAATAACAATGGGTAAAATAAATGAATTTGGTGTTTTAAATTTCAGCAGCACTCGAATGAATAATAATTTAAAATTCAATCCAGTAGATTTAAGTAAGATTCAAGGAATAAAAAAAGAAAATGAAACTGAAACATTTAAAACGGAAATCTTAGAAAAAACGGGATTATATATAAATAACAAATTAATAGATGTAAAAAAAGCAAAAGTTCCTGTTATAAATCATGTAGATGTTTTAAATAGTCTTTTATACAGGTACCCATGTATTCCTTCTGCGAAAAGTAAAATGCTGGAAGGTGGCGACGATTTTGATGCATTTATTTTAGAGCGGGTTAATGTCGCGAATTTTAAAGACATTGTTTGGTTAGGAAAGGGTGAAAAAGGAGAATCTCTTTCTATGACTATAAAATCGGCTCTTAAAAACACGCTAATGTGTGATGAAGAGGGGCGAAGTAAATTGTTATGCGATTTACATTATGCGATATGCGGTCCCGTGTTTACTATGAATTACACATCTTCTACTGAAAATATTAAAGAAACAAATGAACTGGAAATGTTTCATAAGTTTCAATTAGAATTAAGACGACCTCTTATATTAAATCCATTAGTACGTCTTCCGCCTCCTCCTTATCCCAATCCGATTATTCAGCCATTTACGTTAAAAGGAATTATACCGTATTATGATAATGAAAGTAAATATTATAAGTATTTAATTTATGGTCATTATTTAAATCTAACAACAAATAATACTGTCGGGTGTGTTAAATACTATGATCCTGGAAAACAAATAGGACCTCAACCAAAAGCTATGCAGCTCTATAATATTTTAAGGTTTACCTTGGCGGCGGGGGGGTCTACTACAGTAAATAGTATTAATCTATTTGCCATGTACACGTCCATATATCCTGTTTTTATAATTACGGGAAATTTTGATCGGGTTGAAAATTTGAATGAATATGAAGAAACAATTGCGCCGCAAGTTCGATTTACAGACTTTGTACTTTGGACTACCGGGAAAAATGGTCTTTCTGGTATTCCTTATCCTGATTTACCAATGCCAAATAATGTATATGATAATGGTGACGCGGTTACTGCTGCAGAATTAGCGAGAGCAGTTGCAAATCCTAATATTATTTTTAACAATTTTACGACTATGTGGGCTTTCGATCATATTGGTGGTATTGGTGCCGGTATTCGCGCGATGCAATTTAACAATGAACATGCTGCAATTACAAGGATAATTAATATGGTACCCAACTCAAAAATTATAAATATGATGACAAGTTTATTTCCACAAAATCTGACGAATTATTTTCTATGTATTACAAAAAACGATTTATCCGAATACACCAACGTAAGTGTAATGTATTATGGTGCAGCATGGAACGCATATGATATGCGTGATCTAGATGGTGGTGGATTATTGGTTGAATATAAATCAAAGTGTGCAATTTTTAGTGCAAACAAAGATTATTTCAATGTGATTAAAAAATTAATATTTTTTCAGAGAGAGTTGGATGCTGCTAAAACAAATATTCCCGCTCAACCTCTACGAGTTGCAAACATTCAAGGTATGATTCGTGCAATTGAAGCAGAACGAGTACTATTATATAATAATAACAATTATATTCAGAGTCAATTATTATGGATTGGATTAAAAGAAAAAACGACTATACGTAAAATACTTTCATGTTCTATAATTGTTCATGTTGCAGTACCACAACGAATTCGATGTGTTAATATTGCATTACCCGTTGAATTCGGGGATGATGATGTTATTGAAAAGATTAGAGTGGATGTTAACAATCCGGATATAGTTACAGTATTTGGAAAATTCACGGCAACAGTTAGCGATGGTAATCCGATACCTGCTTTACGAAAAATGAAAATAATAAAGAATGCAATGGTTATATATACCAATTTGAATAATCAATATAATAATAATTCGAATTTTGGAATAGAGCCGGTAATAGCGGGAGCAATGGTTCCGCCAATTCGCAATTATTCGTTTGGTTATGATAATTTTCAAGAGTTAACAATCGACAAGATTGTAGACTTTCAAGGGTATTATTCTTGCATTGACGGGCTTGTTGTGGCTTCAAATTATAATGGAACAATGCAGCAAAATATTGGCGTTTTATTAGTAAAAAAAACTCAAACAGGTGAAAATATTATAATTGGATTTCATAATAATAAAATAATAGAATTTTCGGTAGATGCTGGCGGCGCCAGCGGCGATTTGTGGTCAAACGTACTTTGTTACAACTACGACATGTGTGCCGACGAGATACAATACGACGAGACGACGGATCCTGCGCATCCGTCAATTAAAATAATAAGGGGCATTTTTAATCCGCTTTCGTTTAATGCGTTTAAAACCAAACTTAAATCAATTAATGCGATTGAACAACGTATTACCGAGTTATTTAATGGCGAGTTTGTGTTGGTTGAATCAAGAACGCCCACGATTAAGTTAAAATCCGACGTGCACGTTTTGAACACGTGGGGCATTGATTTGAGCAATAAGACGACGCCATTTTATAGACGCATATGCGAGTCTGAAAAGAATGCAACTATTGTAGATTTTAATTCAAATATATATGAAAAATATATGAATAATATTATGGATACGATTATTTGTAGTGCAAAAACATATTATGAAGAAAAAATACGGGTTACGTTTGGTGAGTATGGAATTATAAACCCGCTGAGATTTAGAAGAGACAGGGAAAGTGGTAAAAATGTTGTTGTTGGTGTTGTTGGCGGGGGGAAAAAGGAAGATTCCGAGGCGATGATTATGGCAAAACAGATTGAGTTGGATGAGATGGAACAGTTGAAACAATTGAAAAGGGATCAAGTTGATATTTCTAATCAAACGATTGAGATTCGCATTCCAGACATAATGATGGGCGACGAGTATACCGCCGAACTTTCGCAGGAACAAAAAAACGAGGTGAGAAATATATTTTTTAAAGTGCTATACGCATATACTAAATTGTTATACGAGGAATGTGAAAAAAAAAATGAAGAAAGAAAAGCGAACCCAGAAAAATATAACAATCAAATTATTATTGAAACATATAAAGTTGTATTATGTTCAGCTTTAAAAATATTTGTAGACCGGTATGAAGAGGAGAAAGCTAGCGATGATGAAATTACTAAATATTTGACAATGTCGAGTGAATTGTATGATTTCACAACAGAAACGAACAAGAATATTATTATTGTGAATGAATGGAATGACCGGGGGTTTATAGGAGATTATGGTGCATACGCGTATGCAAATGATGATGGCAATGATGGTGGTCTTACACCCAACCAAACAATAATTTCAAATACGACGGTGGTGGAAAATGGTAATTCAGTTACAAGACCCAAATATCCTAATTCGTCATTTTTAATGAATCCCTTTTTTTCATATTTTACATTTGATCCAACAAAATGGAATGGTTTTGATTCCATTAAAGGTGAGGAGAAAGTTGTTAGCGCGCCGAGTTTGGTTCTAGATGTAAGCAGAAAAAGACAAGCTGGTGGATACCGCCGCAATTTGATAAGGGGTGATGGCATATTGAACCCGTCTGATTTATCCAGCTATCAGTCGAATCAATTATCCGGTTTATATCCACCTGGACTTTCGCCTGGTTTTAATCAATATGGTCCGGAGGCATATGCATACCCATACGATCAACAAGAACAACAATACGGCAGTCCATACGGCAGCCCATACGGCAGTCCATACGGCAGTCCATACGGCAGCCCATACGGGAGCCCATACGGCAGTCCATACGGCAGTCCATACGCTCCAAATGGTCTAAATGCATATAATCAAATGCTTCAAATGCAAAAAAAACTACTTGTAAATACAAATATTCCATCAAAAAAATTAAGAAAAGTAAACATGCAAGTTATGCAAACAGAAATGAAGTTAAAAAAAATAGTGCTGTGGCTGATTGATTATAGGGAAAATAAAATGATGGTTATTAAAACGAAAATAGGGAGCGGAATTATATTATCGTTGCCTACCCAAAATCAACAAATGGGTGTTGCTAATAGTGGATATATTCTTTTACAAGAATTGTGTAAACGACTTTTTGCCGAAACGGATATATTAAGAAGATGGAATGAAGAAGCCTTATATATATACGAAAATGCTGTTGGTGTTTTTATATATGGTGCAAACAAAATTAACGATCTTCCAAAAGAAACATCAAGCATTGTTTACATTAAAATGAAGGCTGTTTCAAATTTGGCAGATGGAACCGTTGTAACTGCCGTAAACAAAGAAGAAGATAAAGACAAGACGCTTAAAATAAATCCAGGCGACATTCAGATTATCAACGAAGTATTTCGGGTTGTGGGGTTAATACAAGGTGGAATTATATCTTCAACATCTAAAGAATTCAACGACATTGTTGCTAGACTTGTTAGCAGAACAAGTCCACCACATTTACGTTCAATTATTTCGGAACAAAAACGAAAAAACAATATTGAAGCGAATATAAATTTTCTTATAAAATTATTTCTTTCACCAAATAGTATATTTATTTCCCGTGTACAATTAAAATATTTAATTCAGTCTGTTCAAAGAACCTGTAAAATATACACCATTGTTAAAATAGAAGGTTATGATGATGACAGTTATTTAACGTGCTTGAAACTGTTTTTACAGACGGAGGCGGACTCCAAAGACAAAGCTAATAATTTTCGGGTTGGTTGTGCGGTAAAAAAAAAATTAATTTCCGATAATTTTTCTGCGGTATGGGATAATTTTTGGAGTGATCTAATTGATTCGCAAGAACAAACCGAACTGTCTGATCAACTTGAAACTGCAATTATTGAAGCCGAAGATAAAAAGGGGGAAGAAAAGGAAGAAGAGAAAGAAGACAAGGGCGACGACCACGATTCGACACTTGTGTGTTTGAAGAATGCAAGCGAAAGCGGAAAACAAATGTATCTATTTCCAGAAGATTGGGACTTGGGAGAATATTATCCATTAATTTACAGAAATATTTACTACAATATTAAACCCGATAAAAAATATTTATTTGGTAATGAATTTTTTTATGAGTTACGTGATTTGCAAATTATGCGTGGTGGTACCGATTACAGCGGATTTTCATGTATGAAGTATTATGAAAATGGAGATAGTCCCATTTTATTTTTGGGAGGTTTGAATGGGGTTTGGAAATTAGATTTAAAGACATTAAAATTAACATATGCATTTAGAACAGAAATAGACTCGTTAGTTGCATGCATTGATATTATAGATGACTACATATTGATTGGTGGAACATTTACCAGTATACGTGCTTTTAATGACTCGGGGATTGAAATACTCCCTGCAGAAAATGATGTAAGAGTATACGCAGCAATGATTAACTTAAAGACTTATAAAATTATAAAACTGTATAATAATACAGGGGGGGGACCAATTGTAACAGCTGATCCTTTAAATAAAGTAAAGAATATTTGTATATGTAAAAAAAAAAAAAAAATAAAAAAAAAAAATTAAAAAAAATAAGTTGAATTGATAGTATGTAATTTTTTTATATAAAAAAAAAAAAAAAA
>Ga0114966_10004105_pt1 | contig 12565 bp, 9 predicted proteins | sample M_130207_XF_Meta_FD_87029 | JGI IMG/M metagenome (GOLD analysis project Ga0114966, IMG submission 87029) | Freshwater microbial communities from Lake Montjoie, Canada to study carbon cycling - M_130207_XF_MetaG | ecosystem: Environmental > Aquatic > Freshwater > Lake | place: Lake Montjoie...
AATCCTGCTAATCGCTTGTCGCCAGTCGCTGATCGCCATGGCCTATTCCCTCGTCCCCGTGCCGCGCTCGAGCAGCCAGACGCAGGCGACGAACAGTACTGCAGCCGACCCGATCATGATGCCGTAGGCCACGCCGAGATTGACATCGGACACGCCGAGGAACCCGTAGCGGAAGGCGTTGACCATGTAGAGGATGGGATTGGCGTGAGTGACGCCCTGTGCCCAGCCCGGAAGCAGCGCGGTGGAATAGAACACACCGCCCAGGTACGTGAGCGGGGTCAGGATGAACGTCGGGATGAAGGTGATCTGGTCGAAGTTCTTCGCGAAGATCGCGTTGATCATGCCCGCAAGCGCGAACACGATCGACGTCAGCAGCACGGCTGACAGCACCACCAGCAGGTGCGCGACGTGGAAGTGGGTGAAGAACAGCGCGATGACCGCCACCAGCCCGCCGACGAGCAGGCCGCGCACCATGCCGCCGCACATGTAGCCGGTCACGATGAGCCAGTTGGGCAGCGGAGAAACGAGCAGCTCCTCGATGTGCTTGCCGAACTTCGCACCGAAGAACGACGACACGACGTTGCCGTACGAGTTCGTGATGATCGACATCATGATCAGGCCGGGCGCGATGTACTGCATGTACGTGTAGCCACCCATGTCGCCGATCCGGCCGCCGATGAGGCGGCCGAAGATGACGAAGTACAGCGTGGCCGTGATGGCCGGAGGCACCAGTGTCTGGCCCCAGATGCGGATGATCCGGTTGAACTCGCGGAGGATGATGGTGTTGAAACCGATCAGGTCGGCGCGAAAGCGACCCTGGCTCACCGGAGTGACCTGCGTGCTCACCGGGCACCTCCGCCGGCAGCCGGCTTCGGTCCTTCGACGAGTCGCATGAACAACTCCTCGAGGCGGTTGGTCTTCGGCTTGAGCGATACGACTCCGATGTCCTGCGCGGTCAGGCGCGTGAAGATGTCGTTGAGGCTCTGCTCCTTCGACACCTCGATCTCGAGCGTGTGGTCGTCAGTCATGGTCATGGGGTATCCGGGCAGATCCGGCAGCTGCGTCAGCGGATTCTTCAGGCTCAGCACGAAGACCTCGACACTGAGCTTGCGCAGCACACGGTTCATGCTGTCGTTCTCGATGATGCGGCCCTTGTCGATGATCGCGACGTTGCGACACAGCGTTTCCGCTTCCTCGAGATAATGCGTCGTGAGGATGATCGTCGTGCCGGCGACGTTGATTTGCTTGATGAACTCCCACATCGAACGGCGCACTTCGATGTCGACGCCGGCGGTCGGCTCGTCGAGGATCAGCAGGCGCGGCTCGTGGATCAGCGCGCGCGCAATCATCAGTCGGCGCTTCATGCCGCCCGACAGGCTGCGCGACACTGAATTGCGCTTTTCGAACAGCTGCAGCTGCGTCAGGTACTTTTCGACGCGATCGCGGGCGACGGGCCGCGGGATGCCGTAGAAGCCCGCCTGGTTCAGCAGGATCGTGGAAACCGACTCGAACTGGTTGAAGTTGATCTCCTGCGGCACGACGCCGATGCAGGACTTCGCATATTCGAGCTGGGTGTCGAGGTCGTAGCCGAAGACCTCGACCTTGCCACTGGTCTTGTTGACGAGTGACGTGACGATGCCGATCGCCGTGGTCTTGCCCGCGCCGTTGGGTCCGAGGAGCGCGAAGAAATCGCCTTCGTCCACGTCCAGATCAATGCCATTGAGGGCCTCAACACCGTTCTTGTAGGTCTTGGTGAGCTGACGCAGTGACAGGGCTTTCATGGGGGGCGCAGACTATCACGATCCAGGGAGGCGCTGGCTGGCCTGCCGTCTCGTGACGCGCGCTAGCCCCGTCGTCGCCCGGGACTGCCTTGCCAGGGGTGCAGGTCGGCCGCCAGTAACTGCATGCCAAGGAGCTTCGCGAGGTCCAGCCTCAAGGGGTCAAGGGCACCGGCGGAGCGCAGCAAATCTGGCCAGAAGCACGGGTTGCGGCTCCATCGCGGCTGCAGCGGCAAGGCCTGGCGCGCAGCGATGCTCCGCAGTTTCCACGGATCCATTGCGGCCATGGAGGCCGCGGCCGTCCCGGACAAGCCCAGCATGATGCGGACCGACATCAGGTTCTGGCGGCTCAGTTGCCACGCGAAAGACAGCGCAGCCATCGTGAAGGCGGGCCATGCCCCGCCTTCGGGGAAACCGGTGCCGTAGCGCTCGGCGACCGGATCCTTGACGTACGTGGCCTGCGGGGCGTCGGCTGGCCCCACGCGCAGCGTGTCGAGCACGAACAAGCCGTAGCTGCAGGCGGCCATCGCATCCAGTGCCTCGGCCGACGCCGCTCGCAACCCCTGCAGCACAACGAGCGGCAACGGAACCGGACTGTCGCCCGGACTCGCAATGATCAGGTCGAGGTAGTCCCTGTTCAGCCTGACCAGTTCCGCAACCGCGCCGCCGGGCAGGATGCGTTCCGCACTGGCATCACTCTCTATCGTTTTCATGGTCATCCGTAACCCCAAGAATCCATGTTGTTAACCATATATGGTCCGCTCCGACCATATATGGTATTTATGCCATAAAGGGTCGGACGTTGCCAAGCCTGAAAACAACCCCGCTAGGCACCCTTTGAGGTCAACCCAATCGCGATTCGAAGGACAGGGAGTCCCACTTTGCGCGTCACCGATCACCGCTATTCCCGCGACCTCGATCGCCATCACCTTGCGCTCAGGATGATTCGCCACGAGGCCCGCACCTGCACGATCCGCAGCTGCACCACGCTAACCGACGACCGGATCCGCAAGCTGTACAGGAGCTACGTCGCCTCGAATCCCGCAACCCACGAAGTGCGACGCAAGCGCGGCAAGTCACCGCGGCGAATCGCCTACTTCCTGCGCAATGCGTCGGCACACCTCGAGGCATCGTTGCTGGCGGGTCTCTTTACGGCCGTCGGCCTGATCGAAGATGAATCTGCCCGCGGCCCGGCCCCGCGCAGCCTCGAGTTCGGCGCGCTGTTTTGCGACGCGTTCGAGACCTACCAGTGCCTCTGGCGCAGCGGCCGCATGTCGTTCGAGCACGCCTGGTTCCTGCTCACGGCGCTCGCGAGCGGCGAGGACCTGAAGGTGGACCGTTGTCCGGTATGCAGCGGCGCATTCGTGCGCGACACGCTGGCGCTGGCCCCTGGCCGATGCCCTTTATGTCGCATGAAGACCGACACCCGGGGAGTTCGACGGTTGCTCGCCGATCGCCGCATCGCAGCGAACCCACCTGCCTGACCGCGCCATTGCCCGGGAGGCCCCTTGGCCCGCCTGCCGGCGCGCCGCGTTGGCGGCGGCGCTACACTTGCTGGCCTGCGCCACGGTGGTTGCCAGCGGCCCGCCGGTCGCTGGATAATGTTATTCTTCAATGTACAAGTCGTTTCCATTAGGAGAAAAGTAATGAGCATGCCCGAACGCGCCGCCGCCGCCGACAACGAGATCCGCGATCTGGTTGCGAAAGCCCGCGCCGCGCAGGCCGTCTACGAGGGTTTCTCGCAGGAACAGGTCGACGGCATCGTGCGCGACATGGCCAAGTACGTGTATGACAACGCCGAGATGCTCGCCCGCCTGGCGGTCGACGAGACGGGCATCGGCAACTTCGAGGACAAGGTCCTGAAGAAGAAGGGCAAGGCCCGCGTCATCTGGAACAATCTGAAGGGCAAGAAGTCGCGGGGCATCATCGGCGAGGACACCGAGAACAACCTCGTGTTCGTCGCGAAGCCGATGGGCGTAGTCGGTGCCATCTGCCCGGTCACGAATCCGGTCGCCACACCGATGTGCAACGGCATGTTCGCGCTCAAGGGCGGCAATGCGGTCATCTTCGCGCCGCACCCCAAGGCACAGAAGTGCACGGAGTTGCTGACGAACGAGTTCATGAAGATCGTCAAGCACCATGGTGGCCCGGACAACCTGATCCAGACGGTGCGCAACGGCTCGATCGAGAAGACCCAGGACCTGATGCGCGCCGTCGATGTGGTTGTGGCCACGGGCGGCGGCGCGATGGTCAAGTCGGCGTACTCGTCCGGCAAGCCGTCCTACGGCGTGGGAGCGGGTAACGTACCCGTGATCATCGACCGCGACGTTGACCTGAAGGACGCCGTCGGCAAGATCCTGACAGGCGCTTCGTTCGACAACGGCATCATCTGCTCGCACGAGCAATTCGTGCTGACGCCTGAAGAGAAGTATGGCGAGACCATCGAGCTGTTCAAGCAGACCGGCAAGGTCTGGTTCACCGCCGATGAGGGGCAGATCCAGAAGCTGCGCGACGTCGTATTCATTGGTGGCCACCTGAACAAGGACGTTGTCGGCAAGACGCCGCGCGAGATCGGCGCGCTGGCCGGCATCGACGTGCCCGTCGCTGCACGCATCATCCTGCTGCCTGCGAAAGGCGCGGGGACTGCGGACATCCTGGCGAAGGAAAAGCTGTGCCCGGTCGTCGCGATCCTGCCCTACAAGACGTTCACCGAAGCCGTCGCGAAGGCCAAGGCCAACCTGATCGTGGAAGGGGCCGGCCACTCGGCGGCGCTGCACTCGAACACCGAGGCTCACATCCGCGAAGCGGGCGTCGAGCTGCCGATCAGCCGCCTGGTCGTCAATCAGGCCAGCGCCCTGACGGCAGGAGGCTCGCTGACGAACGGCTTCGCACCGACGACCACGCTGGGCTGCGGATCGTGGGGTGGCAACTCGATCTCCGAGAACCTCGACTACAAGCACCTGATGAATGTGTCGCGGATCGGCAAGGTCATCACCGGCAAGAAGGTGCCGACCGACGACGAGATCTGGTCAGCTTGAGTCGAATCTGACCCGGCGGCGGGGCGTTGCTACACTGCACGCCCGCCCTTCCGGGACAGCCTAGCCCGATGTCAGGTCCGCCGCGCCCACCGAACATTTTCGCCGGCCCCTATCTGGACCGGACCGCCCATCCCCGGGAAGACACCGAATGGCTGGACGCGCTGCGCGGGCAGAGCGGCGCGCTGCTCGTCCCCGTCTGGCAGCTGCGCAACCTGATCAATCCGAGTGGGGGCACGCCAACAGCGCGGCTGCTCGAATGGCCGCAGGCCGCTCCCCACGTCAGCCGTTCTGAAGACCTGATCCTGCTCGGCGAGTTCAGGAATCGGCTCTGCTTTGCTTTCGAGATCACCAGCGACGCGCCTCCTTCCCTCGCTGTGGATGCCGAATTCCACGACCTGCGAGGCATCGGCGGCGCGCTGCCCGGCGACGAAGCTGGCCTGCTCGCCTATGCCAGGGCCATGGTCTACTGGCGTGCACGCCATCGTTTTTGCGGCGCCTGTGGGGCACCGACGGCCAGCGGCCGCTCTGGCCATCTGCTCAAGTGCACCCAGTGCGGCACGCCGCAGTTCCCTCGAATCGACCCGGCGATCATCGTCCTGGTCAGCGGGGGGGAAGGCACCGAGGAAAGGGTGTTGCTCGGCAGGCAGGCGATCTGGCCCCCCGGGCGCTATTCGACGATTGCCGGCTTCGTCGAGCCCGGCGAGAGCCTCGAGGATGCCGTGATCCGGGAGGTGCTCGAGGAAACCGGCATCGAGGCGACCGCACCGGCCTACCACTCCTCCCAACCCTGGCCGTTTCCGGCTTCGCTGATGCTGGGGTTTACTGCGCGTGCCCGGAGCACGGCCATCACTTGCCGCGACGGCGAACTCGAAGATGCGCGCTGGTTCAGCCGTGAGGATGTAGCGATGGGCAAGATCCTGTTGCCACCCCCGCAATCGATCTCTTGCCGGTTGATCCAGGACTGGCTGCACGGAAGCCCGGGAAGTGGGGAAGCGCAGAAGCACGGGAAGCCAGCGATACCACGGCCTTAGGCCATCGTTTCAGCAGGGTCAGTTTCCTGGCTTCCGTGCTTCCTGACTTCCTGACTTCCGGGCTTCCGGGCTTCCGGGCTTCCTGACTTCCCATTCCCTTTTCGCCCTCCCCTCGGCTGCGGTTGTCGCTACAATCTGCCGCATGTGCCTCCTCCTGATCGGCTGGAAAAGCCACCCCCGTTACCGACTCGTCCTCGCGGCCAATCGCGACGAGTTCCATGACCGCGCCGCCGCGCCGCTGAACTGGTGGCAGGACGACCCACGCATCCTCGGAGGACGCGACCTGCAGGCCAACGGCACGTGGCTCGGCGTCGCCCGCTCGGGGCGCTTCGGTGTCGTCACGAACTACCGCGACCTACAGGCACCGATCGAGGGCGCCCCCTCGCGGGGTTCGCTGATTCCGCGCTTCCTCACCGGCGCCACGTCGCCGAAGGAATTCCTCGACGACCTGCGTGGCGCGGCTCCGCGTTACTCGGGGTTCAACCTGATCGTCGGTGGCCCCCGTGCGCTGTACTACTTCTCCAACCGCGGCGACTCGGTGCCCCGCGCGCTGCCCAGTGGCGTCCATGGCATCAGCAATCACCTGCTCGATACGCCGTGGCCGAAGCTCACGCGCACCAAGGAAAAGTTCGCCCGCGCTCTGCGTGGGTCGGATGTCGACCCGGACGAACTGTTTCGTGTCCTCGCCGATCGCGAGCGGGCGGATCACGCGAGCCTGCCGTCGACAGGACTGCCTCTCGAGTGGGAGCACATCGTTTCCGCCCCGTTCATCGTGCACGAGCGCTATGGCACGCGCTGCTCCAGCGTACTGCTGGTCGAGCGCACGGGCAGGACCGTGCTGCATGAACGTCGCTTCGACCCGACCGGCCTGCAATCCGGCAGCTCGCGTTTCGAGTTCAAGAGCGCCGACCTGCCGGAAGTCTGGTTCGACACCCGCGATCCCGATGAAGTCGCCGTCGGCGATCCGGCGTTCGACTCCTCGCCGGAGTAGGCCACTGAAGGCCAGCTTCAGTGCCGGCCTCGCGATGCTGGCGGCGTTGCTGGCCGTGCCGCTTGCGCAGGCGGACGTCGCGATCGAGATCTCGGGCGTAAGCGATGAGCTGGCCAACAACATCCGCGCCTTCTTGAGTCTCAGCCGCTACGCCGACCGCGACGACATCCCCCCCGACACGATGGCGCGACTCGAGCGCCGCATCCCGCTTGAGACCGGGCGCGCACTCGAACCGCTCGGCTACTACCAGCCGGTGGTCGGCTTCCAGGTCGTGCCGAACGGCACTGACTGGAAGGCAACCATCACCGTGGAGGCAGGCCCCGAAGTGCTTCTGTCGAACGTGGAAATCAGCGTCTCCGGCCCTGGGCGCAGCAACCCGGAGATCGGGAAGCTGCTCGCGCGTCGCGACCTGCGTCCCGGCCGCCGGCTCAACCACGGCACCTACGAACAGGTGAAGTCGAGCCTGCTGCGGGCTGCGACCGCCCAGGGCTTTCTCGATGCACACTTCACCCGCAACGAGCTTGTCATCGATCCCGAACAGCAACGCGCCACCGTCGATCTCGCCCTTGAGACCGGCCCGCTGTATCGATTCGGCCCGATCGAGATTGCCCAGGACGCGATCCGCGACTCTGCGATGCAGCGGCTGTTGCGGATGCGGGAAGGCGACCCGTATTCCGTCGATGCGCTGCTGCGAACGCAGTACGTACTCGACGACACGCAGTATTTCTCCACCGTGACAATTGAAACCGCGGAGCGTGATCCCAAGCGCCTCATCGTGCCGGTCACGATTCGCGCGCAGCCCAATCTGCGGCATCGCTATGCAGCGAGTGTCGGCTATGCCACCGACACGCGGGCGCGCGGGCGGCTCACGTGGGACAACCGCCGCGTCAACACGCTCGGGCATCGCATGCAACTTGGACTGATCGGCTCCGGCGTGGTCGAGGAAGCCTCGCTCCACTACGCCATCCCGGTCATGGACATCGCGCTCGAGAAACTCGACTTCAGCGCACTCGCGCGCAATGAGGAACTCGGCGACACCTTCAGCAAGAAGTACGAGCTGGGCTCGGGCCTCACCGAAGTCCTCGGCAAATGGCAGCGCGTCGTTTTCCTGAAGCTGTCGCAGGAAATCACGGAGCTGCCCCTGCCCGATGGCACACTCTCTTCCCAGAAGGACACGCTGCTCATTCCTGGGATCAGCTTCTCGACACTGCCGCTGCGGCCGGGGTTGACGAACAATCTGCTGCACTACTCGCTCTACGCGGAACTGACTGGCTCTCCGAGTTCGTTGGGATCGGACGCGTCATACATTCGCTTCCGCGTCCAGGGCGAACGGATCTTCGACCTGTCGGACCTGTGGCACCTGCGCGTGCGCGGCGAACTGGGCGTGAGCGAAGTGGCGGACTTCTCCGAATTGCCCGCGTCGCAGCGGTTCTTCGCCGGCGGCGACAACAGCGTTCGCGGCTTCGGCCTCAACGAGCTGTCGCCGAAGGACGCGTCCGGCAACAACATCGGCGGTCGTCACCTCCTCGTCGGCACAGTCGAGCTGGAACGGCAGCTGCCACGCAACTTCGGCCTGGCTGTGTTCGCGGACGGCGGCAACGCGTTCAATCACTTCGGTGACCCGCTTGAGTACTCTGCGGGTGTCGGACTGCGCTGGCACATCTCGGTGGCGAGCCTCGGTGTGGATGTCGCGCAAGCGCTCTCGGAGTCAGGGCGAACGCCTCGCCTCCACCTGCACATCTCGACCCTCTTCTGATGCGCGCGCGCCTGGCCCTGGTCATTGCCGCACTGCTGCTGCTCTCAGCGGGCGCGGCGTTTTACGCCTGGGCGTATACGCAGACGGGCATCAAACTCGCCGCCGCGCAGCTGTCACGCCTGAAAGATGTCTCCATCCATGTTGAAGGCGTATCGGGCAGGCTCACCGGCCCGTTGCGGATTGCCCGCATCGAGCTCGACCACAAGCGCGTGCATCTCGTCGCAGAAGACATCGTCATCGACCTGCACCTGCGCTGGCTTGCACTGCAGACTATCGACGTGACTGCAGCCACGGCGGCAAGGGCCTGGGTCGAGCTCAAGTCCGCACCCGACGAGCCGCCGCCGGCTACGCCATTCCGATTCGTGCCCGGACTCCTCAGCATCGCAGTGGATCACCTGGACCTCAAATCCATCACGTTGACGCTGCAGAACGGCCAGGTCTTCGCTATCGACCATGTACAAGCCGCCGCGAAGCTGAATGCGAGCCGCCTCACGGTGACGGATTTCGCAGTCGATTCCCCGCTGGCGAACCTTCAGGGTAATGTCCTGCTGACAGCGGCGCGGCCCATCGGCATCGATATCGATACCCGCGGCATCGTGTTTGACGGCGAGCGCCCCGACCTCACGCTTGCGGCCACCATCAAGGGGAACGCCGACACATTGCAATTCGATGCGGACCTCACCGAGCCGGCAATGGCTCACGCTAGCGCTGTCCTCACCCGCCCGCAGGGTTCATGGCAAGTCGATGGCAAGGTGACTTCCGTCGCGTTCGCGTTGACGCCGTGGCTGCCCTCAAGGGAGTTCTCTCTGCAGTCGATGGCGCTCGATTTCTCTGCCCGCCCGCAGGCCATTCGTGTCAGCGGCCAGGTCACCGTACCCGAACTTGACCGCTCGCCGCTGGCGCTTGACGCCACCGGGAGCTACGCCGATCGCACGCTGGTGATCGCGAAGGCCAGCGTCACTCAGCCGGGCTCGGCGGTACGGATCGCGCTGGAGGGGCAGGCTTCGTTTGAGGGAGGGGCGCCAACGCTGAATGTCGTCACGACATGGCAAGCGTTGCAGTGGCCGTTGACCGGCAAGGCGCCAGTCGTGAGGAGCGCATCGGGACGCGTCGCCGTGTCGGGCCCCCTGCCTTACCAGTTCACGGCCAGCGCAGATCTGGCAACGCCGCAGCTGCCGGCAGTCATCGCGACCGTCAACGGCTCCGTCGATAGCGAAACGGTTCAGATTGCGGGATACAACCTTGAGGTGCTGGACGGCAGCGTGACGGGTGCAGGCTCACTGGCATTTGCGGAGCCCAAACGCTGGACGTTGAGCGCCACGGGCAAGGGCGTGAATCCCCAGGCGTTGAACGAGGCGTTGCAGGGACGTATCGACTTCTCGGCAACGACGACCGGATCCGGACTTGGCCCCCAAGCAGACTTCCGCCTCGCTGTGCCCCGGATCCGCGGCACGCTGCGCGGCCAGCCGCTGACGGGTGCTGGCAGCGTCGCGAGAAGCGGGAAGGCTTGGCAGCTCGGTGAAACCACGCTTGGCCTGGGCAACACCAAGCTTACGCTGTCCGGCACGATCAATGAATCTGTCGATCTGCGGTGGACGTTCAATGCGGCTTCGCTCGCTTCGTTGTGGCCTGATGCGAGCGGGAGAGTTCGCTTCAACGGCAGCGTGGTCGGTCCGATGCGGCTGCCGCATGTCAGAGCCGATATCGAGGCGGCGGGACTGAAACTCGGTGACTGGTCACTCGCTTCACTGGATGCCGACATCAATGTCGATCCCTCCGGCAAGTCGGAGTCTGCTGTACGCATCGACGCCGGCGCGCTACGGCGTGGGACCCTGCAGGCGGACAGCCTCAAGATCACTGGCAGAGGCAACCCGACCGCCCATACGTTGCGCGCCCAGATCGCAGCGCACGCCACGCGCGGCCACGGCGCCTCGGCGGAACTGGAAGTCACCGGCAGCTATGGCAGCGAAACCTGGACCGGCCAGATCGCTTCGGGGCGCCTGCTGGATGCCGATGGGACGCAGCCGCTGCGCCTCGCAAAGCCCGCACAGGCCCTCTTCTCGCGTGAACGTGTCGAAGTAGGCGACCTTTGCTTGTACCTGCTCGACAGCAACGTCTGCGGCAGTGGGCAGTGGCGCAGGCAAGGACCCTGGCGCATCAACGCCACCGGCGACGACGTGCCTCTCGACATCCTCAGGGAAATTCTGGCCGACCAGCCGCAATACCTCGGGAAGATGCACATCGACGTCGTTGCCGAAGGAAGCCCCTCAATACCCTGGCGCGGCGATGCTTCCATCGTGCTGACAGGAGGCGCCATCGTGTACCGCCTGGAGAGCGGCGATGCCAAGTCGACCGAGACCGTCCAGCTCGGTTCAGGCCGCGCGGATCTCCGGGCGGACGCCACCACGCTATCCGCAGCAGTCGGCCTGTCCGGTGCGGCGGAATCCTTCATTGCGGCCAATGCGACCCTGACGCGACTGCCTGGCGTGGACTTCGGCAACTCGCCGCTCACGGGCCGCATTCGTGGCCGCATGGGCGATGCCAACCTGCTCCCTGTACTGGTGGCAGAAATCGACCACGCTGCCGGTGCGCTTGTCGCCGATGTCGCGCTGTCCGGGCGAGTCAACGCACCGCAACTCGACGGTCGCATCGAGCTCAATCGCGGCGAACTCGAACTGTACCGGCTGAACCTGGCCCTGCGACAGATCGAGTTGCAGCTCAATCTGTCGGCCAACCGCCTGCAGTTCGCGGGCAATGGCCGGGCCGGCGACGGCAGCTGGAACCTGGGGGGCACCCTGGACTGGCAAGAGGGACTGCCGGTCGGCACGCTGCAACTCAAGGGCGACCATCTGCTGGTTGCCGATCTGCCCGAATATCGCGTCGTGGCGTCCCCCGACCTCGTCTTCAAGATCGACCCACGCAGCATCAGGGCCGAAGGCGAGGTCTTCATCCCGAGCGCGCGCATCCAGCCGCGGGACCTGAGCGGTGCCGTGCAGATTTCAGCCGATAGTCGCCTCATCCAGGAGGAACCCACGGGCAGAAGCAGCCGGTACGAGGTCAGCAGCGGGATCCGGATCCGGCTCGGCGACGACGTGCAACTCGACACGTTCGGACTGCAGGGCAAGCTGGGCGGCAGCGTCAACACCCTGACGCGCACTGGCCTGATCGCGATCGGACGCGGTGAGCTCAGCGTCTCGAACGGCAAGTACGAAGCCTACGGACAGAAGCTCGATATCACCCGCGGCCGGTTGCTGTTCGACGGCACGCCGCTCGACGATCCCGGGCTCGACATCCAGGCGGAGCGCACCATCGAGACCACGAAGGTGGGCCTCAACGTGCGCGGCACCTTGCGCGAACCCCGCGTCGGGTTCTACTCGGAACCGACGATGTCGCAGACGCAGATCCTGTCGTACCTGCTGGTCGGCAAGCCGCTCGACGACCTGCAGAGTCGCGATACTGCGGCAGTCGGCTCGGCGCGTGACGCACTGGCGCTGCAGGGCGGCGGCATCCTGGCGGCCCAGCTGGGCAGGCGGCTCGGGCTCGAGGAAGTCGGTGTCCAGTCGCAGGGTGCCAACCAGACGGCGCTGGTGCTTGGCAAGTTCCTGTCGCCCCGGCTGTTCGTCAGCTATGGTATCTCCCTCACGGAATCGATCAACACATTGAAGCTTCGGTATACGATCACCGATCGCTGGATACTCAAGACGGAAGCCGGCGAGCACCAAAGCGCCGATGTAGAGTTCATCATCGAGCGGCCTTGAGTCTCCTCAAGCCCGCGACGCAATCGGGGAATCGTCATGACCGGATTCGCACGCAAGTTGCCCCTGGCACTGTTCGCTTCGGCCTGCCTGCTCGTGCTGCCCGGCCAACAGGCCACCTCCGCCGAACCGCTGGTGGCCGAAGCGATCATCAACGCACCCCTCGCCACGGTCTGGCAGGCATTTGCCACTCGCGAGGGCTACGCGACGCTCGGC
>Ga0114966_10004107_pt1 | contig 12558 bp, 6 predicted proteins | sample M_130207_XF_Meta_FD_87029 | JGI IMG/M metagenome (GOLD analysis project Ga0114966, IMG submission 87029) | Freshwater microbial communities from Lake Montjoie, Canada to study carbon cycling - M_130207_XF_MetaG | ecosystem: Environmental > Aquatic > Freshwater > Lake | place: Lake Montjoie...
GCTCCTATACAAATTGTAGGATCTGTTGATACTCCTGCTATTCCATTAAATACTAAACTAGAAGCTACACTTTTACCAAATGCGGAGAAAGTTAAAGTTGCTATACAGTCCTTATTAAATTATTGATGTATGAAAATAAATTTAGTGATTATCTTTTCTTTTTTTAGTTCCTTATTATTTGGACAAATAACTTGTAATACTTCAGGGAATTTAGTCATTTATTCAAATTACAACGGCGGTATTTTAACCATTAATGTAGATCAAAATATCCCAAATTTAAAAGTTGGCATCTGCACCTATGAACCAATACAAGTTAATTTTACAGGACCTTTTGTTGCAAATGTAACACAAGTAATTTATGCTGGATTTAATTCAAATCAAAACAATAATAATTGCAGCTTAGGAAATTTTCCAACTTCAATTACTGGAGTTCCTGCAGGTATTGTTACTATAAACCCACCATTATCGCCTCCGTTGGTTGGATATACGCCAGTTCATAATAATGGAGCAGGGCCATGGGGAGGGCAGATGATTGGAACTGCTGGAAATTGCGATACCACTATTAATGGTGGTGGAGGGAATACACCAGATGAAATTGTTTATTATTTTCAGCAAGCTACCGCAGGCACTTTATTATTTCATCAAACTCAATATAATTGTTGGATAAATCAAACATTAAATATTTCGGCAGGTGGCAATTGTTGCATCTTACCAGGCAATACATCATGTCCTCCTATTTCATTATCAGTTTTAAGCAGTTCTAATGTCTCATGCTTTGGAGGATCAAATGGTGCTGCAACAATAGCAGGAAATGGAAGTGCGGGTCCGTATACATACACGTGGACACCCGGAAATTTAAGCAGTGCTTCTCAAACATCTTTATCTGCCGGAACTTATACAATTAATGTAACAGATGTTAATCAGTGCTCTGGCTCAGGTACGATTTCTATTTCGCAACCAACTACATCTATAAGCGCATTGATAAATGCTACAACTCCTGCCGGATGTGGTGGCGGATCTTCTTCCACTATTTTTTGGACAGAAGATTTTGGCTTTGGATGTAATCAAGGAGCATTAGCGTCTGTTTATACAGGAACTAACGGTTCGTGGGCTGTAACCAATACAGGAATAAATGATGCATCAGCAAATCAATGGTTTGTTAGTGCTACTGAAGCTGGTATGGGAGTTGGAAATTGTGGGGACGGTTGCTTAGGTAGTTTTACAAATAATAGAACGTTACATATATCTAATGTTGCAACCTCTCCTGCAGCATTTATTTTTTGTCCAGCAGGCGATTGCGGTGCAGCTTATGATACAGGTATTGGATTTAACAATGTTACAGTAGATAAAAGAGCAGAATCTCCACAAATTAATTGTTCAGGCAAATCAAACATTACACTTAATTTTAATTATATAGAAGGTGGAGCTACAACCATTGATGATGCTACGTTATGGTATTTTGATGGTGCGATTTGGAATCAAATTGATAACATGCCTAAAACGATTATTTGTGGCAGTGGTCAAGGACAATGGGCAGCAAGAAATATTGTATTACCTGCTTCCGCAAATAATAATTCGAATATTAAAATTGGATTCAGATGGGTAAATAATGATGATGGCGCAGGAACAGATCCATCCTTTGCGGTAGATGATATTTCATTAACAGCTAGCTCTACAAATGGAGCATCAGGTGGAGCAACCGTTACAGTTAGTGGAGGAACGCCTTCGTATACTTATAGTTGGATTCCAAGTGGAGAAACTACGGCAGGCGCAACTAATCTATCTGCTGGTAGTAATTCGGTTTTAGTAAACGATTTAAATGGTTGCACGGCATTGGCAACTACAAATATTTCTTCAACTGGCGGTCCTACTGTTGCAATTTCTTCGCAAGCAAATGTAAATTGTTTTGGAGCAAACACAGGAACCGCAACAATAATTGCTTCAAGTGGCACCGCACCTTATTCGTTTACTTGGACACCCGGAATTTTAACTAGCGCTTCTCAAACTTCTTTATCTGCTGGGGTATATACAATTAATGTAGTAGATGCCAATCAGTGCGTTGGAGCGACAACACTATCTATTTCTCAACCAACTTCTTCCTTAACAGCTATTATCTCCTCAACTACAGCAACAGGATGTGGAATTAACACCGGCGGCGCAACCGTATCTGCTAGTGGCGGAACACCAAGTTATACTTATAGCTGGACTCCAAGTGGCGGAACTACTGCAAGTGTTGCAAATTTGTCCGCCGGAAGCAATTCGGTAACTGTTATAGATAATAACGGATGTTCGATGATGGTGATAGCAACTATTATTTCAACATCTGGACCAACAGTATCTGTTTTATCTCAAACAAATATATTGTGTAATAATGATGCAACGGGCGCAGCCACAATAAATGCTAATGGCGGATTAGCTCCTTATACTTATTCATGGACACCAAGTGGCGGCAATAACAATTCTGCATCGGGCTTACCTGCAGGAGCATATACAGTTATAGTTACAGATGCTTCGCAATGTGAAAGTTTAATTAATTTAACCATTACGGAAGCTCCACCGATATCATTTACATTATCCTCATCACCTGCTTTATGCGGAAATGTTAGTGGTTCGGCAACTATAACTGCAACGGGTGGTGTTGCTCCTTTAACTATTTTATGGGCTGATGGAAGCAGCAATGCTTCAATTGGTAATTTAACAGCAGGATCATATTTTGTAACTATTACAGATGCTAACAATTGTTCCGAATCAGGTAATGTGGTTGTTGAATTATTATCAACGCAAACAATTAATGGAACGCCTTGCATTATTGAAATTCCAAATATTATTACACCTAATAACGATAATGTGAATGACTTTTTTAAAATTAAGAATTTAGAATATTTTCCTAATACTTCTGTGAGTATTTTTAATCGATGGGGAACAAAACTATATGAGCATGCTAATTATAAAAACGAATGGAACGCTGATGGAATTTCTGATGGAACTTATTTTTATATAATTAGCGTTTCAAAAGATCAGCAGTACAAAGGTTATGTTACTGTATTTAGAACTAACTAAAACAGAAAAACGCAGCGATTGTTCCTTATGATAAAGGCTACCTTTTAGATTGAAAAAAATCTTTTAATATTTTTGAGCACTCATTTTCTAACACTCCTTTTATAACTGTTGTTTTGGGATGAAGGATAGTTTGATTTATTTTACTAAATCCTTTTTTTTCATCACTAGCACCATAAATAATTTTAGTGATATGACTCCAGTGAAGCGCCCCCGCACACATTAAACAAGGCTCTAAGGTTACATATAAGGTACAATCATTTAAGTACTTACCGCCAATTGAATTTGCAGCTGCAGTTATAGCTTGCATTTCAGCATGAGCAGTCACGTCAATTAATCGCTCGGTTAAATTATGTGCTCTTGCAATTATTTTATTTTCTGCTACAATTACTGCACCAACAGGAACTTCATCTGCATCAAAAGCTTTGCGAGCTTCTTTCAATGCTTCATTCATAAAATAATCATCAGAGTATAATTCCACTATGAAAAAGTATTTAGAGCAGTTTTTAATCTTGTAACCACTTCTTCTTTACCTAGTAATGCTAACATATCAAAAAGCTGCGCGCCGCCTGCAACACCGGTAGTTAATACTCTTACTAATTGCATGTCTATTTTTCCTAATTCAGGTTCAGCAGCTGCAAATAAATCATGGATACTTGTTGTTGACCAAGATTCTAATGAGATTAATTTTTCGGTTAATTTTGTATAAGTTGCCTTTGAATTTTCATTCCATTTTTTAGCTAGTACTTTTTCATCGTACTCTGTTGGAGCAATAAAAAAGTAAGAACCTAAATCGTAAAATTCAGTAACAAAATGTGCTTTTTCTTTTACTAATCTGCAAAATTCCTGAACAAATTCTCTATCTTTCGTTATGCCTTTTGCTGCCAATAAAGGAGATACAGATGCCGCTAATTGCTCATCAGTTTGCATTCTTAAATACTGTTGGTTAAACCATTTTGTTTTTTCGGGATCAAATTTAGCTCCTGATTTATTCACTCGTTCAAACGAAAAATTTGCAATTAATTCTTCTTTGCTCATAATTTCGCGATTATCGCCCGGATTCCAACCTAATAACGCTAGCATATTAATGAACGCATCTGCAGTAAAGCCCGATTCTTTATAGCCAATATAACTTTCTCCTGTTCGTTCATCATGCCAGTTAATTGGAAACATTGGTAAGCCTGATTTATCACGTTTAGATAATTTTCCGTTTCCATCTGGCTTTAAGATTAATGGCAAGTGTGCCAATTTTGGCATATCTTCTTCTAATCCTAAATAACGATAAATTAAGATATGTGATGGAGCGCTTGGTAACCATTCTTCACCACGTACCGCATGAGAAATTTTCATTTCAATATCATCCACAATATGGGCTAAATGATAGGTTGGCATTCCGTCTGATTTTAATAAAACCTTATCATCAACTTGGCTTGAGTTTACTATAACCCAACCACGAATGATGTCATGAAAGCGAATTTCTTCGTTACGCGGAACTTTTAAGCGAACAACATAGGCAACACCTTCATCCATTAATTTTTTTACCTCATCTTCTGGCAAGGTTAATGAATTACGCATGTTTTGACGCGTAATAGCGTTGTATTGCGGAGCAACAACTTTAGCCGCTTCCAAGCGTTTACGCATTTCATCTAACTCTTCCGAAGTATCAAATGCAACATAGGCGTGACCTGATGCAATTAATTGGTCAGAATATTTTTTATAAATACCTAAGTCTTTTCTTTCGCTTTGACGGTAAGGTGCATAAGGCCCGTCACCAAAACCAACACCTTCGTTTGGTTCAATGCCGCACCATTTCAATGCATTGATAATATAATCTTCAGCACCATTTACATAACGAGTTTGATCTGTATCTTCAATACGTAACACAAAATCACCTCCATGTTTTTTGGCAAATAAATAACTAAATAAAGCAGTACGAACACCACCCATATGCAAGCCACCGGTAGGACTTGGCGCAAAACGTAATCGGACTTTTTTTTCCATAGTGGGCAAAGATAAATATAAAATTTAAACTGTTTTTAATAAAAAAATCTGGTGATTAAGAAATTGTGATGAAAACTATTTATCGAATAATAACCATTTTACCAATTCCTTTTTTGAAAAATGAATCCGCATCTGTTTGGTTTTTCTCTATGCTTTGCCCATTATGACGGGTAATTACTCGATACAGATAAACTCCGTTTGCTAATTTATCACCAAATTCATCTTTACCGTCCCAAGCATATTCTGTTATATTTCGTCCAATATGTAAATTACCTAATTCATCTTTTTTTATTTCTTTCACTACTTTGCCAGTTATAGTCATAATTTGAATCGTGAAAATATCTGGAATTTCACTACCCGTTAATGTAAATACAAATTTGGTGGATGTGCTAAACGGATTGGGATAATTTAGTACTTCGGTAACGGTTTGCTTATTGATGATTTCAAATTGAATAGTATAATCTACACTGCCTGACACATTACTGCTTCTATCTGATGCTTGGACAATTAGATAATATTTTCCATCATCCGCAAACTGTGGTTTCCATTCTATTTTGCAAGAATTACTTGGCAGTTGAGCCGGCGTAAATTGCAGTGCATTTCCAAAAAATAACCGTTTTTCGGTAGCTTGATTTGGGTATTTAATAAATACTTTAAAATCATTCGTATCGTTTAATGCTAAAAATTTATTTTCATCTTTTACTGTTACTAGTACATGAGGTTTTGACGACACAATATCTCCGTTTAAAATATGTGATCCATCAAAGGTTACATCCAATAAAGGATTGATATTATCTTTACTAACATTAAAGCTCACGCGAGCAACATTATTAAAATGGTATTGTTCTAATTGATATTTTGAATTCAATTCAGGATTAACATCAATCCATAAATAATTTTGCCCGGGATAATTTAAACTATTAAACTTTATAGTATCAAAAATAATTTGATTTGGACTAAACGGATTAGCTTTTAGTTTTTGAGGTAAAGGATGAATCGTCCTATTTACATCTTCAATCCAATAAGTAACAACTAAACTATCATTAAAAGGTAATTGACCTATATTTTCTATTGGTAAACGAACAACTAAATTATCGCCTTCTTGCAAGGCTTGTACCGTTGAATTATTTGAATATCCCTGCAGCGGATTAATAGCACATTCGTGAGCTGGATCATAATACACTTGCCATTTTTTAAGTTGAGGTGCAACATGAAAGGTATTATCTTCCATCAGTGCTACCAATTTTATTTGCGGATAAATTGAAGCATCTACATAATTATATAAATCTAAAATATCGAAATTATTTAGGTAAAACGTATTTGGAACAGTATCAATTGAGCCATTAGTTTTAATTCTAACAATTTTAAGAGCAATGCTATCATTTGCTGCAAAAGCATCATACTTCCAATGTAAACTATTCCATTTAGATGCAGGTCCAATTATTTCGGAAGCAATATAACCTTTATTCCATTTAGTAATAATATTGCCACTTAGTTCAATTTTGCTAGATTTAGTTGCACCTATAATTTCCTGACCACAACCAGGAAATGGAACGTTTCGTTTTTTTCCAAAAATAATCAAGGGTACACTATCACCAACAGTGCTAATACTATATCCTCCAAAATTTTTAAATTCTTGCTGCAACGCAGTTCCAAAAGTAGAAGAGTGATGCGTATTACTGCTGTATGCTAAAATGTAATTATTTACTTCTACATTATTTAAAAAAGTCGTTAAATCTGTTTGCCAATTTGGATTAGCACCACAAAATGAATTTGGACCAAAATCAAACGATGCCCTATTTTCATTAGCAAAAGCCAAACAGTTATTATTAGGAGCAAAACCAGCAATTGCAACAGATGACGTAAAGGCGCTTGCTGATACAGAATCAAAAACGGCTATTGACCAACCATCGTTGGTATTGAAATTATAATTAGACATAACCTGTGCATTTATTGAATATTGTATGCCATATAAATCTGAACTTTTATATTCATTTTTACAATTTATACTTACCGTATTATTTTGAAAATTAAATTTTCGTTGCGGTTTGTCATAATTTACAAATTGGTACGTATCATTTTTAAATTGATGAAAATGAGATTGCCCCCAACCATTTTTATTACTATATACTTGAAAAGAACTTTCTCTCCAGTTTGTTCGGTCTGTTGTTAAAACAGAATCTTTGGCTATTCTCCAGAAATAAACAGTACTATCTGCAAATGGTAAATTAACAGTCCAATTAATAACGCCGCCCGAACTTGTTATGGTGGTTGAATTTATTGGATTAATAAATGTATCATTCGTATCTAACTGAATTTTGTAATTGGTAGATAATGCAAATGGATCAACGGTTGTTGCCTTTAAAGTAATTTGCGAAGCATTTGGTATTATGGCGTACTTGTAAGGAAATACAGGCACAACATCTCCGCCAGGTATAAATAAATCAACAAAACCATTGGTTGTATTATTTAATTCGTAGAGCTCATCAATTTCGGTATAGGCATCAATAAATACTCTAAATTGATTTAATCCTATATATTTTGAACCATCTTTTTTAATAAAAAAACTCAACGTATCAGTGTTAAGAGGAGCTTTTATTCGTCTAAAATAGACGGATGAATCGCCGCTTGGAAAATAATGTTGCACTCTTACAATAAATGTATCATTTATAGCTTTTGCATTATTTTTAATAACGATGTTTATCCCAATTGAATCTAAATATGAACTCGTATTAAAATAAACACTTGAGTTTTTTATTTCATAATCAGGTTTAGCATAGGCGTTTAGTTTAATTGAAGGATCGCCCTCTAAAGTAATTTCTAAATTTGTAATATCTTGAAATTGATTTATCCCTGATGTTTTGTTGCAACTATTTTTTAAAGCGTCCCCAATTCCTTTATAGTACGTTTCGTAGGCTAAAGATTTATAAATCTTTTCTGTAAAATTAAGCAGCGGACTAACAAGACCAGAGGATGACGAAGCGATAAAGCCAATGCTCCCTTTTTTATCAAACAAAGTAAAATTCTCGCTTGCACTAATTGTATTAGGCGTATGAATATCGCCAGAGTAGCAAGAGTTTGCTATAAATAAAGGATACTTTCCTTGGTTATTATAAATTGATGGATCATCTATTGCTTGATCAAAACCAGTAACTGAGCCATGACCAAAAAAAGTAATGACGGAGGCTCCGTAGTTTATTAATTTTTCTATTGAATCACTTACATTAATTTGTATTGGTGAGGTTGTAGTTTTTGCGAAACTAAATACTCTTGCACCATATAATGTGTCTTTAATAATAGTAGCAAAAGTTTCTAAATAGGATTTAAATGCTTGTTGCTGACCCAAATCAGCGCCGCGGCTAAAATGCAAGATGCGTTTATGCCAATCTGCCGGTGGATTTTGTGAAAGACCTTGCTCGTGCTCTTTTACTTTTTCTAAATAATTTGTTACTTGAGTGGCATTAGTTGCAGATAATCGTCCTACTGGAATAAATGGTGTAATTGAATTTGAACCGCGAATTCCAGTGGTAAATAAATTATCAGAGGATGGATTTCCCATGGTTGGTATTTTGCAATTAATCCAATTAGTACTATTATTTTTTACTTGACTATTTTTAATCGATTTTCCAATCAGCAATAAATATTTGGGTGGAGCAGGTAGACTGTCGCTTAAAAATTTACAGAAATTTTTTATTGCTATTGGATTTTTTGTATTTCCGAAAGCAAATTGATCATATAAATCATCGATATCAGCATTAATAACATAATTAGAACCACCAGAAACACTTTCTCTGTAAACCTTATAATCATTTGAAGGTGCTTGTAAACTTTTATGCGTAATAATTACAAAAGCAGAATCTGTATTTGTTGTTTTATAATTGGTAAAAAAACCTGTTTGATTTACTGGTTGCAACCCGCTTACCGTTTTTAAATTAGCTGTAGTAGTTAAAAAACATTTTTTTTGATTTGATGAATTTGGAATCAACGCTTTAACGGTGCTACCTGATGTGGCAGCAGAAATGTATTTATGATTGGTTAAATCATAAAATAAAATTTGAGAACTGCCAACGTTTACATTTTGAATTTCTAAAAATGACTTTAATGCAACTGGGTTATCATCCACAAAAAATAATTGTTCGGAGCTGTTTAAAAAATTGGGCTTTTGCGGATATTTCAAATAGATATAATGAATATTAGTAGAGTTATTTAACGATATAAATAATGGATTGTTAATGCTGTTAACTCTAATCAATGAATTATCTTGGAGTTTATCAGATGTCATTTGTTTTTCGATACAAAGCTGACTATAGCCCGAGAAGGTTGTATCATGTAATGTATTATAATTATTCAAATTATCCAGGTAGTCAAGGTTTACTTGATGATCATAATTTATACCAGAAATGAACGTAGAAGATGTACCAGAAAAACTTGTTTTTATATATACTGGTAAGGAGGACGATGGAAAAACATTTAAATTTCCAAAACTTGATTGAATATTGCCACCTTTATTGATACTTGTTCCATAACCTTCGCCAACCACATAGCGTGGATCGGATAGCACGCTTAATAATGTGCTACCCATAGAATAAGAGTTGGCAAATGCATTTACTTTTTCGGTATAAAAATAATTTGCAGGTGTATAATTCGTAAAATTAATATCTGTTTCTGCAGCTGCTCTCCTATTATTAAGGGAGGTATTCCAAGTAATAAAAGCGTAATTGGTATCATTAAAAAGGGCAATGTAAGGATTAGGCATTCTGGTGATACCTTCGTAGGCTAACGAGTCAAAACTAGCATTATTTTTCTCTGCATAAAATTCAATAAAATCAGTTGCGTTAAATACATTATCAGCCTCGTCCTCAACACGTATATACTGTTCCTCTCCTTTTATAAAAATTTGAAAGTTTTTAGGATTGATAGTAGATAATGGAATTCCGGCAGTAATAAGTGTAGAATAATTAATTCTGTAAATTCCAGTTTGAGGAATACTTATGCGGTAGTGTTTTTGGGAATAAGTAATCCATTCATTACCATACTTTTGAGCAATGACACTATTACTCAGATAACATAAAAAAAATAAAACGAGTAAACGATTTATCATTTCACTAATTTTTTATTAATGTCAATTTTTACAGTAAATATATGCGAATATAAAGATGTTGAAACGTTTCCGATATTAGTCATGGCATAATCTAAACCAAAAATTTTATATTTTATACCAACTCCAATATTTGGTTGCACGGTTGTAACGCTTGCCCCTTGAATATTTGTTCCTTTTTGGATATTCCCTAAACCGCTTCTTAAAAATAGTAATCCTTTGTAACCAACTTCTATTCCAAAAGCGGGCTCCATGCTCCACGCATTTGTTTTTATGAGTGTGTTACGTTTACCATCAAACGTGTTTATTAAATTAACTTCACCTCCTATTGAAATTTTTTCTTTCCAAACATACCAGTTTCTGGTAGCACCAATAATTAATTTGGGAGTCGTAACTTCAATTGAATTACTTGGTATTTCATTTCCGGTAACAGCAAATGTTTGCTTTACATCATCAGATAAGTTATACGTCCAAGCATTAAATGTTCCGGTGATGTCTCTTGCCATAGCGGCAAAGCGCCATTTTTTGTAATCGTACATAGCACCTGCATCTAAGCCAAAGCCCCAGGCACCAGCAAAATCACCTAATTTCCGTCTGATAATTTTTGCGTTAGTACCAATTTTTAAACCTTTAATTTTAGTGATATTTCTTGCATAGGACAAAAGCACAGCCACATCTACCGCATTAAACGATTTTAATCGAGAATAATCTACATTACCATTTGCATCAATTAATTCTGTTGTATTGGGGATGTTATCCACACCAAAACGTATAAATGTAATCCCGGCAACGCTATTACTATCAAGGCGTTTTGAACCACCAATAAAATCATATTTAGCAATACCAGCAAAGTATTCGGCATGCATTAAGCCAACCTGTAAGCTGCTTTTTTGTAATTGCAAACCTGCAGGATTCCAATAACCAGCTGTTACATCATTTACTGAAGCCACATTTGCGTTTGCCATAGATAATGCACGTGCACCAACTCCAACGCTTAAAAACTCATTACTATACTTTGCAATTTGCGCAAAGCTATTAAAGCTAATTACTGTAATACATATTACAATTAAGTGTTTCATATTCATTTTAAAATTACGTAATTATTTTATAAGTGCCAATACCTTATAGGAACGAATTTGGGCGTGAATTATTGTACAAAGTTAAGCAATAGTGCTATTTTTTGAAATGATTTTGATGTGATTTTGGCTAATTTTTTTACAAAAGTAAAGATGAGTATTTTAACTATTTAACATCACTTGCGGTTTAATTTGCGACCTTAAGATTTCATTTTCTTGGTGAGTAAATTTAAAATGAAATTTTAGAAAATTACTTTATGATAGTTTAAATAAAAGAAAACAAGAGTTTACAACTCCAAACTCAACTGTTTTGGTAATAATTGAAAAGTGAGTCTGTGTAAATTTGTTGTTCCAAACTGTCTGATGGCTTCACGGTGTTTTTTGGTAGGATAGCCCATATTTTGTTCCCAACTGTAGTGAGGATATTTGTTAGCGGCATCTTTCATAAAATCATCACGATAGGTTTTAGCCAAAATACTGGCGGCGGCAATGCTTAAAAATTTTGCATCGCCTTTTATGATGCATTGATGATTTATTTTTTTGTAAGGCGTAAACCGGTTTCCATCAATTAATAGCAATTCAGGTTTTTGATTGAGTTGATCAATAGCCCGGTGCATGGCTAAAAACGATGCTTTCAAAATATTAATTTCATCAATTTCTACATTATCAACTACCCCAATAGCGCATGTAATAGCTTTTTCTTCTATTTCGGGGCGGAGTTCATACCGATCTTTATCACTTAATTTTTTGCTATCATCTAACCATTTATTTTTATAATTTTTTGGTAAGATAACGGCAGCCGCATATACAGGTCCAGCCAAACAACCACGCCCTGCTTCATCACAACCTGCTTCAATTAACGTTTTATCGAAATATGATTTTAACACTATTTTATATTAATGGAACGCAGATGCCGCTGATTTTGTAGGATTAAATATGATTTTAAAATAATTAAAATGATGCACAGATACTAATTAGTGTCAGCAAGAAAACTCATTATATATGATTTTAACACTATTTTATATTAATGGAACGCAGATAACACAGATACTAATTAGTTTCAGCAAGAAAACTCATAATTGATCATAATTATCTGTGTTATCAGCGTTCCATTATTTTTAGTTCAATCCTTCCAAACAAGCTTTAATAGCCTCAAAATCTGGTTGCTTGCCTGCATCTTCTAAAATTTCAGCATATTGAACAATGCCGTTTTTATCAATCACAAAAGCAGATCGCTTTGTAACGCCAATCATTCCAAAAGCAAATGTTTCGTATAAGGAGTTGTATGCATTTGCAGCAGTTTTATTAAAATCTGATAACAAATCA
>Ga0114966_10004108_pt1 | contig 12558 bp, 22 predicted proteins | sample M_130207_XF_Meta_FD_87029 | JGI IMG/M metagenome (GOLD analysis project Ga0114966, IMG submission 87029) | Freshwater microbial communities from Lake Montjoie, Canada to study carbon cycling - M_130207_XF_MetaG | ecosystem: Environmental > Aquatic > Freshwater > Lake | place: Lake Montjoie...
AGTGTTGCACAAGCAGTTTATTCTGTATTGACAACAGCAGGAGTATAGGTTTTTCATAGGTTTATAGGTTTACCCCCATTCCTTAATTGGTTTGGGGGTTTTTTTATGTTTAAACATACACCATAAAGTCCCTTTTATGACACTAATGATGGTAAAATGCGTCATTAATGACCATTTATGAATCATATATGAGCCGATTGTCAATCAATTACGGCTCAAATTGTACGTTTAAACGCCGTACAAATGATTGATAAAGTTTTCTATTAGAGAACTTGTAACCGAATTGGTAACATAGTTAGGCTGCAATATGTAAAATGTTGTAACATAATTAGGGTATATATGTTACTGATTTATATAGACTTGTAACAAAATTTGTTAATTGTTAGTAGTCATACTACTCAATTAGCAAAAAATGTAAACTCTGCAAGTTTTGATAGTGTTCACATTTTTAAACCTTTCACGGATACGTGAACATCACAAATTGTGATACCCAAATTATAAACTCTTGTTGTACCTAAATTATAATAAGTTGCATGAATTTTACTAATATTTCATGCATATAATTGTAGGATTCATACACTTATTCATACGATAATCTGTTATTAAAGTAACATATAGCTATTGTTATGTTACTTTAAAGGGATAAAGTAATGTTATAACTTGACTGAAGTTATAACGCGGTAAAGGTAGAGCTTTACTTATTAGGTTATTTATCCAATAACTGCAAAAAATTCAAATTTATGCTATTTAGATATATGATGAGGTTAACAAAAGGACAAACACAAAATGTGATATTAACATTAACTGAAAAGGAGTTATTAACAAACCCCAATTATTTATTTGTATTCACAAATAGAAGCGCCAATACTGAAATAAAATTTATCAAACTTTATGCAACTGATGTAAGTGCATATAAGGATAGATTTAATGAATTTAGTATAACTACTAATACCCATTTCAATACTGCTTTAAACGGGCAATATGACTACCAAGTATTTGAGCAAGCAAGTACTTCAAATACAAATCCAACGGGCTTAAATGAGCTTGAAAGTGGCATTATGGAACTAATAGGTACTGCAATGTCATATACTGAATACACAACAACAGACACTTATACAATAAGACAATGATAGATTTAAGAGTTTTAAGTTTCGCAGAAGCAAGACAGCCTGAATTCAAAGAAAAGAAGGGCGAAGGTTATATGCAATATGGAGATAGAAATGACTACCCAAATTATTTAGTTGATTTATTTAATAAGTCAGCTAAACATAATGCTATTATCAAAAGCAAGGTTCACTATATTACAGGCAATGGTTGGAAAGGTGCTGAACAAAGTGAATCTTTTGTTGTTAAGGTTAATAGAATGGAGAGCCTTGATGAAATCACTCGTAAGGTTTCTTTAGATACTGAACTATTTGGAGGGTATTATTTAGAAATTATTTGGTCAGTTACAGGGCAATTAGCAGAGGTATGGCATTGCGATTACACTAAGATTCGTACTAATAAAGACAATACTCAATTTTGGTATAAAGATGATTGGAAAGACAATAAAGAAAAAACTATTGTTTATCCTGCATTTAATCCTAATAATCCTAATGGCAAACAGATTATGTATATAAAAGAATATAGACCTAATATGGGTATTTATTCTTTACCTACTTATTTTGGTGCTTTAAATTATATAGAATCAGACATTGAAATTTCTAAGCACGTTTTAGGTAATGCTCAAACAGGATTCAGCGCGAGCAAATTAATTACCCTTCCTAATGGTGAGCCAAGTGATGATGAAAAACGTAATATAGAAAATAGATTTACAAAGCGTTTCAGCGGTTCAGATGGTAAGAAATTTATCTTAGCATTTGTAAATGATTCACAGCGCAAGCCAATAATTGATGATTTAGGAGCAAGTGATATTACTAAAGAAGATTTTGCTAAGGTTGATACATTAATCCAAACTAACATATTTAGCGGTCATCAAATTACAACGCCTTCAATATTCGGTATTGCAGAAGCGGGTAAGTTGGGAAGTAGAACTGAGATGAGAGATGGATATGAAATATTCAAAAATACTTATGTAAATAGTAAGCAAATGCACCTTGAAGGTGTGTTTAATATGTTAGCTAAGTTAAGAGGAATACAAGAGCCTGATTTAAAAATTATAGCAACAGAGCCTATTGGCTTTGAATTTACTGAAAATATTTTAAAAGAAATTGCACCTAAAGAATGGTTGCTTGAAAAAGCAGGTATTGATATAAGTAAATATCAGCCTGTTCCTGTGCAACAAGTAGCAAATTTTAAAGATGATTTTAGCGTATTTTTTGAGTTTGGTCAAATGAAATCTAATTTTAAAGTATGGAAACAAAAGACACGCTTTAATGATGACATAGATTTTCAATTATTTGCTGATGTTACACAAATGCAGGCAAATGTTTTAGATTTGATTGCAAAGGATAAAAGAGTTACTCCTGAAGTTATTGCAGAAGTTTTAAAAACAAGTATTGATAGTGTTTCAGGTATAATTAATGATTTAGCAGAAAAAGGATATTTAAAAATAAGTGAATCAACAATAGGAGAAGGTATTGATTCAAATGTAGTGATTGAAAGAACTTTAACTGAATCTATTGGGTCAATAGTTCAAAAAGTAACACCTGTTACAAAAGAATTATTAATAAGATATTCTTATGAGTGGAAAGAGGAATTTAATATACCTGATGCAAGTAAAACTACAACCCCATTAATTTTAAAAAGTAGACCATTTTGTGAGTATTTATTAACGGCTGATAAAATGTATTCTCGTAGTGATATTGAAAGCATCTCAGCACGTTTAGGATATTCAGTTTGGGATAGGAGAGGTGGTTGGTGGACTGAAGCAGATGGCACACATTCAGAAAGTTGTAGACATCGTTGGGTTTCAAACATAGTAACAAGAAGATAAAATGAGCAAAAACACATTATTTATATCAGTTCAAACCATTAAGGATAGAACAGGGCTACACGCAAACGTAGATGAGAAATTAGTATTGCCTGAAATTAAGACTGCGCAGGATATGTATATTCTACCTGCTTTAGGTTCAGCGCTTTATGATACATTACAAAGTCATATTGAATTAAGCACATTAACAGCTAATGAAGTTATTTTATTAGATACTTATATTGTTGATTCATTAGTGTATTATGTTATGAGTGAATTACCAATGGGATTATCTTATCAATTTTATAATAAAGGATTGCTAAGAAAGTCAGGTGATAATACTGATAACCCTTCAATGCAGGATATGATTGATGTTGCTAATAGATACAGAGCAAGGGCAGAATTTTATAAACAAAGAATGATTAAATATTTAAAACAAAATAATACTTTGTATTATGATTATTTAAATTTTGGTAGTGGCATTGATTCTATAAAACCTGACAATGATGCGTATAGCGTTTCAATGTGGTTAGGCGATAATGATTGCTGTGGTGATGAAAAAAAATCATTTGAAGAAAGGTATCAAGGAAATATAGGGTGCTAATATGAGCAAACAAATAACAATTAAAAATCAAACTAAACTAAAAGTTTATTTAGATAAAGTTAAAAAAAATGACACTAAACCAAATAGTCAAACAACTGACAACGATAGGAAACGACCACGAACAAATTAACTTTGTTTATTTTGGTGATGTTTGGGAAAGGTTGAGCAATGGTGAGGTAACTTACCCTGCTATGTTTTTTACTTTAAATGGTTCAAGCATTGGTGGAAAAGAAATCAGTTATAATTTTAGTCTATATTTTATGGATAGAATGTTATCTGAAGAAACTAATGAAACAGAAGTTTTAAGTGATATGACATTAGTAGGGCAAGATATTGTTGCACAATTAAGATACCCACAAGATTATTCTATTGTAACTTGGACTTTGGGTAATAACATTAATGTTACATATTATACTGAATCAGACCCTGATTTATTAGCAGGTGTAAAATTAGATATTAGTCTAAGTTTACCATTTATTAACGATAGGTGTCAAGTGCCTTCAAATTATACATTTTAATGGAAAGTAAAAAAATTAATCAATTAGCTACTGAGTTAGCGCCTGATTTAAGTGATATAACAATTATTGGTGACCCTACAACAGGGGTGAGTAAGAAAATTACTCTAAGCCAAATGGCATCATTATTTACAGGTACTGTTGAAGAATATGCAAACTTTGCTGCATTTCCTTTAGTAGGAGTTGCAGATACTATTTATGTAGCTAAAGATACAAACGTTATTTATAGATGGGATTCTACTGCTTATGTAGTTTTATCACCTAACGTAATTGCGTCACTTGTATTTAATGATGCGAATGGATTTGATGGAACTATTGCTTTGGTTGGTTCAGTTGCGACTTTAACAATTACAACTGCATTAACAACAGGTTCAGTTGGTTTTATAGGTGCAGCAGGAGCTTTATTAGAAGATAATACAAACTTTTTTTGGAATAATACAACAAAGCGTTTAGGAATAGGAACTAATGCTCCTGGCGCAAAATTAGACGTACACGGTACAGGTACAATTGTACAAATAAACGGGACTACAACAAACAATGCTTTTATATCTTTTCAAAATGCAGGTGTAAACAAATGGACTATTGGAAATGTACAGGCAGACCATAGATTTAGAATTTATAGTGAAGCAAATAGCGCTGAATTAGTTTCGGTTTTGCAAACAGGAGAATTTGGTATTGGGATTTCAAACCCTACAACAAAGTTTCATATTGACGGCGGTGCTTCAGCTTTGATTGCTAATTTAGACGCAAACGTTTCTATTGCAAAAAGTGTTTCATATCGTTCGGATAATAGTGCAAGAATAAATTTAGAAGTAAGTGGCACAGAATCCGGTTCAAATGTAGGTGCGGATTTCTTTTTAAGAACTTTCACAGATGCAGGTTCTTTATTAGAAACCCCTTTTACAATAGTTCGTTCAACAGGCGTAACAACTATAAAAAGTTTAACACTTACAAATGCTTTGGCTGCAACTTCAGGTGGCACAGGTCAAAGTTCTTATGCAATAGGTGATATACTTTACGCATCAACTACAACTGCGCTTTCTAAATTAGCAGACGTTGCAACAGGAAACGCTTTAATTAGTGGTGGCGTAGGTGTTGCACCAAGTTGGGGTAAAATAGCATTGACAACTCACGTTTCAGGTATTTTGCCTGTGGCTAATGGTGGCACAGGTTCAGCTACTCAAAACTTTGTTGATTTAACAAGTATTCAAACTGCTGCGGGTGCAAAAACATTTAGCGCAATTACTAATATTACAAATGCAACCGCTTCTACTTCTACTACAACAGGAGGTTTAGTAGTTACAGGTGGCGTTGGTATTGGTGGTGATTTATTTGGAACAAGTGCTACGTTTACAACAAGTGCTGTTAATGTTTTAAATATTGCACCAACTACGGGAACTGCGCAAAGTAGAATAAAAATAACAAATACAAGTGGTGATATTTATATTGGTATTGCTTCAAGTACAGGAACATCAGCAATATCAGGGACTACTGCGTATAGTGGGTATATTGCTACTGCTGACAATTCAACAGACTTTTTTATTGGCACAGGTGGGGCACAAAGATTAATAATAACATCAACAGGAAATATTGGAATTGGTAGTGCTACTGCTGATAGTAAATTGCAAATAACTTCTACAAATCAAGGAAATTCTGTTACCTATGGTTCTATATTTAATGTAACAACTGCAACTGCAATTAATGATAGATTAAATATTAACTTCTCACAAAATGGTAATATTGATAGGGCAAGAGCAGCGATTGGTGCAGTAGCAGAATTAGCTAATGGACTTGCTTCTTCTTTAGCTTTTTATACAAGAACTGCAGTAGATGGAAGTGCTTTAGCAACTACTGATGAACGTATGAGAATAAACTCGGCAGGGAATATTGGAATAGGTGTAATTCCATATAATTGGGGAAGAGCTGATTTTATACCTGTTGATGTTGGTGATTTGGCAGCATTAGCTACTTACAATACTGCTTATTCTATACTTACAAATAACATATATTATAATGGGGGTTGGAAATATAAGTTAACTGGATATGGTAATGCAATCCTTTTACGTCAAGATGATGGAGCAATTGCATTTGCAACTTTTGGAACAGGAACGGCAGGTGCAGCAGCTACATTTAGCGAAAGAATGCGTATTAATAGCAATGGAAATACTTCTATTGGACTTGCAAGTGATGGAGGTGCAAAATTATATGTTGGTGGAACATTTACGGCTGCAGTAACTTTAGCAAGTGGGTATGCTCATACATTAGCAAATCAATCAACTACATCAGGTGCAAGTTGTTTATTTTTAGATGCTTATGCTTCAAGTAGTTCATCTTTTGGTTTATCAGTTAGAACAAATGATGGTAATAGTTATCCATTTAGAGTTAGATGTGATGGTTGGTTAATATCTGCAACAACATATAACAATACTTCAGGAGTATCAGCAAACGTAGGTATAGATAGCGCAGGTAATATATTTCGTGCTACATCATCTATTAAATATAAAAAAGATATTAAACCTTATGATAAAGGATTGGATACTATTTTATTAATGAATCCAATTTATTATAAAAGTAAATCTGACTTTGACGGAGATAAACAATTTGCAGGATTTATTGCAGAAGAAATACACGAATTAGGTTTGAATGAATTTGTACAATATAATGATGAAAACAATGAACCTGAAGGTTTAAATTATGGAAACATAACTGCAATTTTAGTAAAAGCAATACAAGAATTAAAATCAGAAATTGATTTATTAAAAGTAAAATAAAATGACAATATTTTTAAGCATAGTATTTTTAGTTCACTTAATTAGTTGGGTTTTATACCAAAAGCACCAATTTAAAGAACGCGACCTTTATGAAATAAAACCACAGGAAGCATACGAACAAAATAAGAAGTGGCATTTTTGGAAGGGAATAAACCATATTTCAGTTTACGCAGTATTATTTTTAGCTTTTGGATTTAAGACAATGTTAGCTTTTGCAACTTATTTTTGGTTAGGCTTTGACATTCTTTGCAATGTTATCGTTTTAAAAAGACCTGCCTTTTATGTAGGGGTAACCGCAGACACAGATAAATTTATTAGAAAGGTAGCTGAATTTATAAAAATTAAACCTGAATATACTTCGGCATTAATAAAAGTATTAATTTTGATAATATTATTAATTTTAAAATAAACACTATGATTACGTTAAACGAAGAACAATTAAATGAATTAAACGCTTTTTGTCAAGAATTACCAACAAAGTATGGCGTGCCATTACTTCAATGGTTTAAGAAAATTCAAGAAGAACAAGCACCAAAAGAAGAAGAAAAAAAATAATGATACCGCATAGCAATCAAGCCGACATAGGCACAGGAATAAGCGTTTTAAGCGCTATTGTAAGTATTTCAACAATTCAACCCGTAGTTACTTTATTTGCAGGTTTGATTGCTATTATTTCAGGTTTAATGGCGATTCGTTATTATTACAATGCCACAAAAAAAGTAAAGAATGATTAAGGATTTAATATTAACTATATTATTGATTTTAATTGTTGTAGTATTATTTAATAGAGATAAGTTTACTAAAAGCGAACTTTTAGAAACTGTTAAACATGATACTACGTACAAAACATTGTACGTCAATACGTACAAGAAAGGGAAAGATATACCATTCTATATCATTGATTCTATACAAATGCCTGTACATGATACTGCTTTTATCGTAAAAGATTACAACCAAGCAAAGATTTATACGGATACTTTACGGATAGATACGAATAATTACGTATCTATTCAAGATACTATTAGCCAAAATAGAATAATTGGCAGGTCATATAATGCAAGTTTGACTGAAAAAACAATAAGAATAGAAACCATTAAGACACTACCTTCTAAATTAGAGGTTTATTTGGGTGTTTTAGGCGATTTAAGGCGCTTTGATGAGAAAGTGGGTGTAGGTATTGGATTGGCAATTAAAGTTCCTAAAAAGGGCTTATTTACAATTTCAGCTACAACTAATCAATATCAAGCAGGGTATTATTTAAAATTTTAGATTATGAGGCAATTTTTTTGCGAAGATGGTGGCAACTTATCAATGAAAAGATTATGCGGTTTACTGTGTACTTTATCATTGTGCATTAAGTTAATTCATCAACCAAGCGAGGCATTAGTATATTCAGTTGCTACATTAGCGGCTGCGGCTTTAGGATTAACAACTGCTGAAAAAATATTTAAAAAAGATTAGTATGAAACTTAGCGAACATTTAGATTTAAGTGAGGTAATTAGAAGCGAATCAGCAAAGCGCAACGGCATTTCTAATATGCCAACAGAAGCATATATTGCAAACTTTAAATTATTAGCTGAAAAAGTATTTGAACCAATACGAAATTATTTTAGATGTCCTATACATATTTCAAGTGGTTATCGTTCACTTGAACTTAACAAATGTATTGGCGGTGCTGCATCAAGTCAGCATTGCACAGGCGAAGCCGTTGATTTAGATATGGATGGCTCACCAAATGGGGTCACTAACAAAATGATATTCAATTATATCAAAGATAATTTACAATTTGACCAACTTATTTGGGAGTTTGGTAATGAAGAAAACCCTGATTGGGTTCATGTATCTTATGAAAGTACAGGCAAACAAAGAAAACAAGTTTTAAAAGCAATAAAAAAAGATGGAACACACTATAAACCCTACTAAATGCTACAAACCAAAAGGAGAAGATTATTCTTTGACATTGAAACAAGTCCTAATATAGGATTGTTTTGGGAAGCAGGTTATAAAAAAAATATAACAACGGATAACATAATAAGGGAAAGAGCAATTATATGTATCTGTTATAAATGGGAAGATGAGAAAGAGGTGTACTCTTTACAATGGGATAGTAAGCAATGCGATAAAACAATGCTCAAAAAGTTTATTGAAGTTGCAAATACTTCAAATGAAATGGTAGGGCATAATGGAGATAAGTTTGATTTAGCGTGGATTAGAACAAGATGTTTGTTTCACCATATAGAAATGTTCCCAACTTATGTTACCATTGATACATTAAAAATAGCAAGGTCTAAATTTAGATTTCAATCTAATAGATTAAATTATATAGCGGAGTATTTAGGCTTAGGCAATAAGATTAAAACAGAGTTTAATCTTTGGAAAGATATTTTATTGAATAAGGATAAGATTGCTATGGAGAAAATGATTAAGTATTGTAAGAAAGATGTAACATTACTTGAACAGGTATTCAAGGCATTGAGGGGTCATATGACAGCAAAAACTCATTACGGTGTAGTATTTGGTCAAGACAGGGGTAGTTGTCCTGAATGTGGCTCTGATGATTTAATAAGAAACAACCAAGTAGTAACTGCGACAGGCTTAACAAGGATTCAATATAAATGTAAGACCTGCAATCACTATCATTCAAAAACAGATAAATAATATGAAAATGCCTAAAGGATTCAATAAGTGGTCTGCGCAAGAGCAGGAGATTTGGTTAGTTAATAAATTACAATATTATTATGATGTACAAAGCCAAATTTCAAGGATGTTAGCATCTATAAGAGGCGGTCAAAGATTGCAAGTATCTGAAATAGAAAGACCTGATGAAGCACTTTTAAAATTGTAACTAATGGAAGAAGAAGTTAAACCTGATGCAGAACCTATTGAAGAATTAGAATGGGAAGAAGCTGAAACCACTACGAGAAGTGATTTAATTTCCTGTGCCTATTATGCTATTAATGCAGTTGATGAAATAGACCTTACTTTGATTTCAAAGATAGAGGCTAATAAGATTAAAAAAATACGCAGGCAATCGCTTGATATTATTGCTGAGGTTATTAATGAACTTCATGAGGAAATATTCCCTGAAATAGAGGAATAACTTATTTTGTCCGATATTTTGTCCGGACAAGAAATAGGACATTTACCACTTATCCCTTATATTTTCCGTTTATCCCTATTATTAACCATTCATAATAATTATGATATTATGCTAAAAAAAGATGCCCTTATATGTATATAATATGTATAAAAGGTGTATATTTGTATAAATAAAACCTAAAAATTATGAAAAAAATTGAATTTGTAGAACAAGTGGCTTATTATGATAATAATAAAACTTGGTATTTTACTAACATTGATGATTCTTATTTAAGTGATTCGGGTCATTATGACAAAGAAATTGCTTATGAAAAATTTGTTATTGTAGCTAATGGCGGAAGTTTAACCCCTGTTAAAACTATTTTAGAAACCAAAATTATTGAGTAATGGATTACGAACTAATGCGTTTAGGTGATATTTTAGATTATCACCGAGCAAAATATAACAACTGCCATAAATTTTTTAAGGCAGAGTATTGGCAAATGTACCAAAAAGCAAAAGAAGATTTTGCTAAATATTATAGGGTTAAATATCCTAATGCTAAAATACAAGCAAGGGAATTAAAACCTTATATAAGATGGGATGACCTTACAGAAAAGTTTGAGGAATATGGAGATTAATTTTTAAACCAAAACAAAACATATGAACTTAGTAAAAATTCAAGCAGAATTAAAAGCACCGAAAGGGCAGACAAACAACTTTGGGAAATATAAGTACCGAAGTGCAGAAGATATTATTGAGGCAGTTAAACCTATATTATTCAAATATGATACTGCATTAGTAATAAGTGATGAAGTAGTATTGGTAGGTGATAGAATCTACATAAAAGCTACTGCAAGGCTATTAGACGGAACAGATGAGAATATATCTGTCAATGGTTGGGCTAGGGAAGAGGAAGTAAAGAAAGGTATGGATTCAGCGCAGATAACGGGTGCTGCATCAAGTTACGCAAGAAAGTATGCACTTAATGGATTATTTGCTATTGATGATACAAAAGATGCTGATGCTAACAATGACCATAAAGATGAAGTAGGGGAAGAAAAAAGGATGAAATTAATTGTTATGCTTGAGAACACAATATGGGATGAGGCATTAAAAAGCAAACAGGCTATAAAGATTAGTGCATATACTACGAATGAGCAATATGACAAAGCATATAAGATTATATTAGCTAACCAAATTAATAAATAATGCAAGACTTAATACCTTTTGAACGCCAATTATTATTAGCTGAATTATATCACTATACTTGGTATTCAGCAGAAGCTTTTGAAGAATTTAAGACATTCCTAAACAAATGGGAACTTATTATGGGTAAACCAATTTTAAATAAAGAAGATGAATCAACAATCACAAGTGCTTAACCACTTACAAAAAAGTAGCATCACACCATTAGATGCGTTAAGAAAGTATGGTAGTTTTAGATTAGCAGCATTGATATTTAACCTTCGTAAAGAAGGGCATAATATTATTACTGATACTATAAACGTGGGAACAAAGAAAAAGCCTAAGAATGTGGCTAATTATAAACTTATAAAATCTAAGAAAAATGGATAATGAAGAAGTAAAAAGACCTATTGGTGCTTGGAAAAAACAAACAACAAAGGGAGTTGTAATAAGTTTTACAATAAATGGTGCAAAGTTTTCTATGTGGGAAAACAAATATAAGAAAGAAGAAAAGCATCCTGATTATAATATTGTAGAAGATACTTACAAACCTATTATTCAAATTGTAAAAGATGATGACTTATTTTAAATTATGGAAACAGAAATTATAGCCTATTATAAAGCACAGGCTAAAAACCTTAATCAGTTAAAAAATATTTTAACTAATAATAAAATGATAATTTTAGATGATTCAAAAAAACAAATATCACCTAAGAAAATTGTTGAATTAATTGAAGATATTTTTGACACAAATATTAAGGTTAAGAATAGAAAACAGGGTACTATATTTGGAAGAAAGGCTGCAGCATATATCCTTAAAACCCATACTAAGTTAAGTTTAAACGAGATAGCTGAGTTAATAGGTGTTAATGACCATAGTACTGTTCTTTATAATATTAAGACAGCTACGGACCTTATTCTTACTGAAGATTGGTATAAAATAAAGATTGAACAAATACAAAGTGAATTAAAAAATTACGGTATATTTGTAAACAATTAGGATTATAGCAGAATCCTTTAATTAAAAACATTGCCCGAAGAGGCGTAGGTACTGCTATTACCTGCAAATCTGAGGGCTTTTTTATTATGTCTAAAGATACTTTTTACTTCTCCCACGATTACAATAGCCGCAATGACGAAAAGATTAAATTCCTACTAAGAACAAATGGGTTGGTTGGATATGGATTGTTTTGGGCTATTATTGAAGATTTATATAATAATGCGAACGCATTGCGAACGGATTACGATGGAATTGCTTATGATTATAGAATAGATGTTGCAGTTGTTAAAAGTGTGATAAATGATTTTGATTTATTTGTATTTGATGGGGATACGTTTGGAAGCCTATCAGTACAAAAGCGATTAGATAAAAGAGATTCTAAAAGTATAAAAGCAAGAGAATCAGCACATAAGAGATGGTATAATGCGAACGCAATGCAATCGCAATGCGAAGGCAATGCTATAAAGGAAAGTAAAGGAAAGGAAATAAA
>Ga0114966_10004110_pt1 | contig 12556 bp, 17 predicted proteins | sample M_130207_XF_Meta_FD_87029 | JGI IMG/M metagenome (GOLD analysis project Ga0114966, IMG submission 87029) | Freshwater microbial communities from Lake Montjoie, Canada to study carbon cycling - M_130207_XF_MetaG | ecosystem: Environmental > Aquatic > Freshwater > Lake | place: Lake Montjoie...
CTAAATCTTAAAACTTCATCTGTAACACCTTTTTCGCATATGTTCTTTTTTTTTCCATAAGCTCGCCCAGCTTTGCTTGTTTTTTTTGAATACTTAATTTTTCTTTTATTTACTTTAGTCTTACGCATATATATTATTAAATTATAAAATATTAATAGTTTAATAATATATGAAGCAATTAAAAAATTTAATAAATGATGAAAATAAAACAAAATTAATCGGACTACTTACAATATTGATATTATTATGGTTTGTTTTATATTTAATTCCAGAATTATTTAATACGCTTTTTAATACAATTTTAGGAAATTTAATATTAATAACTACATCATTACTAGTTTCAATGTACAATGTACAATATGGAATAATTTTAAGTATAATATTTATTGTTATATTTAGATTCTCTCATTTATCACAAATAAAAGAAGGTTTCACATGGAATCCGAATTCAACTCGTGATTTTTTACAGATTCAGAGTACAATAAATCGTCAAAAAATATTTGATGTAAACATGATTCAAGAAAATCAGGCAAGTCAAGAAGAATTAGATTATTTTAATAAAAATGGAATGTGGCCATGGTCACAAACCACAATAAAATTATATGAAAATGCGGTAAGGGGTAGTCCATTTATAAGAACACTTCCAGAAGATTCTGTAAATTACGCAAGAACAATATATAATGAAGCTGCTATTTTAAGAATAATTTCTTATCAAACAAAAGAAGGTCATTTCCTATTAAATGGAGTTCTCGTAAATGATCCTTCAGGTAATAAATATGAAGATCTTCCGAGTGGTTTTGGAGATTTCGCTTTAAGTAAAGAATCTGGTTTAATAGAGAATAGAAGTGATGATGTAATAAAATGTAATATGGAAAATCCAAATAATTCTACATTAGAGAGAATAACATATACTGGAAAAGGAGGTATATTTGGAGAACAAACATCAAAGACAACACCTGTAGATTATAATGATTTGGAAAAAATAATTCCAGGTTTTACATTTTTAAATGGGCCTTGTAATCCATGTGGGGCTTTAAATGAGAATCCAGATTATTCATGTCCTTTTAGATTGAAGGTAAAAAATAAACCGCCATTTGTGAGCGGTGTTTGGCAGAATTTATGGGGTATAAATGACAATCCTATACAATCAATTCCGTCATTTTTAAATGAAAATATAAATCCAGAAAAATTTCCGTTGCTAAGTGAATTACAAACCGAATTAAAAAAAAATTAAATTTTTATAAATTTATATTATTAATTTTATAACAATTTTATAACAATTTTATAACAATTAAATATTTTCTGTATCATCATCAGAAATATAATTTTTAGATTGAGCAAATATGTCACATGTAGTGCCGGTGCTAATTTCTCTCATAACCTGGGTCACAGTCGGTGTAAGATAAGGAGTATCTTCAAAATTACTCAATACGTGTTCCATATCATCAAATGTAACTATGTTATGAGTTTCAGGTGAATCATTAATTAAATTACAAAACGGAGATGAAGTCGGTGTGCCGTATAAATTAAGAGTTCTTGGAGCATTAGTTTGTCTTGTCAATCTAGGTTGTGTCAAAACCTGACCTCTAAATGGGTCAGTTGATTCATCGGGAGTATGACTAACAGTATAGCATCTTTGTGTTCCTTGCGAAGTTTGTCTAGCATTATTATACATTGCTCCAAATTTAGTGCCAAAAGTTCTGTACGAAATATAAATATCGTCACATAAATTTTTCATAAAACCGTCATCATTAAGATTATTATCGGCCATATATTTTTTCATTTCATCCATAAAATTTTTCATTTCTGTTTTTAGAATATTTTGTTGTTCCATAATAGAAGTATTATCATCAACACTAGCGCTATTTTCAAATCCTGTGAAAACATGTAAACTTCTTGTTGAACTCTTTTTTTTCTCAATAAATTTTTTAATTTTGTAAAGAAGTTGAAGAGTTCTCTGTCTAAAAACATGCTTATCTAAATCAGCAGATAAATTTTCATTACATACAGAGAATCCATATTGTATTATAGAGTCATCTTCCTTAGCTTCCGATTTTATCAAGACATTACAATCATCTGGAGTACAAGAAATAATATGATAAACTTTATTAGATTCGCCAATAATATCTACAACTTTTAAAGAAGTGGACCATACATTATTTTTATAATCATATACAAAGCAATTAGTAGTTTCAATATAAACATTACTTAGAATTTTATAAAGTATTCCATGAAGAATTTCACCATAAACAAGACCGGCATTTTCAAGTTTATCAATGAAATAATAAGCGCTGTTATCTCCGTCAGAAACTGAATTAAGAAGTGTCGCATCATGATCAACTCCAAACCCAATAAAAGCATTTGTAATATTTCTATCAACAAGTTGTGAAAGGTAGTCAATATCAGAATTACCAGCAGTTGCCTCTCCGTCAGTCATAAATATGTTACAAATATTATGTCTAGGATTTTCTAGCTGAATTTTTTCGATTGTATATTTAATAGAAATCATTGCTTTTTCGATATTAGTTGAATTTCGCGGGGTAATTCTATTGATTTTGGTGATAATTGAATGAATATTTTCTTCATTAATATCAGTTCGCTCTACAATTTCTTCAATTTTATCATCAAACGCAAATATATTTATATAAACCCTTGCGCTCCTATTATCCTTAAAATAAATAAGCATATTTTTTAATGTGTGAAGGATATGCTGCATCTTATCTCTTCCATCAGAACACATATCGGACATAGAACCAGAACGATCAACCATAAAGATGAATTCATGAACTTCTTGGCTCATTGTCCCTGAAATAGCAGTTAATTTAAGTATTCCGAATTTCGCATCTGAAATGGGAATATGAATTTGTTCAACATTGATATTCTCACTCTGAAATTGGAGTGATTTCTCAACAAACAAATCAGAATTGTTTAATAAAGCAGAAATTGACATCGTGTGTATAAGTATAGACTAATATACACATGATTTTAAGTTATTTTGTTAAATCAATTTTTTTTCTCCAATAAAATCAAAAAATCTGGCTTCAACATATTCACTAGCTTGAAAGTAATCCTTAAATGATGTATTAAATTGAAAAGGACTGTTCTTAATTGGAATACCAATATGAATATTTTTAGTGTCGATTTTAATTTCAAAAATATCAGTTTCATGACCAAACCTGGTGTAGCAAATATAATTCATTTCATTTTTTACAAGATGCCAGCCATTTTCTTTGAACATTTGGTCTAAAAGGGCAAAACCCTTGTTTTTAATTTCAGTGTTGAGAATTGATTCATTGTTTGTGAGCATATTAGAATTAGAAGACATTTTATTTCTATATATACTAGAGAAAAACCTTTAAATGATTTAAATAAATTAAATTTAATTTAGATTTAAATTACACATAAATATTGTATTCGATAAAAAACTTAAAAATTATTATTTTAATAAATTATAATGAATACCGGTGAAAACATTGTTTTGTCTGAGAATCAAGTTCCCATTCCTCAAAAGGAAGTTAAATTAGTTGATGTTCCTATTTCTGATGAAAACACTGCCTTAAATGTCATGGTAAGTTTCTTGTCTTTAGCTCACAAGAGAGGTGCCTTTGGAATTGATGAGTCTGCTAAAATCTGGGAATGCATTAGAATGTTCCAAAAACCCATGTAAATTAAATTTAAGTATTTTAATTTTATAATATATATAAAATTAAACTCGCTTCCTCACGGAGTTGAACCGTGGACCTTTCGATTAACAGTCGAATGCTCTAACCAACTGAGCTAAGGAAGCACTAAAATAGCGGGTGGTTGTTTCGATCAACCGACCCTTGGGTTATGGGCCCAATGCGCTTCCGCTGCGCCAACCCGCTACTGGTACAGGATTCGAATTATTGGTTTAATTAGAAGTAAAACGTTTTAATTGCTGTGCGAATCCATTACATATTTAGATACTAAATTGTCTTTAAATTATTTTACAATAATATAAGAATTTAGTAAACAGTTTAAATTATAATTATATTATATGGATTACACTGATGGTAAAACTTTATTGAATATTTTAAAACCAAAAAAAGGAGACGCGCCTTCATTTGGTGAAATACCATTTGACGAAATAATATTTGAACATCTAAAATCATCATCAAGCGTTAGCCCAAGTTCAGAACCAAAGGTATTAATATTATGTGGCCCTCCTGGATGTGGAAAGTCGACAGTTAAGACAAATTTATTAGCTGAATTTAGAATTGATAATTACATAAATATTGATCCAGATGAAATAAGAACAATTCTTATGGCAAATGGTGTTACATTTCCCGCAGATAAAACAACCATGGCTGGCATCACAAATGCTTTCAATAAAAGAATGAGTGATGAAGCCCAAAAACAGCATTTAAATATTGTCTTTGACACAACTGGACAAAATTTTAGAGCCGTTAGTGATTTATTATATACATCTAGACAATTAGGATACAAATCTTATTTCTCAATTATTTGGGCTTCTCTAGAAACTTGTAGAAGAAGAATTGAAGGACGAAATCAATATTTGAGAGAATCTAGTTCTGGACGTATTGAATTACCTCTTGAAGTAGCAGAAGGAATATATAATGGATTTGTTCAGGTTAAAGGTACAGCATCTATGTTTTTATTGGATTACCCGGTCAGAGCAAATGAAGTATTTTTATATAGTAACAATACTGATGGATCAGAACCTCAGCTATTATATCATAAAGTTGGAGATAATGTTGAATTTTCAAGTAACTTTCCAGGATTTTATAACATGAATTTAAGCGATTCAGAGCCATATATTTCAAAAGCATCAAGTGGAGGAAAACGAAGACGCAAAACAAAGAAAAGGCGTTCACATAAGAAACACAGAACTTATAAAAGGAGATAAGTATTTTATAAATATGTCCTAATTTGTGAAATATCATTTCCATCTCTGAAGTCATAATAACAGATTTCAAACGTATCACTAGATGAAAAATTATAATCGTAACATAACCCCACACTAATATTTAAATCAAAACTTATTTCATAATAATATCTGTTTCCATCTCTTATTTCCATTTTTTGTAATATTTCTTTTTTCTTGCTTAAAAGTGGTTTAATAATATTATATCTTACATCATTTTTATGTATTACATTTATGTATTGTCCATTTTTATATTGTATTCTTCCGTCGTAATCTAATATTATATTTACCAATTCTTTTGGAATATACGGAGCTATCATTAGCATTTATATAATAGTATTAAATATTTATACTATTATATTTTAAATATAACTAGAAGGTCCCACCGAGGATCGAACTCGGGTTTCAGGATAACTTAAAGGGAATTTACCCTTGTCAAAGTCCTGAGTGATAAACGGCTACACTATGAGACCAAATACTACACCACTCCCTTTTCGATTAATGACTATATTATCATTATCGTTTAATACCTTTTCACTCAAATCCTTGAGCTAATTATATAAGAAAATTATATAATAAAAGGTATTTAAAAATCGATATATTTTACAATATATCTGTACACATTAAAATTCTTTAAAATTTAAATTGCTGTTAAGGATACAAAACTCATAAATATTGTATATCAATTTTGGCGCCGATATACATTATATTTATACACACACTTACACTTCTCCACGCTACATAAACACTTCTCCACATAAAATCCACACCCCATAAACGCCCGCACTTCTCTAATACTGTATCCTAATTGTTTGCTTGTTTCGAATAATAATTATAATTAATAATTAAAAAATTGCTGTATGAAACAAAATTTGGTTTATGGCATTTACCATACACAATATATAAAGATAATTTGTTTTTAAATCGTTTGAAAGATATATTATAAATATATATATCTTAGTTTGAAATAATATAAAAATAGTAGCAGATAATTTTTATGGGATACATATATAAAATTACAAATATAATTACAAAAAAATGTTACATAGGTGAAACTAAAAAGTCCAATCCATATTTGAGATGGAACGAACATAAAAGAAAAATAGAACAAGGAATAGGTTGTCCTGCTCTTCAAGATGCTGTAAAAAAATATGGAATTAATAATTTTAAATTTGAAGTATTGATTATATGTTTTGATGAAGATAGATACAAATTTGAAATGGAATATATAAAAAAATTTAATTCAGTAAGTCCAAATGGATATAATTTAACGATAGGAGGAGAAGGTGGAGGATTCTATGGTAAAAAACATAGTCAAGAAACTATAAAGAATATTAGTGAAAAAATGAAACAAAAATATATTAATAATCCAGAATTAAAAATACAAATATCAATTAAACAAAAAGAAGTTATGAATAAACCTGAAAATAAAATAAAAATTAAAGAAGGTTTAAAAAAATCTGAAATATGGAATAAAATTAAAAATAATAAAAAAAATACAACTAATAGACATTACACAGAAGAAAATAAAAATAAATTAAAACAAATGACAATTGATTATTTTAATAATAATGAAAATATAATAAAACATAGAGATGCTATGGCAAAATCATCAGGAATTAAAATAGTTCAATATGATATGGAAAATAAATTTATAAATAAATTTATAAGTATTAATGAAGCATCGAGACAAATAGGTATATCTAGTTCATCAATTAGCTTAGCAATTAGAAAAAATACAAATATTGCTGGTAATTATATATGGAAAAAAGAAATATAAAATTAGTATTTTAATTATTAATTTTATAATAAATACATGGACTGGGATTCGAACCCAGGAAGCATAACGCACAAGATCTTAAGCCTTGCCTCTTTTTATGGGTAAAATAGTTTGTAGCTACTTATATTTAGCTGTATCCACAATAAAATTTTACAAACCACTCGAGAATCCATGTTTAAATTTTACTGGCTTCTAAATTTTGATATAAAATTTGCTATATAAAGCCAAAAATGCTCATACTGGGAGTTGAACCCAACCTAACTGCTTATAAGACAGTTGTGCGAACCGACACACTCTACGAGCTTTAATTTCTGATTTCATTTTAAATTCACACCTTAACCACTCTGCCATCTGGCTTTTGGACCAGAGTTGGATTAGAACCAACGATTGCTGAGCAAATATTTTAATTTTGTTGCTGTATGAAATCACCTAAAACACGTTTTATTTACGACCATCCCAGGACTCGAACCTGGAACCTCCTGATCCGTAGTCAGGTGCGCTATCCAATTACGCCAGACGGCCCCTTATTGGACAATGGGGGCTTCGATCCCCCTACCTCACGCATGCTAAGCGTGCGCTCTACCAATTGAGCTAATCGCCCTTATAACTAAATTTTTATCCACCCCACCTGGGACTTGAACCCAGAACCTCAAGATTGCATTCGCTTTTGCTTAGAAGTCTTGCGCTCTATCCAATTGAGCCAGCAGGGCATTACACCTAAATAAAAAAATTATAATTGTTAGCATAAAATATAAAAAAATAAAAATAAAAATAAAAATAAAACTTACCTTTGCTGCCCTATCCCCAGGACAAATAAATAACATGATTAATCTTTAAATTGTTTTATAGATATAATATATGTTATCATATCTACTTATGGCTCCATCTATGAATGGATTATTATTCACAGGATTACTTTTACTCGTTATTATAATCATTTTTGCTAAGAATTACAGTGAATTCCGTAAACTAAATTATTACCAACAAATAGCGCTTCTCTCTTTATTAAGTTTAGCAATTGGTGTTCACAGTATTCTTCATTTAGGTGCTGAAGTTTTTTACGGTTTTAATCCATATAAATATATATTAAGTTAAAATATTAAATTGTTTTATTTTTTTGAAAAAAAAAGGAACTCTTTATTTTACTAGAGTATTACAATCCTTATTGGTAACCTTTTAATAATTATTAAATATTAATTTAGAGCATGGATAATGTGTATCGTAATACTTCCGTAGGCATTCTTGTAATAATAAAATTATCCAATGTTTTTTGCGAAAATTTATGAATTGCTAATCCAATGTATTTTGCTTTTTGACTTAATAAATATTCTGCCTCTTCCTCAATGGTGCGCACAATAAGAGTTTCTGATAATACTCCATCCAAATATTGTTTTTTCATATAGAATCGGGCTGGATCTTTTTTACACAGATATTTACCTAATCCTTGAAATTTAGCCGCCTTTAAATCATAAGGTGTAAAATTTTGTACATTTATTTTTGCTAAAATGTATTCAAGCAGTCCAATATGTTTTTTCCACATAGCAAAATACAGCGCTTTACACTGGAAACCTTCTTCCTTACCATATTCGCATATTCTAGTCAACATTATTTCTAAACCATGCTCGCCTGCTAAACCAGCTTCCTCTGCTTTTATAGCTACATTATCTATTAGCTCGGGGTTCCAATAATTCAGTGCCAAATAAATGTCAGCCGTTTTAAAATCACCTCTTAAAACCGCGGCGTATGACCTTTCTAGTAGAACACCTTGGAAATATCTATCTTGTTCTGTTTCCCAAAAATTTTCATATGTATATCCTTGATTACGATAAAGTTTTTTTAATATATCATTACCTGTTGTCTCTATTCTGGTGTTCGGGTCAGTAATAACCATATCTTGCATTCCATATTCTGATTCGATAATGTAATCCTCCATTTTATTTCTTTTTAAAAATCGGTCTTGAAAACACTTTAAAATTAAGTTGAATACCATAAACTTAACAGTAAAAAACATTTCAATTTTTATTAAAAATTCAATTTTTTTTGAATAACTAAAAATTTATAAAATTAGCATCTAAAAGCAAATGCTAATACACCAACCGCAACAATACCTAGAGCTAAACCAGCATGGTAATTATACGACATCTCTCTATACATTTGTAACCAAGCCTTTACCTCTTCTTGATTACCCATGTGATTTAACATCCAATCAGACTTAGGCGATAACATGTAATAGAAATAATTTGTTAAAAAACAAGTTGCCATTACTGTACATACCAAAGCAAATGTAGTCATTTTTGCGCCTTTAATTTTAAGGTTATAAAAAATGATAATGAGAGAAAGAATAAACCCAAGTGCATAACCATAATAACTTATTGTCATTCTCTCTTTGGCTATTTTATCATATCTTTTTTGTAAGTCACTTGATAACTTTTCCTTATAATGTTTTACAATTGTACTTTTGTCTGTCATATTATAAAAATAAATCATACCAATTATAAAAACTGCTGAAATCATACATGAAATAGTACAAGCCATTATATATATTTAAACGAAAATATTATTCATCTGTTATGATATATAAACTTTATTTTAATAATAATGCTTTGAATTGTTTTTTACATCTATTACATTGTCTGAATGATCCTCCATCATTTATTAAAGGTGTGGAATCATTTGAAGGACAAAATATACACTTTGGAGAGAAACGTGATTGTAAACCGCCATTTTTAATATATTGGCTAAATGTATTAAACTGATAAGCATCATTTAATGGAGTTTGTTGAAAATTACTATTATTAAATGTATTTGAGTTACTCATAATAATATTAAAAAGAAATTAATATTATTAAATAATCTTACTATAAGTTATATGGATAAATACACTATGTATATTTATTTAATTTTCGCCATAAAATTGGGATTCATTTTAATGGCTGTAACTCATATTTTTTTAAAGGTTAAAGGTAAAGCTGATTCAGATTTAGACAAAAATATAGTTTATTGGAAGGAAAGATTTGAATTTGTTTTTGTTTTATTAATGGCTATCCTACTAATTTATTTATTTAATCCAAGAAAGGAAAGAATGGTAATGATAGATGGAGAGACTAAGATATTATTTTATTTATTTGGTTTCGTTTTATTAATTACTGCTAAATGGGGTGATTTTTTTCATGAATCAAAATGGTTTAAATATATTCAAGGATCAATTGGTGAAGAAGGTTCAAGATAAGAATATTTATTCATTTGTTACTTTAATTTCATCAAGCAACATGATACCCATAGCAGCATAGTTATGAAGATCAATTAAAGTGTCTCTTAAACTTTCTGAGTCTATAAGAGCAACACCATTATTACTTACAGAAATAAGTCGTTGAATTTTGTCACCCATTCTTACAATAACGCCAACAGTTCCATAATTAGAAAATGCGTCACCATAGTCGGTATTTTTCCTTCTAAAAAGCTCAAGAGCCTCTCTTTGAACATTTGTCATTTGATTAATTCTAATTTCAGACATTATAATGTTATTTGCTTATTTGTTTTTAAATATTTATACAACTTATTTAAAAACAATCTAATATTTTAGATAAAATGAATAATCAAGATACAAATGAATTAATTAAAAGAGTTGCTTATGATATAACGTTACTTACTGGATTATGGGGAGTCATTATTACAGGTTATAACGCGGTTATTATTGAATGTTATAATCCATTAAATAATAATAGAACTAAACTAGCACAAATGGCATTAACATTACAAGTTGTGGGAATTGTAACTACATCATTAGTTGCTTATAAATATTCATAAATTTACATGCGCTTTCTTTGAGCTAAATAGCCAGCAGCAGATCTACCAACCATACCTACATCGGTATGTGGTTTATAAATAAAAGTACCTTTACTAACATTATAACAAAGCTTTCTTCCATCATACATTTTATTGTATGGAAGCAATGTTGTATCAAACATTGTTATAAAATTGGTAGCTTTATTTAATCTATTTGATGGATAAGGAGTTGTATAAATTGTTGAAGGAGAGAACATTATAATATTAGTGTATAAAATTAATATTATAATTTATTTATTTTCTACCGCAAGAACCACATCCAGGTTTAACAGAATGAATGCGAGCAATAATTGAAGCATTTAAAGCTGTCGGTGCTTTTGGTGTAACAGCTCCTAAAGTTGGTGGAGCAGTTATAGAACGAAGTTGAGGGGGCAAAACATTACCATTAGAAATAAGCATATTTATTTTTGCGGGCATATTATAAATAATGTAAATATAATAATTATTTTTTTGTTTCTAAATTAAGTTAAAGCAAAAGGGATTCACCTAAAAATGCACCAAATGGCAGATAACAATCTAAATTATATTGTTTTGAAATTAGGTTTGTTATGGATGTTCCATAAAGTTTAACTTGAGTACTACAATCACAATTAAAATATGGTATTAATTCATTATAAGTATATCCTCCAGTTTTCTCTATAAGGGTAGGATCAGCAAATATTACTGTATATATAGAAGAAGAAGTAGGAGGATTTGGTGAAATGGCTGTAACAGTACCTTTTGAAACAAAAGTTTTACCTTCTGGTTGAGCGTAAACTAAACTTCCAACACTAAAAACATAGTAATTATTACTTGGATCAGCTTGATAATGAGGATCACTATACGCATTAATATCTTGATTGAAATAGCTGGCAGGTGTTCCAATTGGACAATCACATCCACTAACAATATTTGTTTTAACTGTTTTACCTCCATAGACTGGATAAGCAGGATTAAAAGGAATTGGAGCACCAAATGTGGCAGGAATTTTACCACGTCTTAAAGGTCCCTTACCCTTTAATCGGTTTAAATATCTATCATATGAATTATGTTTAATATCGCAACCAACTCCCCCAGGAGTTTGACTTCCAGGTTTACTTGATGTAACTGATGTATGACGTCTATTCATAGACGTATTGTAACCAGTTGGAATACTGGCTCTTTGAACACTAGGAACAGGTCTGTCGCTCATTTGATTCCAACATACACCATATTGATGTGTTTGCCAATTACTTACAGGTTTTTTATAAGCAGACAATGGTCCTAAATTTGCTGTATAGAGAGAACCTTGAACGCGAACTGTATTTTGAATTAATTTAAGTTTCTGATATTGATCAGCAGGTGTATTACCATTTAAATTAGTATCACAAACTCTATATCTATAATAATATGGAGGCAATCCTACTAATTTATTTGGGTCATTAAATACTAACGATGTTTTACCAACAATTATGCTCATTATATATATATAAAAAGGTATTATATTATTTTTAATTAAAATTGATATTAAATAAACAAAAAATATAAAAAACATATTTTATCGATATGAATAAATTAACTAATATTCCTAACAAAATAAAACAACCAGCTCGATGTTGTATACATTGTGGCAAGAGTTATGTGAAGAGAGTAAATTTGGATAAACATGTAACTATTTGTGAACTACTACATAACAGAAGAAATACATCATTAGTTATTGAAGATGAAGAAGAACCACTTCCATCTCAAAGAAAATTGTTTCATATGTTAATTGAATTGGGACAAAAATATAATAAATTGGAAGAAAAAGTAGAAGAATTAAATAAATGGGTTGTTAAAAAGAAAAAGAAAATAAATATTCTTGAATGGTTAAATGATAATAATACTCCAACAATAGTGTTTGATTCTTTAATTGATAAAATAACTGTAAACGAAGATGATATAAAAAATTTATTAGAAAATCCATTTAACGAAGTTCTAAACGATATATTTTCAAGAACAATTTACAATTTTAATGAAGAAGAAAATCCAATGTTTGCTTTTGTTCAAAAATCAAATGTATTTTA
>Ga0114966_10004111_pt1 | contig 12555 bp, 11 predicted proteins | sample M_130207_XF_Meta_FD_87029 | JGI IMG/M metagenome (GOLD analysis project Ga0114966, IMG submission 87029) | Freshwater microbial communities from Lake Montjoie, Canada to study carbon cycling - M_130207_XF_MetaG | ecosystem: Environmental > Aquatic > Freshwater > Lake | place: Lake Montjoie...
CCTTTGATTCAGGGGCTGCCCCAGCCATGGGGGTGGTTGGCGGCGGCACCATGGGGGTCGGCATTGTCTATGTCTTTGCCGCCGCAGGCTGGCAGGTGACCGTTGTTGAACCCGATGAGGTGCGCGCTCAGGGCCTGCAGGTCACGCTGGTCGAGACTGCTCAATCAGGCCTCCAGCGGGGCAAGCTGACTCAACTTCAATTGCAGCAGATCAGCCATGGCGTGCAAAGGGTTCGCCGCGCGGGTGACTTGCCGACGGGTTTGGACCTTGTGGTCGAGACAGTGCCTGAACGGATGGCACTCAAACGCCAGGTTCTGGCAGAAATCGATAGCCGGCATCCTGCCATCGTAGCGTCCAACACCAGCGCCTTGTCCATTGATGACCTGGCCGGATGCGTGCTTGATCCATCCCGGTTCCTGGGTATGCATTTTTTCAACCCGGTGTGGTCGCTGCCGATGGTGGAACTCATCCGCGGAGCCGCCACCAGCGAAGCCACCCTCGCAGCCGCTCAGCAGTATTGCGCTGGGATTGGAAAAACCAGCATCACCGTTCGTGATGTACCTGGTTTCGCGACCAGCCGGCTGGACCTCATCGCCTCACTCGAAGCAATGCGCATGCTGCAGGACGGCGTTGCCTCGGCTGAGGACATTGACCGAGCCATAGTCATCGCTTATCGCCATCCGATAGGGCCTTTGCGCCTCAGTGACATCGTTGGGTTGGACGTCCGACTCGACATTGCGCGTCACTTGAGCACCACACTTGGCGAGCGCTATACCCCGCCACCCATCTTGGAAAAAATGGTGGCACGTGGCGATTTAGGTCGTAAATCGGGCAAGGGATTTTTCGACTGGACCCCGGCCGGCACGCCATAGGATTTACCGATTTCTGAAAACCATGACTCATATTTTCAATTCGTCTCTTGTCGATACGGCTGACCACCATCCCCTACTGCGTGAAAGCGTCGGCAAGCTGGTGGGCAGTTTCGGTCGGCGCTATTTTCAGGATGTGGTCCGCCACAAGCAAAAACCCGTTGCGCTCTGGAACGCCATGGCAAGTGCAGGTTATCTTGGCGTCCACATCGCCGAACAATATGGCGGTGGGGCAGGCAATGGGACTGGGCTGGCTGATTACAACGTGGTCGTCGAGGAAGCGGCAGCCCAGGGCTGCCCGATGCTGTCCCTGGTCATCGGCTCCATCTGCGCGCCCATCATTGAGCAGCATGGCAGCGAGGCGCTGAAACAGGAGTGGCTGCCTGGACTGGCCGACGGATCTAAGCGCCTGGCCTTTGCAATTACCGAGCCCAATGCCGGAACCAACACCCACAAGGTCACGACAACCGCTCGTCGCGACGGCAGCGGCTGGAAACTCAATGGCACCAAATACTGGACCTCAGCTGTGGATGAATCCGACGCCATCATGGTTGTCGCCAGAGGCGAGTCTGTGGATGAGTCCGGGCGCGCCCCCTTGTCGCTGTTCATCGTGAATGCCAAGGCCCCCGGCATTTCTATGACCCCCATCGAGACCGCTCTGCAGGTCCCCGAAACGCAGTTCATGCTGTATTTTGACAATGTGGCCCTCGGCGCTCAGGCGCTGGTCGGCCAAGAGGGGCAGGGTCTGCGCCATGTGTTCGCAGGCCTCAACCCGGAGCGGGTCTGCGCTGCCGCCATAAATAACGGCATCGCCCGCTTTGCGATTGAAAAAGGTGCCCAGTACGCCATTGACCGTACCGTCTGGAAGACGCCCATTGGGGCGCATCAGGGTGTTGCACACCCCTTAGCCAAGGCCTATATGGCGGTTCAGCAGGCACGCCTCATGACTGCGCGGGCGGCAGAGTTATTCGACGCGGGTTCGTCCGATGCCGGCGAGGCGGCCAATATGGCCAAGTTCGCTGCGGCTGATGCCTCGCTGGAAGCTCTCGACCAGGCGATCCAGACCCACGGTGGTAACGGCATGGCCCTGGAGTACGGACTCGCCGACCTGTGGTTTGTGGCGCGCTTGCACAAGACAGCGCCGGTAAGTCGGGAGATGATCCTGAACTTTATCGCGCAGCACAGTTTGGGGCTCCCCAAAAGCTACTGAGTTTGCGCATGAGCACATTTGCCCAGATCATCCGTGAACATGCGGCCCAAAGGCCGCAGGCACCTGCACTCAGCTTTGAAGGCCGCACCTGGACCTTTGAAGATTTGCACAGCCTGAGTTCGCGAGCCGCCCAAGCCCTGCTCACTGAGGGGGTGAGGCCGGGCGACCGGGTGGCGTTGTTGACCAAAAATCGGGCGGAATTTTATGAGCTGCTGTTGGCCTGCAGCAAGGTGGGTGCCATTTTGGTCGGCCTGAACTGGCGGTTGTCCCCCGTCGAGCTGGAGGCCATCGTCCAGGATGCCGCTCCCACGCTGGTCATCACAGGGCCCGATGAGGCGCAATTGCTGACGGCCACTGCCCGCGCCCAACCAGGTCTGCGTCACGTCATCGTTTTTGGGCAGTCGTACGCTGCGTGGCGCGCTGGATCTGACGAAGATCCTGGCTATATGGGCGCCCAGGATGAGGTCGCGCTGCTGCTGTACACATCGGGCACTACCGGGCTACCCAAGGGGGTCATGCTGAGCAACGAGAACATGTCCTTTACTCGGCGCCTGGCCATGTCCTGGGGGATGGGGCCGGAGAGTGTCAATCTTGTGTCCATGCCGATGTTCCACATTGGCGGCTGTGGCTATGGCTCCAGCACCCTGATGGTGGGCGGCCATACGGTCTTGATGCGCGAAGTCAATCCCGCAGTGGCGATTGATCTGATTGAGCGCTATCGCGTAACGCACACATTTTTTGTCCCTGCCGTGGTGCAGGCTTTGCTTCAGGTGTCTGGCATCGAGAAGGCCGACCTCTCCAGCCTTCAACTGCTCATGTATGGCGCCTCGCCCATCGGAGAGGTGTTACTGCGTCGCGCGCTGACTGTGTTGCACTGCAATTTCATGCAAGCCTATGGCATGACTGAAACTGCCGGAACCGTGCTTGATTTGCCGCCAAAGGACCATGAACTTGATGGCCCGAGAGCTGGTCTTTTGCGTTCCTGTGGTCGGGCCTACCCATGGGTGGAATTGCGCATCATCGAACCCACCACCCTGGCTGACGTCGAGCCGGGTGAAGTGGGGGAGATATGGCTTAAATCCCCTATGGTCATGAAAGGCTACTGGGGCATGCCAGAGGCCACCTCCGAGGCCATCGTGAATGGTGGCTGGTTGCGTACGGGAGACGCCGCTTACCAAGACGCGCAAGGCTACGTCTATTTATTTGACCGCTTCAAGGACATGATCATCTCCGGGGGCGAGAACATCTACCCCGCCGAGGTTGAAAACGCGCTCAATGCCCACCCTGCGGTGCTGGAGGTGGGTGTGATCGGCGTGCCTCATGAACGCTGGGGCGAGACGCCTATGGCGGTCGTGGTGCTGCGTCCGGGGCAGCGGGCCGAGGCCTCCGACCTAGTTGCTTTTACTCGTGAACGGCTGGCTCATTACAAATGCCCGACCAAGCTGATTTTTTCCGATACCTTGCCGCGCAATGCGTCAGGCAAACTGCTCAAGCGCGAACTGCGCAGGCAGTACTCACGGGAGTGACGATGCCAGTCACGCACGCTATTGCCGCTCCTGTCATGACTCCCTTGCAGCTCCTCAAGCGCTGGGTGGTGGACTATTTCAACGCCCACGACGATGCGGCTGCCCGCGAATTTGTTGCGCCCGGTTATACCTTGAAAATAGGCGATAAGGTGTTTGCCGGGCGCGACGAGCAGTGGTTGCCCGCTGTAGCACAGCAGATGAAGCTTTTTCCAACGCTCGGCATGACCGTGCACCAGACAATTTCTGGTGACGACTGGGTGGCAGCCTGGTTCTCGGAGCACGGTACATCGGAAGGCCTGACGGCCTGCTGGTCTGGCATCGCCATTTACCGAAGCTCAGGTGATCGTCTGAGCAGTTGCGTGGCGCAGGAAGACTATGCCACCCGTCACCGGCAGATGAAGTCTGGCGTCGCCGACCCGGTAGAGCCGCCCACTGAGGCGCCCTGGCATGAATCGAGGGAGCCCGCCGATGATGCCGCCAAGGCTGTAGTCCGGCACTGGCTTAATCAATCCTGGCCTCCGGCCGAGCCCGATGTCCGGTGTGATGACGAACATATCACGGGCGTGCCATTGCGCTTCGAGGTCGAGTCCAGCGAGATTGATACCCTGTATGCCAGTGGACCGAACGTGGCTTTTCATGTGCGGCAGACCGGGACCTACATTGGTGGCCTGCCTGGTGTGGAGCCAATGCAACGCAATGCTGTGTTGCACTGCAATGGCATCGTTCGGGTTTTCGATGGGGTGGTGAGACAGGGCCGGGTGATCCGTGACCGGTTTGGGTTGCGCGCAAGCCTGAAGAAAATGGGAGTAGGACCTTGACTGCCTCAAGCTCCGATACCTGCATTTTGGTCGGTCGCGAAGGCGCTGTGCTGGTGATCACCATCAACCGGCCTGAGGTGCGTAATGCCATCAACCGCGCGACCTCTGAAGCCATTGCCCATGCGCTGGACCTGCTTGATAGCGATCCAACCCTGGCCATCGGCATTCTCACAGGCATTGGTAACCACTTTTGTGCTGGCATGGACCTTAAGGCGTTCCTGGACGGCGAACGCGTTGAGCTCGAGGGCCGTGGTCTGGCTGGCATCGTGAAGCGTCCACCGTCAAAGCCTCTGATCGCGGCCGTGGAGGGCTATGCGCTAGCGGGTGGTTGCGAAATTGCCCTGGCATGCGACTTGATTGTGGCGGCTGAGAATGCTCAATTTGGTATCCCGGAAGTGCGGCGCGGGTTGATCGCAGGCTCTGGCGGTTTGCTGCGTTTGCCTCAGCGCATACCACGCCAAATTGCGCTCGAATACGCGCTGACTGGCAAGGCCATGTCTGCGGCAGACGCGAGGCACTGGGGCCTGGTCAACAGACTGACGCAACCGGCAGGGGCGTTGGACGGCGCGCGAGCACTGGCGGCTGAAATCAGCGCTAATGGTCCGCTGGCCGTGCGCATGACCAAGCGCATCATGACCGAATCACCGTCGTGGCCGGCCGCTGAATTGTGGGAGCGTCAGAGTGACATCCTGGAGCAGGTGATTGCTACAGACGATGCACGCGAAGGCGCGCTGGCTTTCAGCGAAAAGCGTGCGCCGCGTTGGACAGGCACCTGAAGCCGCGCCATGAAGCAACCTGACATAAAGGCCCTGGACCCTCACGCTCGCCAGCTATTGGCGCTGGCACGCAAGGCCGGGCATCCGCCCCTGCAGGCGCTCACACCCGAAAAGGCACGGGCAGCCTATGCCGCCAGCTGGGAGCCGATGCAGTCGCCAGGCGGCGAGGTCGCGTCTGTACAGAACATCAACATTGATGGACCCGGCGGTGCACTGGCGCTGAGGGTGTACCGCGGTAAGAGTGTCGACCCAAGGGCCTTGGTGCCTTGCATGCTCTACCTGCATGGCGGCGGCTGGGTCATTGGCAATCTTGAGAGCCATGACCGCTTGTGCCGTCGCCTTGCCAATGTGGCGAATCTGTGCGTTGTGGCAGTGGATTACCGGCTGGCACCCGAGCACCCGTTCCCTGCCGCGCTGGACGATTGCGCTGCAGCTTTGAACTGGGTCTTTGAGCATGCTGCCGAGCTGGGTGTGGATGCCAATGCACTTGGGGTCGGCGGCGACAGCGCGGGTGGCAACCTGGCGGCTAGCTTGGCGCTTTTGGAGCGCGACGGGCTGTTGCCGGCATTGGCCTATCAGGCGCTGATCTACCCAGCGCTGGATTTGACCGCCACCAGCGCCTCCTACGAGTCCGTGATGGCTGACTTGCCGCTGAGCGCCCAGACCATGCATTACTTTATTGGCCACTACCTCCCCAATGCAGCAGATCGGCTGGACTGGCGGGCTTCACCCCTGTTGGCGCAGAGCCTGGCCGGCGTCGCGCCAGCGCTGGTGATGACTGTCGCGCATGACCCGCTGTGCGATGAGGGCCGAGCTTACGCCCAACGCCTGGACGCCGACGGTGTGCGGGTGATGGCCCTGCACTTCAATGACCACATGCACGGACTGCTGGGACAGGGGCGAATGGTGCCGGCAGCCGACGTGATCGGTGACTTTGTATTCAGAACGGTGGGTCACGAGTTGTACCGGGCTGCCGCTCGGCGCTCTGATTCGCCATGAGCCCCGTTTTTTTCACCCACCTCGCCAGATGATGGCGATAACAACCCTAGGAGTAAACATGAAGACTTTTTCACGCAAACCGGGAGCAAGCGTTTTGCACAGCCTGCTTTCACATGCGCGCCTCGCTGCTATAGCTGGGGTCGGACTGACCGCCGCGAGCGGCATGGCACAGGAAGTGCCTGAAGATGGCGTTTACAAAGACCGCATTGATTGGGGCATCCTGATGGACCTGTCGGGTCCGACCTCTGCTTCGCAAGCACCATGGGTCAAGGGATTCCAGGACTACATGCGCAAAATCAACGAGGCTGGTGGTATCAATGGCCGAAAGGTAAATGTGCTGGCCGAAGACAACCGATTTAATGCTGCAACCGACAAGATTGCCTATGAAAAGCTGGTAAGCCAGACGCCAGTCATCGCGATCTCCGGCATGGGTTCATCGGCGTCCCAAGTGGCCCTGGCGCCAACGATCAAGGCCGGCAAGGTACCTATCGTGGGTACCTATACTCCCACCAAAGCGCTCTCAGAGCCAGTCAGCCCCATGGTTTACAACGGTTTCTGCGGCTACAAACAGATGGCCCAGGCAGGTATTGGTTTTTATGTGGACCAGCTCAAGCTCAAAGCGCCCAAGGTGATGACCGTGGCCATTGAGACTGCAGGAGGCAAGGAGTACCACGATTTCGTGGCAGAGGCGGTTGCTAAGTACGGCGGCACTGCCACTTCAGTGACCATGAAAGTGACCGCAGTGGATGTGACGCCGCAGGTCCAGGAAATCATGGCGCAGAAGCCTGACTTCATTACCATTTACGGTGTCAACAATACAGCGGTGCTGACCATGAAGGCTTTGGCACAGTTTGGTGTGAAGATGCCGGCCTTTGGCATCACCTACCTGGGCTCGCCAGCGGTGTACCAAGCTTTGGGAGCCCAGGGCTCGGCTGACTACAACTTCATCAGTTGCTTCACACCGGGCGGTTCTGACCAGTCAACCGGTAACCGGGAGATGTCAGCCGCAGCCGATAAATTCGGTCGTGTCGGCTTGAAGGAGGACATCAACTACGTCTCGGGCTGGGTAACGGGTCAAATGGCCGCTGAGTCCTTGGCTAAATTGGGCAACAGTCCAACCCGTGCCAAGCTGGTGGAGAGCATGGCCAAGGGATTTACCGTTGACAGCAAAGGCCTTGCCGCACCCTTCAGCTATACACCGGACAACCATAACGGGCCCACTGTGCTGAAAATGTTTGGTTATGACCATGCGACATCGAAGTTCAAACACTTCGGCGATTACAGCGACTACGCCAAGTACACCAAGTAAAGCTGTCTACCCATCTACCAAGGACCACCATGCTCGCTCAAGTTCTATTCAGCGGCCTCGCACTGGGCAGCATTTACGGGCTGGTGGCCCTGGGTTTTGCAGTGGTGTTCAAGGCCACCGAGGTGTTCAATTTTGCCCAGGGCATGTTCGTGGTGTGCGGTGCGTACCTCGCCATCACGGGCATCTCCCTGCTCAATCTGCCTTTTCCTCTCGCCATGCTGTCTATGGTGCTCGCCGCTGCCTTGCTCGGGGTGCTGATCCATATGTTTCTGATCCAGCCGGTGGCGGGTCAGCCGATGCTGGTGGTGATCATGTTGACCATTGCCCTGTCCATCGTGCTGCGTGCGGCGATTGAAATTATTTTTGGTTCGCAAGGCCGAACCTTGAACACGCCACTGCCCAGCGGCGTGTTCAAAATCGGTGAGTTGCGCATTTCGCAGCTTCATTTGACGGCGGCATTGGTCAGTTGGGGCTGCATGGCGGCATTCGGCGCCTTTTTCCGCTTCACCTCTGTCGGTCTGTTGATGCGCGCGACCGCAGACAGCCACGAAGCCGCGGTGGTTTCCGGCGTGAACGTCAACATGATGAATCGTCTCGCCTGGGCCATCGGTGTCGTGCTGGCAGCCGTGGGAGGTCTTTTTCTTGGGCAGTTGCAGATTGCTTCTACCGAGTTGGAAACCATCGGTCTTTTGGCACTCCCGGCGGTGGTGATTGGCGGCATGCAAAGTATTCCGGGCGCTATCGTGGGCGGTTTGTTGGTCGGAGTGATCGAGCAACTTGCAGCGTCCTATATTTCTCCTAAGTCAAGCGACATCGTCATCTATGCCCTCTTGTTGTTGATCTTGATGGTTCGCCCATGGGGCTTGTTCGGCCAGCGCGAGTTAGGCCGGGTTTGATTCACCCTACAACTATGACTAAGCATTCTTCTGTTTCTCTCAAGCCAGCGCAGCCCGTTTCCTGGCAGCGCTGGGTCTGGGTGGCGCTGGCAGTGGTCTTACTGTGCTACCTGCCCATTGTCTTGACCGACCGGGCCATCTTTGGTGTGCGCCTGTCGAATATGCAATTGCTCAATATTGGGATGTCGCAGGTTAACCTGATGCTTATTGCCATGCTCGGAGCCTTGTCTCTGAACTACCTCACCGGTTGCGCCGGGCTGATATCGATTGGTCACGCGGCCTTTTATGCCACCGGGGCCATGACCGCTGCCATTACGGGTACCCAGTGGGGTTGGCCGTTCCCCCTGGTCTTGGCGGCGGCTGGTCTGGCTGGCGCCTTGGTGGGCACTTTGGCCGGATTACCTTCGCTGCGGGTGCGCGGGCTTTACTTTGTGTTGTCCACCTTGGCCGTGCACTATGTAGTGGTCTATGTTTTCTTGGAATATCAGTTCAAGTTTTTCGACGTGGTCGGCGTGCCCTACAACGCCGCCAGCATCGGACCTATAGCGCTCAATACCCCGATCCGCTGGTACTTTTTCCTGTTGCCTTTGGTGGCACTGGTTTATTGGGGGCTGAGCAACACACTCAAGTCTCGTGAAGGGCGAGTCATGATGGCGATGCGCGACCATGAGTTGGCCACGACCAGCGTGGGAGTTGACGTGCGCATCTTGCGGCTCAAGGCGTTTGCCTTCAGTTCCTCCATTGCAGCCATGGCTGGTGCGCTCTATGCGTATTTCATGTCCAACGCCACGTCGGAGGCGTTTGGCATCAACTTTGCCATCCAGTTTATTGCCATGATCATCATTGGCGGCATGGGTTCACTGGGTGGGGCCTTGGTCGGCGCTGCACTGTGGCTGTTGTTGCCGTCCATCATCAGTGGCTTCGCCACCCAGGCCGGAGACGCAACGGGCATCGTACGACTGCTGCTGGTGGAGCACAAGGCGCAACTGGTGCAGATGATCTTTGGCGTTCTGATCATTGTGCTGCTTATTTTTGCGCCGGGCGGCATTGCCGGTATCGGCCATAAGCTGCGCCATCGCTGGTCAGTGGGGAAGGACGCCTCATGACCAACATGCTGGAGATCAAAGGCCTGAGTGTTGGCTATGCCCGCAAGGGCCTGGCACTTGACGATGTCAGTCTGTCCGTGCCCAAAGGCGGTATCGTGGCTTTGCTGGGTGCCAACGGCGCGGGCAAGACCACCTTGATTCGGGCTGTGACTGGTTTGCTAGATCTGCACCATGGCCAAGTGACTCATGGCCAGGTCGCTTTGGACGGTCATGCCATTCTTGGGCTGCCATCACACCGTTTGGTGCGAATGGGCATGGGGCAGGTGCCTGAGGGACGCTTAATTTTCAAGCAACTGAGCGTGGAAGACAACCTGAAGGTCGGAGCGGCCATTGTGCCGCGCGGCCAGGTGCGTGAGCGGCTCGAGGCGGTGTACACGCTGTTTCCACGTCTCTTGGAGCGGCGTACGCAGTCGGCTGGCTGGCTGTCAGGGGGTGAGCAACAAATGCTGGCCTTGGGACGCGCTCTGGTTGGGAACCCGCGACTGCTCTTGGTGGACGAACTCTCGCTGGGTCTGGCACCATTGATCGTGCGGGCCATCTACCAGCAATTGCGGGTTGTAGGGGACACCCTAGGCACCTCCATGCTGATCGTGGAACAAAACGCCAAACTTGCCCTTGAGTTTGCAAGCTCAGCCTACATCCTCAACAGCGGACGCATGGTGTTGTCCGGTAGCGCAGCCGAAGTGGCCGCCAGCGATGCCATCAAGGCGTCTTACCTGGGCACAAAGCGAGAACAACCAGAAGGCGATCCCGGGCCGGATGCCCAGGCTTCGCAGCACGCGCAGGAGTCCGTATGAGTCAGGGTCTGTTGCAAGTCTCCTCCCTGCTGATGCGCTTTCAGGGCATCACTGCACTTGACCATGTGTCTTTCGCCATGGAACAGGGGGCTATTACGGCCCTGATCGGCCCTAACGGGGCGGGCAAAACCACCTTGTTCAACTGTGTCACCGGCATGTACACGCCCACCGCCGGCAAGGTCCACTTTGATGGTTCTGATATCACCGCAGAGCCCGCTCACATGATTTCGCGCCACGGCATTGCACGCACCTTTCAGAACCTGGCCTTGTTCGGTGGTTTGACTGTGCTGGAAAACCTGATGGTAGGCGCCTACTTGCAAGGCAGCTCAGGCTTGTTGCAAGGCGCGTTCAAGACGCCCCGCGCGCGTGCTGAAGAGAAAGCTGCCGAAGCAGCCGCCTACGAGGTGCTAGCCTTTTTAGGCATGCAGGACGCAGCCGAACTCAAGCCCTCCGAGATGTCCTATGGCCGCCAAAAGCAGGTGGAGTTTGCCCGTGCGCTGATGCAAAAAGCCCGACTGGTGATGCTGGATGAACCGATGGCGGGTATGAGCGCCGTGGAGAAGACCGCCATGACTGTGCTGATCCAGCGAGTGCGGTCGGAATTCGGCGTCACCTTCCTGATCGTTGAGCACGACATTCCGGTCATCATGGATATTTCCGACAAGATCGTTGTGCTGGACTTTGGTCGCAAGATCGCGGAGGGCACGCCGCAGGAGGTGCAGAGCGACCCAGCCGTGATTGCGGCGTACCTCGGCACCGACCATTGAATTCGCACTTAACCACACTTTCCCAAGGAACCACCATGAGAGAAGCCGTCATCGTCTCCACCGCACGCACGGGCATTGGCCGCGCCTACAGGGGCTCGCTTAACAACACCAAGTCACCGAGCTTGACTGGTCACGTGATCGCCCATGCTGTCGGCCGCGCCGGCATTGACGCTGCAGAAGTTGAAGACGTGGTGCTCGGTACCGTCCTTGGTATTGGCACCGCGGGCATGAACCTGGCTCGCAATGCGGCGCTGGCTGCTGGTCTGCCGGTGACCGTACCCGGCCAGACTATTGACCGCCAGTGTGCATCTGGCCTGATGGCCATCGCCACGGCGGCAAAGCAGATCATGGTGGATGGCATGGATGTGGTCGTGGCAGGGGGTCACGAAAACATCACAGCCGTACAAAAAGCTTACTTTGACAGCATGGCCGGCACCTCCGATGATGCACTGCTGAGGAAAATTCCTAACGCGTACATGCCCATGCTCCAGACGGCAGAGTTCGTGGCCAAAAAATATGGCATCAGCCGTGAGTCACAAGACCTTTATGCACTTGCGTCGCAACGCCGCACTGCACTGGCCCAGCAAGGCGGCCGCTTTGACCAGGAAATTGTGGCCTTTACCACATCCATGGCCGTGGCAGACAAGGTCAGTGGGGCTATCAGTTACCGCGAGGTCACCCTTGATCGCGATGAAGGTAACCGACCCGACACTGCGCTGGAAGGCCTGTCCTCGCTGAAGCCGGTTCTGGAGGGCGGTGTTATCACGGCGGGTAACGCCAGCCAGTTGTCAGACGGCGCCAGCGCCTGTGTGTTGATGGACAGCCAATTGGCACAGCGGCGTGGACTCAAACCTCTGGGCGTGTACCGCGGCATGGCCGTTGCGGGATGCGCCCCTGAAGAAATGGGCATTGGTCCGATTTACGCCGTGCCCAAGCTGCTCAAGCAACACGGGTTGCGGGTTGACGACATTGGGTTGTGGGAGCTGAATGAGGCCTTTGCTTGTCAGGCTCTGTATTGCCGCGATTCGTTGGGCATAGACCCTGACAAATACAACGTGGATGGTGGTGGCATTTCTATCGGACACCCCTACGGGATGACCGGTGCGCGATTGGTCGGCCATGCCTTGATAGAAGGCCAGCGGCGTGGCGTCAAGTATGTGGTAGTCACCATGTGCGTAGGCGGCGGCATGGGGGCGGCGGGTCTTTTTGAGGTGTGCTGAAAGACGGCCCTGATCCCGGTTCATCTGGTGGGATTGGGCTAACAGGCCTGTCTGGTCAAAAAATCCGAAACGGCTATCGGTACAGTGTTTGCTCAACCGGGCTGAGGGCAGGGCGCTTGGGTCGTGCTCGCCAGGCGCTGCGGCTGCCTGCGCTGGGTTGAGCAGCGGTTTTGTTGGCAGCGGTGGCTGTTAACGCGGTGGTTTTGATCTGGAAATAGGCACGGGTGAATATTTTGACCTTACGGGATCCTCTGTGGTTGAG
>Ga0114966_10004114_pt1 | contig 12545 bp, 10 predicted proteins | sample M_130207_XF_Meta_FD_87029 | JGI IMG/M metagenome (GOLD analysis project Ga0114966, IMG submission 87029) | Freshwater microbial communities from Lake Montjoie, Canada to study carbon cycling - M_130207_XF_MetaG | ecosystem: Environmental > Aquatic > Freshwater > Lake | place: Lake Montjoie...
CGAGCGCGTCTTGGAAAAGTACCCGGAAAGCCCGTTCGTGGCGCTCGCGCTTAAAAATCTGCTGGCCATCCAGCGCCTGGAGCAATCGCTGAAACTCAAGACGCCCACCGCCGTGGAGAAATTCTTCACCGACCTCGCGACGAAATATGGCGGCAAACCCGCCACCAAGACCAAGATCGCCTTCACCCACGCCGCCTTCACTTTCGAGCAGGATAAGGCGAAAGCCTTTGCCCAGATGTCCGCCACCTACGACAAGGCGCAGAAGTTTGCCCCGGACGACCTCGATCTTTATGGCCTCGCGCTGATCGACGCGAAGAAGTTCGACGAGGCCATCGCGGTCTATGAAAAGCTCGCCCTCGATTACCCGCTGCCGGCCTCCGGGAAGGCCCCGCGCGACATCCAGGAAGCGCAGGCCATCAGCTTGTTCGGCCTCGGCAAGGCGCTGCAGGAGAAGGGCGACAAAGAAGGCGGCGCGAAGAAATTTGCGGAGCTGGAAACGCTCTACCCGTGGTCCACAAAAATGCTCGAGGTCCAATACGGCATCGCCCTCGATCTGCACGACAAGAAGGAGGACGACAAAGCGGAAACCCGCCTCCGCGATGTCATCAAGTCCCCGCTGGCCAACGCCGAACTCCGCGCCAAATCCATGCTCCTCCTCGGCCGGATTTTCGAAGACACCAAGCGCTATGCCGAGGCCATCGACAACTACGTGAAGATTTCCGTTTTCTACGAAGGAATAGACCGCATCGCCGCGGAGGGTCTCTGGCGCGGAGCCCAGCTCCTCGAACGCCAGGCCAGCGGTGAAATCCCCATGCCGACGCCCGTGCCCAAGCCAACGGCCCCGCCCAAACCCGCCGGCACGCCACCGCCCAAACCAGATGCCGTTCCCCCGAAAAAATAGTCCCGCACTGCCCATGCGCCCCCGCCTCCTCGTCCTCCTCCTCGCCACCGCCCTCTGCCTGGGCAGCCCGGCCTGCAAAGGCAAGACCACCAGCGCGGAGAAAAAAGCGGAGGAAATTCGGAAGTTTCGCGAGCGGCAAAAGAACCTCGCCCGGAAGTGCTACAAGGACATCACGACCAAGTATCCCGATTCCGAATTCGCCGCCCAAGCGGAGCAGCGCCTCCAACAACTCGGCCCCTCCACGGCACCCCAGAAAAAGTGACTCGCCCCGAGCGCGCCGCCGCCGTCACGACCATCCTCGCGCGCACCTATCCCGCCGCGCACTGCGAGCTGGACCACACCACGCCGCTCGAACTCCTCATCGCCACCATCCTCTCCGCGCAATGCACGGACGTGCGCGTGAATCTCGTTACCCCGGCCCTCTTTCGCACCTGCCGCACCGCCGCCGATTACGTGGCCCTGCCGGCCGAGCAGCTTGAGGACCTGATCCACTCCACCGGCTTCTATCGCGCCAAGGCGAAAAACATCCGCGCCTGCTGCGCCGCGCTCGTGGCGCGTCACGGCGGCGCAGTCCCGCGCACCATGGACGCACTCACCGCGCTCGCCGGAGTCGGGCGCAAAACGGCCAACGTCGTCCTCGGCAACGCCTTTGGCATCAATGTCGGCGTCGTCGTGGACACCCACGTGCAGCGGCTCAGCACCCGTCTCGGGCTGACGAAAAAACCCACGCCGGAGAAGATCGAGCAGGATTTGATGAAGCTCATCCCGCACGCGCAGTGGACCGTCTTCAGCCACTGGCTCATCTGGCACGGACGCCGCCGCTGCACCGCGCGGAAACCCGCCTGCCCCGACTGCGAACTCCGCAGCCTCTGCCCGGCCGCGGAGCTGCCCTGCGGCTAGCTCACTTTTGAAATACCGCCCGCCGCCCACGCCCTCCTCCTCTTAATTCTTCCTCATCCCCAGAGGAAGATTGAGAGAAAGAGGAAGAACTCAGCAGTGAGAGCTATTCCAAAAGGCTCCTAACCCAGCACCTCGAACTGACTCATCCGCCGGAAGCTCGCGTAGCGCTCATCAATGTCCGCCTGGGTCAGCGTGCGCAGGCGCTCGAGGGAAAATTTCTCGACGTTGTAACTCGCGAGGATGCTGCCAAAGACCACGCCTTTGCGCAGCGACTCAAAGCTCACCGTCCCGTGATCCTGCGCCGCGAGATAGCCCGCGAGCCCACCGGCAAAGGTATCCCCCGCCCCGGTCGGGTCGTGGATGTCCTCCAGCGGATAGGCGCCGCAACTGAAGAACTGCGCGTTCGGCCCGAAGAGCAACGCGCCGTGCTCACCCTTCTTGATGACCACATAGGCCGGACCCATCCCGCGGATTTTCGCCGCCGCTTTGATCAGGCTCGTTTCCTTCGTCAGCATGCGCGCCTCGCCGTCATTGAGAATGAGCATGTCCACCCGCGCGAGCAGCCGCAGCAATTCGTCGAGCGCGATGTTGATCCACAGGTCCATGGTGTCGGCGATGACAAAACGCGGGCGCGCCATCTGGTCGAGGACGTGGTTCTGGAGGTTCGGTCCGATGTTCGCCAGCAGGACATAGGGCGCTTGCTGGTAGGCGTCGGGGAGCACGGGGTTGAAGTGCTCGAAGACATTCAGCTCCACGCTGCGGGTCTCGCGGGTGTTCATATCCCACATGTATTCGCCGCTCCAGCGGAAGGTTTTTCCCGGCACCGTCTGGAGCCCGGTCAGGTCGATCTGGCGCGAGCTGAAGTAGTCGATATGCGCGCGGGGAAAGTCATCGCCGACGACGCCGACGAGATTGACCGGGGTGAAAAAACTGGCCCCGACCGCGGCATACGAAGCGGAGCCGCCGAGCAGATCGGCGTGCTCCTCAATCTGCGTTTTGACGGTATCGAGGGCGATGGAACCAACAACAAGGACGGACATCCGCCTCAAATGCAAAACCGCGGCGGCGATGACAAGGAATTTTCCTCCAGCGGGTTGGGCATCTCCCAACTGCAGTCGGCAATCGGCACCTCGGATGGCACGGATTACGAAGCACCGCGAACGCCCCGGTCGTGCTCACCTCGCGGAGCTTCCGGTCACTTTTTCGTCATCTCCAGCATCGCCTCGGCGAAAGCCTTGCCGAGCAGGATGAAGAAGCGACCTTCGCCGTTGTCGTGAAAGCCCGGGCTGGAAGTGGCCCGCTGGAGCATGGCCTTCTCCTCGGGCGTTTCCGGCTGGGTTTTCAGATCGCGTTCCTTGTTCACCCACCCGGCGGTCTTGATGGCGATGGTGTCCGGGTGCAGCAGCGGCGCGCTCTCGATCGCCTGCACGTTGCCTTTGAACTCCGGCACGGTGCTCACGAACCGCTGGCCCTCGCGGACCTCCTTCTGCTTGATGTTGACCTCCTCGACCTTGACGCCGTTGACGCCCATCACCCCGACCACGGTTTTCATGTCCGGCGCTTTGAATTCCTTCCGCAGATCCTTGATCAAATGCACGAGGTTGGCCCCGTATTGCTGGCGGCCCTTGTCGTCGAAAAGGTCGTTGTAGCCCTGGAACCAGACGAACCCGGCGATCTCGTAGCCGGCCTTTTCGTCGGAGGCGGGAAAGCGCAGTTTGAGGTTCTTCAGCGTGTCGTGAAGGATGCCCACGAGCGCCCGGTACTGGCCGCCCAAAACCTCCGGTTGCACCCCCTCGACCGGGCCCGCACTCGGCGGGCGGAAATTCACATAAAGGCTCTGGCCTCCGGGGCCGTATTTGATGAGCAGCACCTGCTCGTCCAAGGCCGCGCCCATGTAGTAACCGAACGCGTACTCCGGCCCGATCTGGGGGACGCCGCTTTTCCGCCAAGAAAGTTTCTACCCAAAGCGCAGCCCCCTCACGCCAGGCTGCGGCGTCAGACTTTTGCTCGTGGCCTCGCCCTCGGTCCGCGTGCGCTCGACTTCCCAGAGCACGGGCAGCGCGCGGGCGACGGAATTTTCAGGAGTTGTTTGTTGCGGAGCTTGTCGGCGGTGAGCCAGAGCTTGGCCGCGAAGCCGATGGTGGCGGTGCTGGGGTCTTTCGGGGAACCGTTCGATTTGGGGCGGGCCATGCGGGAGCCGATTTGCCCCGCCAGCGCCGCGTCCCGCAGTTGGCGCTTCCGCGCGGCCCAGGCGCGGGCCAGTTCGCCCGGCGGCTCCCGCAGGGCCAGGGGTGCCGTATCGGCGGCGCGGCGGCGCGGCCGACGGTGCGGGCAGAAGGCGGCTTCGGCGGCGCTTAAATGGTGTTTCAGCGAACCTTCCCACCCGCGTTCCATGTCGCACTCGTCGGTTGGGCTGCGTCCGTTTTCCGGGCCTAATTTTCCTTCAACAGCCCGATCGAAACCGCTACATACGCCCGCCCGCTCCCCGCGCGGGTGCTTGTTTTCTCAAAACCTCATCCCATCCATGAATCCACGACCCACACCTCTCCTCGCCGCCGCGATCCTCGGTCTCACCACGCTTTCCGCCAGCGCCGCCGACAAGTGGCCGCAGATGGATTACGGCCGCTTCCTCTCGGCGACCTACCAAAACACCAACGGCAAGAGCACGCTCGAAGGCGCCAAGGCGGGCAGTGCGGCGAATAAAGGCGTGGCTGTGAAGCTCGGGCCGGGCGGCGAGGCGGCGCAGCTTTTCGACACCGATCTGGTGCGCATGGCGGGCGGCTGGACGGGTGGTTGGGTGGAGCGGCGCGGGGTGACTTTCGACGGCAGCCACGGCGGCAACCCGAAGCCCGCGAACGGCGCGAACCTTTTTTTCCAGACCAACCCCGGCCCGACGTGGAGCAAGGGCGACGACCTCAATGACCCGCGCAAATTGCCCTCCGGCCCCGGCGCGGCCAAGGTTCCCCTCGGCCCGCTGCCCCGGGAATGGGCGAAATATCGCGGACTCTATCTCCACGGCGACAACGTGGTTTTCGCCTACACCGTGGGCGAGGCCACGCTGCTGGAGATGCCGGAGCTGGAGAAGGCGGGCGACGTGCCGTTGCTCACGCGCACTTTCAATGTCCACACGCCCGGCGCGGCCTCCACCCTGGTGCTGTCCGATGCCCCGGATGGCGCGGCCGCATTGATCGAGGGCGACGTGGCCATCTCGCCCAATGACGCGAAGAACCCCGACCTACGCACGGTCATCGGCCTCGTCGGCGCGCCCGCTGGAGCGAAGCTCGAGGCCGCCGGCCACCGCGTGACGGTGAAGCTGCCCGCTTTCACCAAAGGCAGCGCGTTCAAGGTCGTGTATGCCCAAGGCCCGAGCGCCGAAACCGCCGCGCTGACCGCCGCCGTGAAGGCCGCGGCGAAGCCCGCCGACCTCACGCCTTTCACCAAAGGCGGCCCGGCGCACTGGAAGGAGACCGTGAAAGTCAAAGGCGTGCTCGGTCAGCCGAACCCGGCGTTTCCCTACGTGGTCGATGACCTCCAGGTGCCGCTGAACAATCCCTACCAATCCGGCATCCGCATCGGCGGGCTGGACTTTTTCAAGGACGGACGCATCGCCTTCAGCACCTGGAATGGCGACGTGTGGGTGGGCAAAGGCATCGACGCCGAGTTGGGCAGCATCGAGTGGCAACGCTGCGCCACCGGGCTTTTCCAGGCGCTCGGCCTGAAGATCGTGGACGACAAAATCTACGTGCTCGGGCGCGACCAGATCACCCGCCTGCACGACCTGAACAACGACGGCGAGGCCGACCTCTACGAGAACTTCAACAACGACTTCCAGGTCACGCCCGCCTTCCACGAGTTTGCCTTCGGCCTCGATACGGATTCGGAGGGAAATTTCTACTCGGCCAAAGGCGGTCCCGTGCGCCAGGGCGGCCGGGGCTGGGAGCCGCTCAGCGACCACAGCGGCTGCCTTTTCAAAATCTCCAAGGACGGGCAGAAGTTTGAAATTTTCGCCACCGGCCTCCGCGCGCCGAACGGCATCGGCGTGGGTCCGAACGACGAAGTCTCCAACGGCGACAACGAAGGCACGTGGGTGCCGGCGGATTACATTCATATCTCGAAAAAGGGCGACTTCGTCGAAGTGCCCGACCTCGCGCATCGCGACACGCCACCCCCCGCGCACGGCACGCACGTTTGCTGGATCCCGAAAGACATGTGCAACTCCAACGGCGGCCAAGTCTGGGTCACGAGCGACAAGTGGGGCCCGCTCAAAGGTCAGATGCTCTACCTGAGCTACGGCCAGTCCGCGCTCTACAACGTGATCCAGGAGCGCGTCGGCGACGTGCCGCAGGGTGGCATCGTCCGTTTCCCGCTGCAGTTCGCCAGCGGCCTGAGCCGTGCGCGCTTCAACCCCATCGACGGCCAACTCTACGTCTCCGGTCTCCGCGGCTGGCAGACCAATGCCCAGCGCGACGGAGCCATCCAGCGGGTGCGCTACACCGGCGGCACGGTGACGATGCCGAATGGCATTCATTTCACCGACAAAGGCATCCGCATCGACTTCACCAACGCCCTCGACGCCACCACCGCCGCCGAGGCCGCGAACTACTCCGCGCAGCAATACAACTACCGCTGGACCTCCGCCTACGGCTCCAAGGTTTGGAAAGTCAGCGACCCCAACCAGAACGGCGCCGACCCGCTCTCCATCAGCGCCGTCACACTTTCGCCGGACAAAAAATCTGTCCTCCTCGAAATCGCGGGGCTCAAGCCGGTCATGCAGATCGAGGTGAAGATGAACATCAAGAGCGCCGCCGGCACCCCCGTGCCCGACCGCATCGCCGCCACGATCAATGTCGTCGCGCCCGACGCGGCGCCCGGCAAGACCTACATCTCGGTGAAGAAGTAGCCAGGCTGTTGAAAAACGGCCCGCCTCCCACGGCCCCACCTTCTTCCCCTTCCTCTCAATCTTCCGCATTTGCCCCTACTCCCGGAGGAAGAGGAAGAACTCGGCAGCGATAGGTATTTCAACAGGCTCCTAAGGAAACGCGCTGTCTTTCCCGAAAGACCCAAAAAGGAAAGCCGACGCAGAGAACGCCGGCCTTTGGTTGCCGCTCTTTTCGTGTCGTTCGTGCCTTTCGGGGAAAAACCAGCGACTCCCGCAGCGCGCACGGCTCCGCTCCGTAGCGGGCGCGCCGCCGCACCGTAGCGCCGGCGTCCCGCTGACCCCGGCGGGCGCTACGGCTCAGCCGCTGCGACCTCGTGCCCTGTTGCAGGCAAAAGAGGGATCAGATATTCCTTTGCTCCCGGCCCGGATTCACCGGAACACCGATCACCGATCCTCCCATGAAACAGCGCCTCATCCAGCAAGTCGGCCGCAGCGCGCGACTGCGTGTGCTGAATGAACTCAAGCGTACCCAGGCGATGTGTGTGGCCGATCTGGCCGCCCGGTTGGGCATGAGTTACATGGGTGTGAAAGGCGTGTGCCTCGACCTGCAAAAGCGCGGCCTGCTCGATACCTGGCGCTCACCGCAGCCCGTGGGCCGACCGCAGATGCTTTACCGCCTGACCGAGCGGGCGCACGACCTTTTCCCCACGACCAGCAACGCCATGACCATCGCCGTCCTGGTCGCGGCGCAGAAACTCTTCGGCGTCGCCGCTGCCGAAAAGCTGCTGCTCGTCGCCTTTCAGGAGAAGTCCGCCGCCTATGCCTCGCGCCTCAAGGGCGAGACTCTCGCCGAACGCGCCACCTGGCTCGCCCGGCTGCGGGATCACGACGGGCACATGTCCGCCTGCGTTGCGGAAGAAGGCAGGCCGCTGACCATCATCGAGCATCACTCACCGATCCTCGATCTGCTCGGGGCGTTCCCGCTCATCGCACGGCTCGAAACGGAAATGTTTCACCGGCTCCTCGGCGTTCCCGTGCAGCGGGAGGAGGCCAGCAGTGGCGGAATGTTCCGGGCGACCTTCGTCCTCGCCGAATGACGCTCCAAGGCGGTTAAAAAATACTGCCCGCCTCCCTTGGCCAGACCGTCTTCCTCTTAATCTTCCTCCGGCAGGAGGGGAACTGAGGAAGAATAAGAGGAAGATTGGGAAGAACCCCGCAACGTGGAGCGGACGGAGCGACCCAGCGACGTTCACATCCGCCCGTCTTCCTCCTGAAGCTTGAAGTCCAGCAGCAGCGCGCAGAGCCGCTCCAGCGCCGCCGCATCGTCCGGGCCGACCGCTTCGAGCGTGATGCGCGAGCCGTGGTCGAGATTCGCACTGAGCACTTCCATGATGCTCGCCGCACTGAAAGTCCCCTCCCCCTTCCGAATCGTGATCTCCGACGTAAACTCATGCACCGCGCGCACGAATTCCGCCGCGGGCCGCGCGTGCAATCCCATCCGGTTGACGATTTCGACTTCTCTCCGCATCACGGTGCGAACATAGATGCCGTCGCACCCGTGACAAGCTCCGCCACTTCCCACACGCCCGTCGCCGCGCAATACGTCGTCACCTTCCTCAAGCCCGAGATGCTCCACATCTACCGGCAGATCACGGCGCTGCGCGCGTTTCGACCCGTCGTCTTTTGCCAGAAGCGCGAGCATGCGGCGGAGTTTCCCTTCGGGGAAATCGTGGTCCTGCCCAAGCCGCGGACGCACCCGCTCCGGCGCTTCGTGCAGAAGCAACTACTCGACCGCCCGATCACCATCTACCGTTCCGAGGCGCGGCGCATTCTCGCGGCGCTGGAGCAAAGCCGCGCGCGCCTGCTCCACGTTTACTTTGGGCACATCGGCGTGCATCTGCTGCCGCTGCTCGAGATTTGTCCGCTGCCGGTGATCGTCAGCTTCCACGGAGCCGACGCGCAGATCGATCTGCACAAGCCCGCGCACCTCGCCCGCACCCGCCGCATGCTGGAATGCGCCACGCTGCTGCTGGTGCGCTCCCGGTCCCTCGCGGACCGACTCGTCGCGCTTGGCGCGGCGCGGGAGAAAATCCGCCTCCATCGCACCGGCATCCCGCTCGACGAAATCCCGTTCGCCCAGCGGACGGCACCCACCGACGGCGCGTGGCACTGCGTCCAGGCCGGGCGGCTCATCGCGAAAAAGGGCATCGCCACCACGCTGCGCGCCTTTGCGGAATTCGCCCGCGAGTTTCCGCACGCCACTCTCACCATTGCCGGCGAAGGCCCGCAGTTGGCCGAGTTGCAGGCGCTCGCCGCCGCGCTCGCTCTCGGCGGGCGGGTGAGTTTCACCGGCTTTCTCTCGCAAGAAAAACTGCGCGCCCTCTGCGCCACCGCGCACCTTTTCCTCCACCCGAGCGAACTCGGCCCCGACGGCAACCAGGAGGGCGTCCCCAACGCCATGCTCGAAGCCATGGCCGGCGGACTGCCCGTCGTGGCCACGCGGCACGGCGGCATTCCCGAGGCCGTCGAACACGGCGTCAGCGGCCTCCTCACCGCCGAGCGCGACGCCCCCGCCCTCGCGCAATCCCTTTCCGCGCTGGCCCGCGATCCCGCCCGCTACGCCGCGATGAGCGCCGCCGCATCCGCCCGTGTAGCCGCGGAATTCTCACTCAGCACGCAGGCCCGCGTGCTCGAGGCAATCTATCGCGAGGTCGCGGCGGCTACTTGAGCGACTCCTCCGGCCACGTCACGAGCAACACGCCATACGCGGTCGCCAAATCCTCCTCCGAGCGGTGCCGGAACTCCGCATGCACCGACTGCCGCATCCGCGCGAAAGCGTCGGGGATGGGCTGCGCCATGAGGATCTCGACGCGCAACCCAGCCCGCTCGAATGCCGCGCAGTGATCGCCCAGTCGCCAGCGCGGCAGGTCGCCCGGATTCAGCCACCGATTCCAAGTCGCGCGCGACCATTGCAGAAAGTGGTACGGGTAGCGGAAAAAGTGATCCCGGTAATCCACGACGTGCAGCATGAAACCGCCCGGCGCCAGCACCCGCGCCAGCTCGCGGGCCAACCGCTCCGGCTCGGCCACGTGCTCGAGCACCGAGTTTGACAGCACACAATCCACGCTGCCCGTCTCCAGCGATGCCGCCTCCCCAATGCGCCCGACGCGCTCCGCGAGTTGCTCCGCGCCGACCCCGGCGCGCACCGTCGCCCGCAGTTGCGCGGCATCGCGTTCCACCGCCAGCGCCACGTACGGCTCCAGCGCGATGACCCGCCGAGCGCCGAGCGCCGCGAGTTCGTAGCACGAGCCATTCGTCGCCCCCACACCCACCTCCAGGACCGTCAAGCCACCGGGCCAGCCGGGCCGGCGTCCGCCGAGATGGTGGCTGTAGAGCCCGACCAGGCCCGCTCCATTGGACGCGCCGAAATTTCCGTCGAGAAACGGCAGCAATCTCCGCAGCCCGGACGGCACCGTGGTGGGCAGGCAGCGTCGCGCGAGACGCGCCGCGACGTAGATGCAGTTCGAGAAAAAGAGGGGCACAAACGAGAGGAAGGCGGGCTCGCCGAGCTGTCGGCAGATTGGCGACTAGGCAGCCGGCTCCCGCCTCGGCTTGCGCTTTCCCTCGGACGGAGCCGGCGGCGGTGGGAGTGCGTCGAATTTCTTGCCGATGGCTTCGTTCCCCTGGCCGCGCAGCTTTTCCAAAATCTCCGGCGTGAGCAGGGCGCGCGGGAGCTTCCTGGCCGCGATCCCCTCGAGCAGCGCCAGGCCGTGGGTCGGGCGGGAGGCGAGCGCGCTGTAGAGCAGGCCGCGCTGCGGTTCGGGGAGCACCTTGGCTTGCGCAAACAGCGTGGCGGTGTCGGCGGGATCATCGAGGCTGGTGAGAACGAGCGCCGCAGGAAAACGCATCACGGGATCCACCAGCAGCTCCGTGCAGGTCTCGCGCAGCCGGGGCACCTTCGCTTCCATAAGCTGCTGGAGCGCGTCGCGGCGCTCGTCGGGAAGCATCCGGGGATCGAGGACGGTGCGGCGCGCGTCGGCGAGTCGGCGACCGGCGAGGAAAAGTTTTTCGAGGGCGGCGAGCGGCTCAGTGAGTTTGGGGTCGGCGAGGTCGGCGAGCTTGCCGGTGAATTGCTCCCACGTGACCGGCATCGGCGCGGACGCGGTTTTTTTCAGACCGTCGGCGAGGCCGAGCAGGATGGCGCTTTGCACCTCGGGCGTGTTCGCGAGGGCACCGCCGAGGAGGACATCCACGGCGAGCGGCTCGTCCTCGATGCGCTCCGCGAGGCGGCGCGCGATGCAGCGGGCGGTGAGCGGGATTTTCGTGCGTCCGCCGAGCGTGGCGAGAAGACCGGGAGCGGAATCGCCGAGCGGGATGAGGCCGTACCAGAGCAGCAGCGGGAGATTGTGATCGGAGGCGTCTGCGGCGTGCTGGAGGAGCGGGCGCGCGAGATCGGCGCGGGCCTCGGCGGGGAAACGCTGGAGCGCAGAGGCGAGCGCGAGGCGCACGGCGGGCGATGGGTCTTTCTCGGCGAGGCGGAGGAAGTCGGCGGGCACGGTTTTCAGCGCGCGGGTGTCTTCGGTGAGAAAGCGGATGGCCCAGATGCGGAGGTGCTCGTCAGGATGCGCGAGGGCTTTGCGCAGAAAGGCGTCGCTCGCCGCGCCGATGGCACGGAGTGCCCAGAGCGCGCGGAGTTGGTATCGCACGTCGCTCTCCTTCTCCCACACTGCGAGGAGGGCTTTGCGCGCGTCCTGCATGTTTCCGCCCATGGCGGCGCGCTCCTGGAGGAGCCGGCGCGACTGGCGCACAAGCCATTCATTTGGCGCGACCTGAAGCTGAACGAGTTCAAGGTTGCTCAGCTTCCCGAGGTCGGCAGGCCCCGTCGCGGGCACGCCCGCGCTGATTTTGTAAATCCGCCCGCTGGTCCGGTGGACGCCTTCGTTTTCGTGACATTCGCCGGTGTCGCTCCAGTCGGACATGAAGACGCCGCCGTCCGGCGCGGCGAGGAGATCGACGCCGCGAAACCAAGGGTCGCCGACGCTGAGGAAATCCGCGCCGTGTTTGGCCACGTAGCCGCTGCCGGCGCGCTCGAGGTTCTCCATGTTGATGCGGCGGCCGTAGAAATTGATCGTGAAAAGTTGGTTGCGGTATTCCTCCGGCCAGGTGCCGCCCTGGTAGATGAGACAGCCCTCGTGCGAGTGCCCGCCGCCGAGCGCGTCGGCGGCTTCGCTCAATCGTCCGGCCTTGTTCCATTTACCGCTGGCGTCCCAGTGGTAGTGGTCGGCGTGCTGCCCGATGAGCTCGTAGGTGTGCGGCGCGAGTTCCTCGCCGTACATGCGCTGGTAATGCGCGCCGGGGATCAGGTGCCAGAGGTGCCCGATGACGGTGTTCGTGAAAAACGCCTCGCCGTGCCGGTCCCAATCCAGGCCCCACGGGTTGGTGGTGCCGGTGGCGACGACCTCAAAAATCTTCCGCGTGGGATGAAAGCGCCAGATCGCGCAATTCATGGCGACGCGCTTGTCCGCAGGCGTGCCGGGTTTACCGACCCGCGACGTGGCCTGGATGCCGTGGCGTCCGTAGAGCCAGCCGTCCGGGCCCCAGCGAAGGCCGTTCACGAGGTTATGCCGCACGGGGCCGGAGTCGAAACCGTCGAGCAGCACGACGGGCTTCCCGTCCGGGATGTCGTCGCCGTTTTTGTCCGGGAAAAAAAGGAGCTGCGGCGCGGCCAGCACCCACACGCCGCCAAAGCCGACCTCCACGCTGGAGAGCCGCTGCACTTGATCCGAGAAGACCGTGCGCTTCTCCGCGCGGCCGTCGTGGTCCGCGTCTTCGAGGATGATGACGCGGTCGCGCTGCCGCAGATCG
>Ga0114966_10004115_pt1 | contig 12545 bp, 8 predicted proteins | sample M_130207_XF_Meta_FD_87029 | JGI IMG/M metagenome (GOLD analysis project Ga0114966, IMG submission 87029) | Freshwater microbial communities from Lake Montjoie, Canada to study carbon cycling - M_130207_XF_MetaG | ecosystem: Environmental > Aquatic > Freshwater > Lake | place: Lake Montjoie...
AAAGGCGATGTCTTTGAACGTGGCCTTTTCCGGTCCTGCTGCCAGCACCTGCAACTTGCTGTCTGACATCGAGGTCAGGAAGTAATCGGGAAAGCCATCGCCATTCACATCGGTGCTGGCAATGCCCATGCCCCAGATTTTCAAGGGCTTCCAGCCTTGGTCTGCCGTATAAAGAGAGGGCGCTTGGTTGGGGGCGATGTGCCACATCTGCTCGCTCCCGCCCTTGTAATACTCGCGGTCGTTTGAGACCCGCAGCGATGGCGTCCCAGAGCGGTTCCAGTCGGTGAACAGCATGGACAGGCTGCAAAAGCTCGGCTTTAGGTCTAGGGGGGCGGCAAATCCTTGGCCCTTGGGGCGGTAGAGCGCATTGGGCGTGCACGATCCCCACGGAAAAGCGTCCTGCGTACGGTCAGTATAAGTGCCGATGGCGAGCGTTGGCCAATCTTGCCCCTTCTCCCACGTCGCGGCAAAGGCGGTTGACCACAGATCGCGCCCGTCAAAGCCCCAAGCCTCGTTTGCGCGGCTGAACTGGCACTGGCCCAAGCCGCGCAGCACCACATCTTCACCTGACCGAAGAACCACAAGGTCAAGGATCCCGTCGCTGTCGATATCCAGCGGATAAGCCCCCGTCACGCGGTCAAGCTCTACGCCAGCGGTTAGGGCGGTGAACTTCAACGCCCCGCCCGTCAGGCTGTCATTGCTGTATAACGTGGCCTTTTGCGTGCCCCCCGCCAGAAGCAATTCCGGCTTGCCATCGCCCGAACAATCAAAGGCCGCAACCCCGCCGCCGGTCATAAACTCCCACTCGCCGGCATAGACGCTTGCAATGCCAGCGCTGGAGGTTTCGTTGACATAGCGCGGAATTTCGACATCCGCGAAAGCCGGAGAGGTCAGCAAGGTCAAGGCAAACCAACGCATCCTAAGCCCTCGTCTTCAAAGCAATCGCATAGGCCGCAATGCAGCGCCCTTGGTCTTGGCCGTGTTTGATGGCGGGCATAAAGTGAATGCCGCCGTAAAGCCGCGATATCGCGGCCTCATCCGCCGCAGCCCAGAAGCTGGCAAAACTGCGGGTCGGCACGCCGTCCGGCGTGGGGCTTTCATCGGTGAAGCTGTAACCTTCGCCAAAAAGTGCCGTCAAAACCGACGCCGCCGCCGCTGATTGGGTGGAATGGCCCGAAGGGTATTCGGGGAAGGGCGGGGTGATCAACAAAGGCTCCCACGTGGGATCAATCACCTGTTTGATATAGCTGATCGGGCGGACCAGATCGTATTGGTATTTCGCCGCCCAGCACCCAATGAAGGCATCCGCCATCGCCACGCCCATCCGCGCCAAGGCTTCGACTTGCGCTGTCAGGTCCAGCCCCTTTTCAACCGCCACCTGCGTCATTATGGCGATCCAATGGCCGGGCGGGGTGTAAGACAGCATGGCATCATCCGACCAGAACCGCGCGATTTGCTTTTGTGCGTCGGTTAGGGACCCGCTGGTGGTGTAAACCTCCATCGCCTCGGCGTAAAAATCTGACGTTGGGTCTTCGGAATACTCTGTCGGCGGGGGCAAGGTGCAGGTATCGCCTGACGGCATGGCAAAGGGCCGGTTCTTGCCCCAAGCGGGCAGCAAAGGCGCCTGTTGCAGCACGATTTTCGAGGTTGGCACCCAATGCCCCGGCGCGGCGTTCAGGGTGTAGGTGGCAGGGAAACCCATGTTGTCGATCACTGCGCCGCCATCGCTGCGGGCCCAGTCCAAAACCGCCGCCGCCAAAGTGCCCCCGTAAGAGCGGCTGGCTGCCACAACATCCGTGCCTAAGCCCGCCGCAGCCTGCTCGGCCAAGCGCGCGCTTAAGGTTTGCATAGCGTGCTGGCCTGTCGGGCCGGTGTTGGCGAAAAGGTCGCGGATCAACCCCTCCATCACCGCCGTCAAAATCACCGCAGTATCGTAACTTTGCCCAGCAGCACGGGCGGGCAGGGCGGTCAGCCCGTTCAATTGGCCGGTCAAACTGTGCAACCGCGCATCGCCACTTGCCAGCGCTTCAAAGGCCGCAACCCCCATATAGGCCAAGGTGCGGCTGGCCACGGGCGGGGTATAGGTGGGCGTATGCCGCACCAGTTCCAGCGCCAAGCGATACCATGTCGCCAAAACCCCAGCGGCCACGGCCTCGCGGCTATCGCCGTTTGCCCGTGCCGTGCCGCCCAGCAGGGCCAAAGCGACCCCTGCCGTCAAAAACGCGCGCCGTTGCATCCCCCCGCACCCCCCATTTGCCCCGATCCTTCGGGGTCGGGGGCTGGCCCCGATCTTCCCTGTTCACCCTGCGCGTCGTTCTCAGATCAAACGAAGCGGTTCCACAGGTTTTCCAACCGCTCTTGCCGGCCAGATTTGGGTTGCGGTTCCAGCCTTTCGGCGGTGACACGCGCGGCGGCTTCTGCCAGACCGCCCTTGAGCATCGCTTGCGCTTTGGGCGTTGACCACCCCGCGTAGCGTTCGCTGCGCGCCTTTTCCAAGCCGCCATCTTCCAGCAAAGCCGCAGCAGCCTTCAAAGCCCGCGCACAGGTATCCATCCCGCCCACATGGCCCAAGATCAGATCTTCGGCATCAAGGCTTTGACGGCGGATCTTGGCGTCAAAGTTGGTGCCGCCGGTGTGCAAACCGCCGCCCTTCAGAATCTCGTAGTAGGCCAGCGCCATTTCCGGCGTGTTGTTGGGAAATTGGTCGGTGTCCCAACCCGATTGGTAATCGTTGCGGTTCATATCGATCGACCCAAGGATCCCCAACGAGGTCGCCAGCGCCAGTTCATGTTCAAAAGAATGGCCCGCCAAGATCGCGTGACCCTGTTCGATGTTGACCTTGACCTCTTTTTCCAAGCCAAACTGCACCAAGAAGCCGTAAACCGTGGCGACGTCATAGTCGTACTGGTGCTTTGAGGGTTCTTGGGGCTTTGGTTCGATCAGGATCGTGCCTTTGAAGCCGATCTTGTGCTTGTATTCCACCACCTGTTGCAAGAAGCGGCCAGCGTGTTCGCGCTCGGCCTTAAGGTCAGTGTTGAGCAGCGTCTCATAGCCCTCGCGCCCGCCCCACAGCACATAATTGGCGCCACCCAGCTTGTGGGTCGCATCCAGATTGGCTTTTACCATCGCGGCCGCATAGGCGTAAACGTCAGGGTCGGGGTTGGTGGCTGCACCGCTCATCCAGCGGCGGTTCGAGAACATATTGGCCGTGCCCCAAAGCAGCTTGGCCTTATGGACCGCCTGCTTTTGGCCCAGATAGTCAACCATAGCTTCCAAATTGCGGTTGCTTTCGGCGAAGGTGGCACCTTCGGGGCGCACATCGGCGTCGTGGAAGCAGTAAAAGGGCACGCCCAAGATATCAAACATCTCAAAGGCGGCGTCGGCCTTCAGCTTGGCCAGTTCCATCGTCTCGCCAAACCACGGGCGCAGCAGGGTTTGGCCGCCGAAGGGGTCGTGGCCCTGATAGGCAAAGGAATGCCAGTAGGCGACGGCAAAGCGCAGATGATCTTCCATCCGCTTGCCCATGACCACTTCGTCGGGGTTGTAGTGGCGAAAGGCGAACGCGTTGGAGGAAGCGGGGCCTTCGTACTTGATGGCCGGGATATCTTTGAAAAAGTCGGTCATGGCGGCCCTTACTGTGAGAGGTTTTGGATCGCCGCCGCAGCGGCACGGTAGCGGGCGTGACCGGCGTTGAAGGCGGCGGTCAGTTTGGGATCGGGGTCAATCGTGCGGGCAATCGGGGGCATCGTGGCAATCTCTGCCCCTGCACCCGTTGCGGCCATCATGCCCAAGCGGGCAGCCCCCAATGCGCCGCCAAAATCGCCAGCGGCGGGCACCAGAACGGGGCAATCAAGGGCTGTGGCAATGGCTTTGAGCCAATAATCCGATTTGGCCCCCCCGCCCACGGCCAGCAAGCTTTCCAGCTTGGTTCCGGTCGCAGCCAGCGCATCGCGGCTGTCGCGGAAGGCGAACGTCACACCTTCCAGCACGGCGCGGGTGCCTGCGGCGCGGTCGGTCTGGTGTTCAAGCCCCAAGAAAGCGCCGCGAATGGCGGCATCGTTCAAAGGCGTGCGCTCTCCGCCCAGATACGGCAGGAACAGCGCCTTGCCGGGGGCTTGCAGCGCGCCCAGTTCACCCGTTAGGGTCGCGGCAGCTTGGCCCACCAGCCCTGCATACCAATTCAGCGCATCGGTCGCGGCCAGCACGACACCCATTTGGTGCCATGTGTTGGGCAAGGCGTGGCAAAAGGTATGCACGGCCGTTGCAGGATCAGGCTGATAACCATTATTGGCCGCAAACAGCACGCCCGAGGTGCCAAGGCTGACAAAGGCTTGGCCCGCTTTGACCACGCCAACCCCCACACCCGCGGCCGCATTGTCACCCCCGCCCCCCGCCACAACCACACCGGCGGGCAGGCCCCAGCGGCTGGCGAGTTCGCCGCGCAGTTGGCCTGACACAGCTGATCCCTCGACCAGTCGCGGCATCTGCGCCCGTGTGAGGCCGGTGGCAGACAGCAAATCCTCTGACCAATCGCGCCGGCCCGTGTCAAACCATGCCGTGCCGGCGGCATCCGACATCTCGCCCACATGATCGCCCGTCAGCCACAGGCGCAGGTAATCCTTGGGCAGCAAAACCTTGGCAACCTTGGCCCAAAGCGCGGGTTCATGCTTTTGCACCCAAGCCAGTTTGGGCGCTGTAAATCCCGGAAAGACGATATTGCCCGTGATGCGGCGAAAGATCGGGTCGCCGTCCATTTGGGCGGCTTCCACATGGCTGCGGGTGTCGTTCCACAAAATGCAGGGCCGCAACACATCGTCGGCGGCGTCCAGCAGGGTGGCACCGTGCATATGGCCCGACAGACCAATGCCGCGCACCCCGCCCAAACCGTGGGCAGAGAGCTTGTCCAACACGGTCTCGGCGGCGGTGATCCAGCTGTCGGGGGCCTGCTCGCTCCACCCGTCATGGGGGCGTTGCACGGTCAGGGGGGCCGTGGCCTCGGCCACAATTTTCTGATCGGCGTCGATCAAAATGCCCTTTAAGCCCGAGGTTCCAAGATCAAGACCGATGTACATTATGCAGCCTTTGCGGGTTTCTTTCCAAGAATGATCATGGACAGGATGTCTTCATCTGTCACCTGGTTCACATCGACAGTGCCAACCAACTGTCCGTTCTTCATCACCGAAGCGCGGTCACACAGTTTCATCACATTGTGGATGTCATGTTCAATCAGGAAAATGCCCAGACCTTGGGCTTTCAGCTCTTGGATCAGTTCCGCCACCATCTGGGTTTCTTGCGGGCCAAGGGCGGCTGTGGGTTCGTCCATGATCAGGATCTTGGCGTTGAAATAAACCGCGCGGGCAATGGCTACAGATTGGCGCTGACCGCCCGACAAGGCGCTGACCGGCACGTTGAACTTGCGAAAGTTCGGGTTCAGGCGGGCCATGATCTTTCGGGCCTCGGCCTCCATCTTGCTTTCGTCAAGAAAGCCGCGCGAGGATACCAATTCGCGGCCCAAAAACAGGTTTTGGGCGGCGGTCAGGTTATCGGCCAAGGCCAGCGTCTGATAGATCGTTTCGATGTTTTGCGCGCGCGCATCGCGGGGCGAGTTGATCGAAACCGCTTGCCCATTGATCAGGATCTGCCCGCTGTCAGCCTGATAAGCCCCCGACAGGCATTTGATTAACGTCGACTTGCCCGCGCCGTTGTGGCCCAAAAGGCCCACAACCTCACCGGGGTGCAGATCGACCGAGACATGGTCAACTGCCTTAATCCCCCCGAAGGCAATCGAGATGTCACGCATCTCGACCAGAGGTGTTCCCTTGTTCATGGAAGCCGTCATTCGGGGGCCCTCACTTTGTCCGCTTGCGGTAGATGATGTCTAGGTAGACGGCGACGATCAGAACAAGGCCGACGACGATGTTTTGCACCGCCGTGTCAAAGCCGATCAGCACCATGCCGGTGCGCAGGCTTTCCATGACCAAAGCGCCCAGAACCGCGCCGTAGATCGTGCCCACGCCACCCGCCAAAGACGTGCCGCCGATCACGGCAGCGGCGATAACGTAGAGCTCGTCAGTCTGCCCCAAAGCGTTGGTGGCCGAAGTCAGGCGCGCCGAAGAGATCACCGCCGACAGACCGGCCAGCATCCCCATCAGCGCATAGATCTTAACCGTCATCCAACGCACGTTAATTCCCGACAGGGCCGCAGCTTCTGGGTTGCCGCCGATGGCAAAGACATAGCGCCCAAAGCGGGTGCGGGTCATCAAGACCGTCATCAGCAGGGCCACGGTCACCAAGATCAGCACCGGATAGGCAAAGCCTAGGCTGATAAACAGCCCCTCGGGCGGAACGATGATGTTGTTCGCCTCGGCATAGGCTTTCACGATGCCCTTGGGCCAATAATAGCTGTCAACCACCAGAACCGCGCCAAGGATCAGCGCGCAGCCAAGCGCGCCCATGAACACCTCGGCCCAGATCGGGCGTTGGGGGAAATCATGTTTCTGGCGGTTCTTGCGGCCAGCAAGCAGACCGTACAGCACCGCAGCGCAGGCGATGATCCCGATGATCCACGATCCCGTCGACCCGATTGATCCGTAAGGCCCGCCGCCTAACAGTTGGAATTTCGTATCCACTGGCGAAATCGTGCGCCCATTCGCCATCAAGAAGGCCGCACCGCGCCACGCCATCAGGCCGCCCAGCGTTACGATGAAAGATGGAATGGCAAGGTAAGCGATCAAAACCCCGTTCAAAGCCCCGATCAGCACCCCCAAAGACAGGCCCACCACTACAGTTATGACCCAAATAGCCGGATGCCCCAGCCCCATCGAGGGCGGCAACCATTCGACCTGCAACAGGCCCATCACCATGCCGATGAAGCCCAGTAGAGAGCCAACCGACAGGTCAATATTACGTGTCACGATTACCAGCACCATGCCCGTGGCCATCACGCCAATCGAGCACATCTGAACAGACAGGTTCCACAAGTTGCGCGGCGTCAGGAAAAAGCCTTCGCCATTGAAAACAAAGCCGTAAAAGTGAAAGCCGAACCAAATCAGCAGCAAAGCACCGGCCATACCCAACAGGCGGGTGTCAATTTCGGTTGCCGCAACAAAGCGGGCAAACGGGCTTCCCTTAAGATCATGACTGGCATGAGCGGGGCGGGGGGCTGTGGTCATGTGGTCAACCCTTGGAATGTCGGAGGGAAACGCATTGCGCGCAAAAGCCGGACCTTGGCCTTAAACCGGACCGGCAAGACGAAAAGGGCCGGCGAGGTGTCTCGCCGGCCCAATTTAGGTTATTGGCAGGCTGCGACGTCAGCCAAAGCGCCTTCGCAGGCTTGCTCTTTGGTGATGTGGCCGCCGTCAATCGCCAGATTGATGGTGTCTTTGGTGATCGCTGTCGGCGTCATCAGGATAGCGTTCATTTCAACGCCTTTTTCGCCGCCAGAGAACTTGGCCGCGCCTTCGATCTTGTCCATCGCTACGCCGTCAGCCAGTTGGCCAGCGATTTTGCCGGCTGCATCACCCAGTTGACGCGAGTCTTTCCAGACCGAAACGGTCTGCAAGCCACGGGCCACACGGTTGATCGCAGCAAGGTCGCCGTCTTGGCCGCCCAGCGGAACGGTCAGGCCTTGTGCGGCCAAAGCAGCGGAAGCACCGCCAGCCATGCCGTCATTTTCAGCCAGAACAGCGTCGATCGCGTTGTTGTTCGCGGTCAGGATCTGTTCCATGTTCTTTTGAGCGTTGTCGGGCTTCCAGCCGTCGGTGTAAACTTCACCAACGATCTTGATCGTGCCGGCTTTCACCGCTTCGCCGATCACTTCTTCCATGCCAGCGCGCAGGAAGTTGGCGTTCGGATCGCCGGGGTCGCCTTTGATGATGGCATAGTTGCCATCGGGCTTGGCCTTCATCACTTCCTCAGCGATGATTTTGCCAACGCCGACGTTATCAAAGGTCAGGTAGAAGGCGCGGCTGTCTTCGATCAGACGGTCGTAGCCCAGAACCGGAATGCCTTCGGCAGCGGCTTTGTCAACTGCGGGCAGGATCGCGTCCTTGTCCCAAGCGTTGATGATCAAAGCGTTCACGCCTTGGGCGATCAGCGCGTCGATGTCATTCAACTGCTTTTCCGACGAGCCTTGCGCGTCAGCCGAGATATACTCGTCGCCGTTGGCTTCAATCGCCGCTTTCATCGCGGCTTCGTCGATTTTCCAACGCTCTTCTTGGAACTGAGCCCAAGACACGCCGATTTTTTTGCCTTCTGCATAAGCTGCAGTGGAAAGGCCGGTAGCTGCAATGATGGCAGCCAGAAGTACCTTACGCATATAAATCCTCCCAATGGATGCGGCCCTGCGGTGGCCGTCCCTGCAGATTCGCGGGGATTTGCGGAAACTGCCCCTAATAAATTCAGTTGTCAAAATAAAAGTGATGCGGCAATCTGCGGTTGGCGATAAAAGTGGCGTTAAAATTGCTGCAATGCGGCAATTTTGGCGGGAAGCGGGACAATTTGAACGATCTTTCGTTCGGGATGTGAAGAAATGAGCAAGGACTTGGTGGATTTATCAGACGAGGGCCGCTTGGGCTGTGGCCCGCTGATCACGCCGTGGTCGGAACATATGCGCCCCTTGCGTCAACAAGTGTTTGACAGGGTCCGCGCGCAGGGCTTGGTGGCGCGGGTGCAGGTGGCTAAGGATTTGGGCGTCAGCCCTGCCACAATCACGACCATCACGTCGGAATTGATCGAAGCCGGCTTAATCGAAGAGGTCGCGGTGCCCCGCGACACTGATCTTGGCCGTGGCAGGCCCGCCGTGGCCTTGGGGGTGCGTAGGGCTGCCTTTTATGTGGTGGGCATGAAGTTGTCTGACCGCGAACACACCGCTGTTGTGGTGGATTTTGCGGGCAACAAGCTGGCAGATGACGCTATAGAGCGCGATCCAGGCCCGGCCTCGGTTGCCGATATGCTGGACGCAGTGGAACATCTGCTTGATAGGGTCTGCACCAAAGCCGGACTGACGCGCCGAGATCTGTCGGGGGTGGGGATCGGTTTGCCAGGATTTGTCGACCATGATCAAGGACTTGTGCATTGGTCTTCGACCTTGGTGGAGCGGGCCGTTCCCATGGCCGCAGTGGCGCAAGCGCGGTTGGGCCTGCCCGTGTCGATCGACAATGACGCCAACTTGGTCGCTTTGGCCGAGCTATGGTTTGGCGCGGGGCGCAGTTTGGCGGATTTTGCCGTGGTCACGATTGAACACGGGGTGGGGATGGGCTTTGTCATGAACCACCGCATCTACCGCGGCGCGCAACGGCTGGGGATGGAGCTGGGCCATATCAAGGTGGAGCTGGACGGCGCGCTTTGCCGCTGCGGCCAGCGTGGGTGCCTAGAGGCTTATGTGGCAGACTATGCTCTTGCGCGTGAGGCCGTAACAGCGCTGAACCTGAACGCCAGCCAAAGCCTGTCGATGCCGGTTTTGCTGGAAAGCCTTTATGACCATGCCAAGGCGGGCAATGCCACCGCGCGCAGCATCTTTCGCAGGGCGGGGCGGTATTTGGCGATGGGCTTGGCCAATGTGGTGAACCTGTTCGATCCGGCCCTGATCATCCTGTCAGGTGTTCGGATGCAATATGATTACCTTTACGCCACCGAAACATTGGCCGAGATGCAAGACTTGGTGATCAACTCAGGTCGCCCGCGCTTGCCAATCGAGATCCACGCTTGGGGCGATCTGATGTGGGCGCATGGGGCCGCGGCTTTGGCGCTTTCATCTGTGAGCGAAAAGGCCCTGACAGCGCCGCGCGAGAGTGCGGCGCAATAGCTGCCAGTTTTTGTCGTGCCGCAAGCGGGAGGGGTTCACACCCTCCAGACCCCCGTTGGAGTTTATCGGCCTTGAGGCAGGGAAAGAGACCTTAAGCCGCCACAACCTGATAGCCCGCCGCAGCCATAACGCGGTGCAGTTCTTTGTTGCCCTTGGTTGACCATTCCAGCGGCGGGGCTTTTTTCGGGTCTTGTTCGGCTTCCACCACGAACCAACCCTCGTAGCCATAGCTCGCAAGGCGTTTCACGATGGCTTCGAAATCCAGCGATCCATCGCCCGGCACGGTGAACGCGCCTTTCACCACGGCGTCCAGGAAGCTTTCCTTGCTGCGGTCAAGGGCGTTGATCACATCCATCCGCACGTCTTTGGTATGCACATGGGTGATGCGGGCATGGTGGTTGTCGATGGCGCGCAGCACATCGCCGCCGGCAAAGGCCAAGTGGCCCGCATCAAACAGCAAGGGAATGCCAGCACCGGAGTGTTTCATGAACAGGTCAAGCTCGGCTTCGGTTTCGATCACGGCGGCCATGTGGTGGTGGTATGACAGCGGCATCCCCTGTTCCGCGCACCATTCGCCAAACTTGGTCATGTTGCGCGCATAGGTTTTGATCTGGGCTTCATCCAGCTTCGGCTTGCTGGACAAGGGTTTAGAACGGTCGCCTTGAACCGAGCGCGCAACTTCGCCGTAGACAATGCAGGGCGCTTTGGCGGCGATGAACAGGTCCATCTGGGCGCGGATGCGGTCTTTGTTCTCTTCCAGATCGCCTTCCAGCACGGTGCCAGAAAACCACCCACCACAGACCGAAATGCCGTATTTATTCAGGATCGGCCCCAGTTCTGCGATAGTCATCGGAAAGCGGCGTCCAGTTTCCATCCCTGTGTAACCGGCCTGAGACGCCTGTCGCAGGCATTCCTCAAGGCTGACATCGTCGGACAGTTCCACCAGATCGTCGTTCCACCAGCAGATCGGGGAAATCCCCAGTTTGGCTTTCAGCATCGCATCACCTTTGGGTTTGGCTTTGGATTTTGACTAGCCAATCTGCCCCCTTTGGGCAAGGGGTTTGGAATGAAAATTCCAAAAAGGGCGCTGGGCGCTACAGATATGTCAAAGACCGCTCAGGTGGCCGATCCGCCCACGGTCAAGCCACCGATCAGCAAGGTGGGCTGGCCCACGCCTACCGGAACAAACTGGCCCGCCTTGCCGCAACTGCCGATCCCGGGATCCATATGCAAATCATTCCCAATGGCGCGGATGTGTTTGAGCGAGGTGGCCCCGTCACCAATCAGGGTCGCCCCTTTGACAGGGGCGCCGATGATGCCGTTCTTCACCCGATAGGCTTCGGTGCAGCTGAAAACGAACTTGCCGTTGGTGATATCAACCTGCCCGCCGCCAAAGCCCACGGCATAGATGCCGTCTTTCAGGCTGGCCACGATGCTTTCGGGGCTGTCTTGACCTGCCAGCATATAAGTATTGGTCATGCGCGGCATAGGAATATGAGCAAAACTTTCGCGCCGCCCGTTGCCGGTGGCCTCTACCCCCATCAGGCGGGCGTTTTGGCGGTCTTGCATAAAGCCCACCAAAATTCCGTCCTCGATCAAGATGTTGCGCGCAGAAGGCGTGCCCTCGTCATCGACAGTCAGCGACCCGCGCCGGTTGGGGATCGTGCCATCGTCCAGCACAGTCACACCCTTTGCAGCGATGCGTTGACCCATAAGCCCCGCAAAGGCCGAGGTTTTCTTGCGGTTAAAGTCGCCCTCTAGCCCGTGGCCAATCGCTTCGTGCAGCAAGATGCCCGGCCAACCCGGCCCTAAGACCACATCCATCATCCCCGCAGGCGCGGGTTCGGCGTGCAGGTTGACCAAGGCAATGCGCAACGCCTCGCGCAATTGGGCTTGCCAAAAGGCGGGTTCCAGCAGTTGCGTCAAGCCATGCCGCCCGCCGCCGCCTGTGCCGCCCTGTTCGCGCTTGCCCTGTTCTTCGACCACGACAGACACATTCAACCGCGCCATGGGCCGGATGTCAGATAGACGCAGCCCTTCGGGGCGCAAAATTTCCACCTCTTGCAAGCCGGCCGACAGCGTGGCCGAGACTTGGATGACCCGTGGGTCCAGCGCGCGGGCATAGGCGTCGATCTCTTTCAAGATGTCGATCTTGGCGGCAAAGACAGCATCTGCCATGGGGTCGGCATCGGTGTACAGGCGCACATTGGTGCCCTTGGGCGGTGGGGCCATCACGCCGCCACCGTCGCCCACAGCCAAGCGCGCGGTTTCGGCGGCGCGCAGCATGGCCTTTTCGCTGATCTCGGTCGCGTGGGCATAGCCTGCCACCTCACCGCGCACGGCGCGCAGGCCAAATCCTTCGGACGCATCATAGCTGGCGTTTTTGATCCGCCGGTCATCCAGCACCACCGATTCCGAGCGGCGGCGTTCTAAGAACAATTCGCCATCATCCGCCCCTGCTGTGGCATCGCGCAGAATGCGCAGGGCTGCGGCCTCGTCCAGATGGGTTTCAAAGGGGCGAAAGGGGGCGTCGGGCTGGCGGTCTTGCATTTTGGGGCTTTCTATCTGTTGGTCAGAACCTAGGCGCAGGCGGGCCCACCCGCAAGGCGGGCTGGGGGTTTTGTGATCGTTGGGCCTATGGCAACAGTCAAAATCCGGCGGCTCACGCAAATGTTCCGCAAAAAGGCGGCAACTCACGGGCCCTTCGGCCAAAATCGCGCCGAGTTTCTCTTGTCGCGGC
>Ga0114966_10004116_pt1 | contig 12544 bp, 13 predicted proteins | sample M_130207_XF_Meta_FD_87029 | JGI IMG/M metagenome (GOLD analysis project Ga0114966, IMG submission 87029) | Freshwater microbial communities from Lake Montjoie, Canada to study carbon cycling - M_130207_XF_MetaG | ecosystem: Environmental > Aquatic > Freshwater > Lake | place: Lake Montjoie...
CGACAACTGCATCCACGGCGAGAAGGGATGCACCACGTGCACCCGTGCGTGCCCCCGCTTTCGCGCGTGGGAGCCGGCGGCGGACGTGCACCTGTACGGGCGTCTTCGTGAGCCCGACGAGATGGCAGGGATCTGGCGCCAACTGCTCCTCACCAAGGCGACCGACGACAGCGTGAACGAGGTCGGCCAGGACGGCGGCTTCGTCTCCGCGATGCTTCTGTGGCTGATGAAGAACGACTACATCGACGGAGCGCTCGTGAGCGGCGTGGAGGCCGATGATGCATGGAAGGCCAAGCCGGTGCTTGCCCGCACCCCCGAAGATGTCATGGCAACGGCAGGCAGTCGCTACACCTACTGCGCCAACCCGCTTGCACTCCGGGAGGCCAAGGAGGCCGGACTCAACCGCCTCGCCCTCGTCGGTATGGGCTGCCAGACCTCGTCGCCGCCGACGATGTGGGACCGCAAGGCCGGCAAGGTGTCCAAGCCGTTCCATTTCACCATCGGCCTGCTCTGCTCAAAGACCTTCGACGATGCGATCTTCCCCGAACTCTTCGAGGCCAAGTACGGCCTGAAGAAGCAGGACATGGTGAAGATGAACATCAAGGGCGCCTTCCAGATCTGGATGAAGGACGGCTCGTTCCACGAGATTGACCTCAAGGAGTGCCACAAGTGGACGCGGGAGGGCTGCAAGAGCTGCCCGGACTTCGCCGCCGAGCATTCCGACATCGCAACGGGCGGCATCGGCAAGGACAACAACTGGACGCTCACGATCGTGCGCACCGAACTCGGCGAGGAAGTCATCAACCGGATGATCGCCGACGGGGTCATCATCGCGAAGCCCGCCCAGGAGGACGAGGTGGCGATGAAACTGCTGCGCACCCTGTCGATCGTGAGCCGCCGCCGCTGGCCCGAGTGGGCCGACAAGGCACCGTCGGTCGGCGTCCCGCCGCCGAAGAAGAAGGCGGACGGCACGGCGCCCGCCGCCCACTGACACCACGGGTCCGCTACGGACCCGACGGGACTTCGCTCAGCCCGAGGACGTGCTCGGCTGCGCAGTTCGCCCCACACCGCAGGCAATCGCGATTTCGCCGACGCGGCGGGCCTGTGCGTCACTCAACTCGCTTCCTCTCGTCAGCGGTTTGAGTGCATCATCACTGAGTTCGCCAAAGAACCGGTCGATGACACAGCCAGCCTCTCGCTGCGTCAGCCCAAGTTCGCTGACATACGTTCGCACCCAGCGGTCCCGTGTCTGGTCCCGGGTGGCTCGCACCGCACCGCAGGAGCAGAGCGCGGCAACGAGCGCTACTGCCAAGAGGGGGTTGCGACATCGGGTCACCAGGCGCAGCGTACCGGCGGGTAGTCGTCCCGATTCCCTACGGCGCCACCGATGTGGTCGTTGTGGTCGTCGTGCTGGTGGGCAACGGAGGCAGCGTCGTGCGCGTCCGTCGGCTGTTCGGCACATTCGTGAGCGCGGAGAGCGGCACGATGCGGTACCCGTGCGCGAGCAGGATCGGAATCGCCTCGCGCAGTGCCTGCAACGTGGTCCTGCGTTGCAGGTGTCCGATCCCGATTGCTGAGCCCCTCGTGCGCGCGGTCTTGGCCAGCCCGAGGATGCGGCCCCGGGTGTACTTCACGTCTGCGGTGCTGTCGAGGAAACTGTTGTTGATGCGCGAAGGCATCCCTGCCTCGAGCGCAGCCGCGTAACCCACGGTGTCCGGCACGGTGATGCTGTCCATGAAGAAGAGCCGGTGGAGGTTCAGCCGGGCCATCACTGCCCGCATCGCCCGCACGTTGGTGGTGCTGCCCATGTGGTTATTCGCGCCGACTGCGCCGGGCACCGACGCCACCGCTCGGTCCACCCAGTCATCCATCTGTTCCTGCTTCCACCCCGGGGAGAGGAACCAACCCCCGGGCCGCGATCGACGGATCCGTATCGGCAGATGGATGATCGACTCCCCACCTGCTGCGATCACCTTCGCCGACGCGCGCGCACTGCCGCCGGAGAACGGGAAGACCGCATAGGTGATCGGTGCATCCAGCAACCTCAGGAACGCCTCGAGATTCCTGCCGTCCACGACGTCGTCGATCACGATGGCGATCACGGCACCATTCCCGTTGGGGATAACCGCAGCCTCGACTACATGCGGCGCGACTGGGACGACCATCCCGACGAGTGCCCCGAGGAGACCGAGGCGGCTGAGTGTCCGGGCACTGCGCTTCATGAGCGGCACTGTACCGGGGGCACCACGACGCTCTCGGTACGCTCGGACAGGTGACCGACGACGAACTGAGCCTCGACAGGCTCACCGCGGACGTCTCGGTTTTCCAGCGCAGGAAGGGTCATCGCTTCTCGTCGGACGACATGGTGACGGCGTGGACCGCCCTGCAGGTGTGCCCTGAGCCCGCCAGCGTGCTGGACCTCGGGTGTGGGCTCGGCTCGGTGCTCCTGCACCTTGCGTGGTCGGTGCCAGCCGCGACCCTTGTTGGCATCGAGGCGCAGGAGGTGTCGTTCGATTTACTCGAGCGCAACGTGGCCCATAACTCGCTCGGACACCGCGTCACAGTGCACCTCGGCGACTTCCGGGACCCAACCGTACGGCTTGCGGCGGGCAGTGGGTTCGGGCTCGTCACCGGCACCCCACCGTATTTCCCGGCGGGCACGGCGAGCGATGCCGCCGACGAGCAGCGCATGCGCGCACGGATGGCGACACGCGGCGGGATCGAGGCGTACGTGGCAGCAGGGTCCGTACTGATGGCCGACGACGGTTGGCTGGTGCTGTGCGGCGACTCGGACGCGGACGCCCGACTGCACGACGCCGCAGCGGAGCACGGGATGCACCTCTGGGGCAGGGTGGTCTTCGTGCCGCGAGCGGGCCGACCGCCGCTGTTCTCCGTGTGGTGTCTGCGCAAGAAGCCAACCGAGTTGCTGGTGCTCGACCGAGTGCTCACACCGAGGAACCTGCACGGAGACCGCACTGCCGACGCACGGATGTTGCGCGCATTCTCCGGCTTCCCGGAGACGGGTACGGCCTAGCGAACGGGGCGCGCCCGCTTCACCCGCTTCACCGCGGCGGAAGCGAGTTGCCCGGCTGCGTATCGTCCGTTGCGCTGCAGCGAGATCTGCCGGCGTTGTTGGTCCACGAGGCGGAACACGTCCGAGAGTCGGTCCGAGCGGTCACGCATCATCTCGATCAGGCTGAACTCGTTGGGAGCGATCGGGTAGGGCGGTGCAATGTCGGCGAACACCCTGGTGGGGTACGAGAAGCGCCGGAAGTCGCTTGCGCACACGCGGTCCACGATCGCGGCGGTCTCGCTGTCGTACAACCGCTCCGCGTCGAGCCGCGGGCTCGAGTTCCGTGACCGACCGAGGACAATGCGTTCGCGGTGCGGCCCGCTCGACCGGAGGAACACGAGGAAGTCGTTGAGGCCGGCAAGGTCCAGCACGTGCGTGTAGGGCATCGTGTCGATCCCCAGCACGTCACCCTGCGCGCTGAAGTGCGGGTCGGCCAGCACCACCGGATCATCCGACAGTCGCCGAACAAAACGCCGGAACGCAATGCCGTAGTCCCGATCGCTGCCGAACTGCTCCCCCCGGCCCGGGCTGAGCAGGCTCGGCATGCCGAACACCACCCGGTTCAGCCACGCGCTCACCATTCGTTCGTACGGGGACCGGGTCACGCAGAAGCGGATCCAGTCCAGGCTCGTCAACGCCTCGCGGCGCTCGTCCTCACTCACGAGCCCGAGCACGCCCAGACCGTGGACGCTCGGGTCGTGAATCGTCAGGTCCGTAGTCGGCTCGGGGGACACGGAGATCCCGCTCGACAAGGTCAACTCGGCCGACGCCAGCGCCCACTTGAGCGTTGTACAGGCCACCTTGGGTGTTGGCACGAACAGCACCTTGGCCCGCCGGGCGAGCACCGCATTCCAATTGGCGAACTCGCCGAATTCCTTCGCTGACATTACGCCGAGCCTAGGTGAGAGGCGCCCGTCACGGGGAAGGTCGGCCAAGGTGTAGCCGGCGACCGCCATCGGTGTGGCGACGCCCGACAGCGCGTATCTCACCACGACATCGCTTCGCGTTCGGCACAGCAACAGCCCGATCGTGGCCGCCTCGTGCTCCGTGCGAAGTTGGTCGTCTACGACGTTGACGTAGAAGTTCAGCTTGCCGGCTGCCTCCGGCGTGAACACCGAACGCTTCAACTCGACCACCACGTATCGCTTCGTCGGGATGTGGAAGAAGAGCAGGTCGATGAAGAAGTCGTCGTCGCCGACGAGGAGCGCGTACTGGCGTCCGACAAATGCAAACCCCTGTCCGAGCTCGAGGAGGAAGCGCTCGACCTGTTCGATCAACGCGTTCTCCATCATCCGCTTCGTCGCCTGGGTCGACAGGTCGAGGGGACTGCACCACTGCGAAGGTGCAACTTCCACATGATCTGGGCAGCCAGAACGTTGCGCGACCATCCATAGGTGATCGCCTGGGCTGCGTACCAGACCCGGTCAGACGGAGCGTCGAGGGCCGAGAGCAGCTCCACGTTGTGACCCCACGGAAGTTGTGCAATGAGTCGTTGCACAACCTCGACGTCAGGCCACGCCTCGGCGAACGAGCGCATGTAGTGCAGATTCCGCCGGCCGAGCCGCCAGTGCAGCTCCACCAATTCTCGGTTGACCGCAAGCGCGGCTCGCGTCCGCGCCGATTGAACTTCCGACTTCACTCGTTCGAGCAGAACGGCGTAGCCACGCATCTCGAGTTCCGACATGTCACAACGCTCCTGAGTCCAGGGGACTTCGAGGAGCGCCAAGCGGGCACTCGATCGCCGCGCCAAACCACTGCACCAACAGACTCGATAACCCGGCACCGGACAGATGTCCATCCTCGGGTAGTGGGCTGCACCCTTGGAAACCTATTGCGCATCCAACATAGCGAACCGGGCTATCCTGAGCGCATGGTAGGAGCACCTCGGACAACCGACAGACGTAGGTCGACGGTTCCGCGGGATCTGCCGGACTGGTTGATCTCGCACGGCAGACACTGGATCACGACCGATGAGATCGCGGCGACCCTCGCGATCGCGGTGGAACAGGTTCCACCCATCGTCGCGCGGCTACGACGTGCCGGCCGGATGTTCTCTCCTACGCGTGGTGGGTACGTACCGATCCCGGCCGAGTACCGGTCGTGGCGTGCGGTGCCGGCGAGCCACTTCATCGATTCGATGATGCGGTACCTCGGCCACGAGTACTACGTCGGGTATCTGTCCGCTGCCGAGGTCCACGGCGCAGCCCACCAACGACCGCAGGTCTTCCAGGTGATCACCGACGCCCGTCTGAACGACCGCAGCTTCGACCGGGTGACCATCGAGTTCACAACATCAGCGAAAACCGGCACGCGCCCGACCACCACCGTCAACACACCGACCGGCACGATAAAGGTCTCTGTCCCTGAGATCACGGTGCTCGACCTCGTGGCCAGCCCCGCGCATGGCGGTGGCCTGTCCAACATCGCCACAGTTCTGGGTGGACTGCTCGGTGATGGACTGCTCGACGTTCCACGCCTTGCCCAGCTCGCCACGGACTACCCGGCCGCCGTGTCACAGCGCACTGGGTGGCTAGTCGAGCGCGTCGCAACTGAAGTCGGCGTCGAGGTCGATCTTGCTCCGCTCGACGCCATCGCACGGACCCGTCTCAAGCCGACGCCGTTGGCGGCCGCCGGCTCACGGACCGGACCGTTCAACGAGCGCTGGAACATTGTTGTCAACACCGACGTCGAGCCCGACCTGTGATCCCCGCTGCGTACGTCACCGAGTGGGGCAACACGGTTGGTTGGCCGACCGTCGATCAGGTCGAGCAAGACCTTGTGCTCTCCCGGCTGATCATCGAAATCGCCAACGACGCCTACCTCGGCAACGAGTTGATGTTCAGAGGCGGCACATGCCTCCACAAACTGCATCTCAACCCGGCGCGGCGTTACAGCGAGGACCTCGACTACGTACGCCGCAGCGAGGGCGGCATCGGCGTACTCCTCGACGCCGTCCGAGCGATCGCCGACCGTCTCGACATGAGCGTCACGACGAACATCACGTCGTTTCCCAAGCTCCGACTGCGCGCCCCGTTCACATCAGGCAACGGGACGATGAGCGTGAAGATCGAGGTGAACACCTACGAACGCTCGCCGGCGCGTGAACTCGTTCAGGTGCCGTACACGGTGAACAGCCAGTGGTACCAAGGAAGCGCCGAAGTGCAGACCTTTGCCGTCGCCGAACTCGTCGCAACCAAGATCCGCGCGCTGTTCCAACGATCCAAAGGCCGCGACCTCTTCGACCTCTGGCTCGCCCTGACCGAACTCGCCGTTCCACCAGCCGACATCATCGAGTGCTTCGCCCCGTACCGACCCGACAAGCACACAGCAGCGCTCGCCGAACAGAACCTTCGGGCCAAACTCGCCGACCTCAGCTTCCGCCACGACCTCGACCAACTCAGTAGCACACGCCAGTTCGCCTATGACATCGACGACGCAGCTGAACTCGTCATCGACCAACTTCTCCGACGACTCGCCTGATTGCTCTCTGGTGCCACCGGCGGCGCGTCGGTCCGCCCTCTCCAGTTGAGGACCCCGTCAGTGCCTCGAGTTGGCTGAGGCGATCGTCATCCTTGGCGGCCCTCTTCCCCAGCCTTCCCAATCAGGGCGAGGAATGGCCATCAATCAAACCACACGGTCCCGATGAGAATCTATCCGAGATACTTCATATTGCCTGCTCAAGCCTACTTTTCTAGCGCCCCCGGTAGGAATCGAACCTACGACCTGCGGTTTAGGAAACCGTTGCTCTATCCACTGAGCTACGGAGGCGGGGAGTGTTCCGATTCCCCTTCCGAAATGGCTGGGGAGGGTCGGTCGACTCGGTGTGAAGGGTACCGGCACGCTGGGAAGCCCCGAAACCGGTCAGCGGCACCCCTCAACAGCTTCGTGAGGCGTGTCGGGGCGTGTTCCGCCGGCATGTTGGCGGCTGATCGGGGTCAGGCGGCAGCTGCGCGGCGTTGTGGCGGTGGTCGCCACTCACCGAACCACTCGCTGATGTCGCCACCTGTCCGGTAGTGCCATGCGATCAGCGCCGTGCGGTTCAGGCGGGTCTGGTAGGTGTGCAGCCAGACGCGCAGATTCCGGTCGCCGATGGTCGACACCCGGTCGTTGAACATCAGGTCCTTGAGGTGGCGGTGCATCGACTCGATGTCGTTGCGGCGAGGGAACAGCGCCTTGTAGCCGGGCGAGCCCTCGGGGAAAAGACGCAACACCTGGCTGCGCGACTGGTCGCCGTCCTCGGCCGAGTACGAGTGGCGGATGTGCACCGTTGCGCCGCGCAGGCTCCGGTCGATCTCGGGCAGGTCGCGTACCGCCCAGTACTGCCACCACCGCCAACTGTTGTCTTTGTTGCGCGCGTTGCGTACCTGCACCGGCTCGAGCGCCACCCATTTCTTGCCGTCAACGGTCGCGATGATGATTCCGGGCCATCCGTCGACGACGAGGACCGAGTGCTGCTGCTTTGCGCCGTCGACCAGGTTGAACTTGTGCTCACCGAGTTGCAGCGACTTCGGCTGGCCTTTCGCGTTGCGATGGGTCTTGCCGACCGACGCAGTCCCGTGACGACGCCGGGTCAATCAAGAGCAAGGGTGAAGCCGCCACGGGCAAGTTCGGCGACCACGAACTCAGCGAGGTACTCATCTTCTTGTTCGTCCGGGAAAGCCTCGTAGAACGCTTCGATGAGGCGACGAGCCGTGCAGAAGGCACCACTCAGCTGGGGCCACAGTGTCCGCATGTCGTTCAGGTCGGCGACGTCGGCCCGGCGCAGTTTCATGAGGAACAGATCGACAAGCGGTAGGCCAAGGATGCGCAACGTCGGGTACTCGACGAGCGTCTCGCACCGCTGTAGGTCAAAGGTGTGCGGTGCGAACGCTGCTGCAGATCCGTTCAGCCAAGTGGTAGCAAGGTCGTGCCGGGTTGCGACAACCGCTACAGCGGCCTCCAGACCGCCGTCAAGTTGCCGAATCGTGTCCACGTCCTCAGTGGCGTCTCGTAGGCCGTGCCAGGCCAGGAGTGAACCACCGACGATGATCAGCGTGCGCTGTGGGGGTGCCAGTTCTTCGGCGACTTCGGTGAGCAAGCGGCGGATGTCGTCACCGGTGAGCAGACCGTCCGGTGTCATGCCCTGACCGGTTCTTGGTCACGCCACAGTGCTGTTTCTGGCAAGGTGATGTAGCGAGCCGCGAACTGTTCTGGCGTGCTGGCGACATTCTGGGCGTGTTTGCGAGGCGTTGCCGGTGCGCTCCACGGGTCGTCGAGCGGCTTGGGCTTCCGCGTCCAAGCGGGTCGCCTGATCCTGGCGTCGTCGGCAAGCTTCTCTGCGAGCGCCGCGAGAAGGTTGTCGACAAGCGGCGATCCTGTGGGTCTTGGCGCCTCGGCAAGCGAAAGTGCCGTCAGCTCGGGGTGAAGCCGCAGGCGGTCGACCAGCGCACGCCAGCGTGTCCAGTCCGGGAGCTCTTGTCCGTGCGCGTCCCGGCCCCAGCAGTCGGCGAGGTGCGCCAGGCGGGGAACAGCCGGCAGCTCCGGAGCGACGACCAGCGCCTTGCCGAGCACTCGGGAGAGCTTCATCAGCGTCTCGAGGCGTGGCTGCTCGTGCCCATTCTCGATGCGGGAGATCGTCGGGTATGCGACACCGGAAAGGCGCGCGAGTTCGCGCGTCGACAACTCGAGCGCCTGACGCTCCGCTCGGATTCGGTCGCCCACGGTTTCCACGGCTGTTAGCGTATCGCTAACAGTACCGATTTGTTGGGGTCGCGCAATTGGGTTTGCCTGTTGGCCTGGTACCTGTGTCTGAGCGACAGGGTTACGGCGTACCTGACCAAGGTTCGGGTCTGTTGCGTTGCTGCAACGCCGCTGATGCGGAAGTCTGTGGGGTGAGGCGTCGTCGTTCCGCGACCTTGAGGAATTCCTCGCCGAACGCGGTGTCGATGTCGATCACGTCACCGTGTTCCAGTGGGTGAAACGGTTCGCGCCCTTGGTCATCGACGTGTTGGTGTCACCCAGGCGCGACACCCAGGCTGCGACGCGGTTCTTCACGACGGTGATCGGCGTCCATGGCGAACCGGAGGTCGTGACCACGGCTCGGTCGCCGGCGTTAGCGCGAGCCAACGTCGAGGTGGTGCCCGATGTCGCGCACGACACCACCCAGTACGCGAACAACCGGGTGGAAGCCGACGACGCCCGCCTGAAGGCACGGCTGAGACCGATGCGCAGCCTGAAACGGGATCCTGCGGCGACGGTGGTGAACCGCGGTCACGCCTTCATCCAGAACCTGCGACGTGTCTCACGTTCGGCCAACGCAACAGCGCAGCGAAGGGCTCGTCGCACTCAGGTGGCAAGGGTATCGGCACCCGCGGACGGCTGGTAGCACACCGCTCACCCCCAGAACGCGCAGATGGGTACGGCGAAGATGTCGTCGTCCAGTTTGATCACGTCGGGCCCGGTGTGCAGCACTACGCCGGCGGCGAATCGCTCGGGCTGTTCCGCCCGCAGCCACCGGAGGTGCCGCGCGTCAGCCACCTTCGGTGATGCTGTTGCCTTGATCTCGAGTCCGATCAACCTTCCGCCCGGAAGCTCGGCGACGATGTCGACCTCCTCCCGACCGCCCTTCGTCCGGGCATGGTAGAGACGGGTCCGCTGTCTAGAGATCGCGACCTCCGGGCGAAGCTGTGCCATGACGAACGTATCGATGACGCGTCCGAGTAGGTCGTCGCTTCCCAGAAGGGTGTCAACTCCGGCACCGAGTGACGCCGACATGATCGAAGTGTCGACGACGTACCGCTTGGCCGACTTGATGAGCCGCTGCAGGTGGGCGGCCGACCAAGCCGGTATCTGCTCGGCGATGTACAGGTCCTCGAGCAACCGGTCGTAGGTGCGCGCCGTCTTTGCGTCGACACCAGCCGCATCGAAGATGGTCTTGTGCTCAGGTATCCCCGCCGACATCGCCGACAGCGCGTGCAGATAGGCGACGAGCTTCTCGCTATCGCGGCCCGCTACGGCGGGCTGTGCGTCTCTGGTCAGCGACTGCTCGAGGTAGCTGTTCACCCAGAGATCGACGGAGCCGGGAGCAGTTCGCAGCACCGCCGCGGGGAACCCACCGCGTACAGCAAGCTCGATGTAGTCGCGCAGGTCGGGCCGCGTCGCAGGCAACGTGAACGCATCAGCGGACCGCTGCGCGATCTTGTCCAACATCGACGGGCCTGCCAGCGCCGCACCACCCACTATCTCTCGTTGCGCGAGCCCGTACATTCGAGCCCGGATGAGCCGCCCGGTACCCGGCCACACGTTGTGCTCGAGATCGGCCCGCACGCTTCCGGTCAGGACAAAGCGTCCGGGGCGCGGGTCGTCGTCAACGGACCGCTTCACTGCACCGAGCACCTCGGGCACCGCCTGCCACTCATCGAGCAGCAGCGGTTCAGGCCGGTCGCGAAGCGCCGCGTCAGGATCTGCGAGGAATCCGGCCGCCTCGGCCGGCCGGTCGAGACGCACCACGCTCGCCGCAAGTCGCCTCGCAGATGTTGTCTTCCCCGCCGCCCGGGGTCCGTTGACGAGCACGGCAGGAAACGTTGCGACCAGATCCGACAGGTACCGGTCGATCAGCCGAGGTGTGTACCCCAACTCGGAGACAGTGTTCATTTCGGTATTTTATGGCGTCTGCCAGCAGATTCCCTGTTTAGACCAGACTTTATTCCCTGTTTGGACCAAGATGGATTCCCTCGTCGAACCAGCGTCGAACACGTCTCAGGCCGCATTCCAGAAATCGGCGTTTCGCATTCCAAACCGCCGCCAGCGACCTGCATCGCCTCAAGCGGACGTTCCGAAACACCACGAAGGGGTCGGCACGGCCGCAAGTGCTCGCCATGTCACAGTGACGTATGGAAATCGCCCGTATCTCGGCAGCAGTTGCCAGCACGGTGCTGGTTGTCGGCTACGCCGTCGGCTCGGGCCTGTGGGTGACCACCGGCGACGTCTGGTACCGCTCGCTCGAGCAGCCGCCCTGGCAACCACCCAGCGCCGTGTTCGGCATCATCTGGCCGTACAACTTCGCTGCGCTCATTGCCGCCGGTCTCGCGGTGGCAATGAGCGGATCGCCCGCTGCCCGAACGGTGTGGCTGGTGGGGCTGGCGCTCAGTGTCGCCGCGGCGCTCGCATGGGCGCGTCTGTTCTTCGCAAGCCATTCGTTGTGGCCGGCCGCCATCGCCCTCATCGCCGCAGCCGTGCTGACCGTGCCCATCGTGGTGGCCGCCTGGAACACTCGCACCTGGGCGGGCGCGATCCTGCTGCCGTACAACGTGTGGGTGGCGTTGGCCGCCTCGGTGTCGGTCGGCTACGCGCTGCGGAACTGAGCCGTCGGCGGGCAGCCCGAGCCGCACGAGATCCCTCTGCGGTACCGTCGCCTGGTGATACTGCGGAACTGGGGCTCGACACCCGACGAGATTGCCAGTGCCCTTCCCGGAGACGAGTTGTGCCGGGGGGCCCGCATCGTCGCAACCCGATCCATCAGCCTCGCGTCGCCTCCCGAACACGTCTTCCCCTGGTTGCGACAGATGGGATTCGGACGTGCCGGTTGGTACAGCTACGACCTGCTGGACAATCTCGGTCGGCGTAGTGCTCGGTCCATTGTCGACGAATGGCAGCACGTGTCGGCAGGCGACACGATCCCCGGCGGACCAGCCGAGTTTGAGGCGACCATCGTCGATCCGCCCCACTCGCTCGTAATCTGCTTGCTGGCCAAGGGCCGGATCGGTCGCCGGATCAACTTCACCCTCGCCTATGACCTCCGCCCGGACGGGGGCGGAACACGACTCGTCACACGCGCCCGCGCCAAAATCGACCTTCCCGGCGGGGTGCTTCTCGAGCGACTGATCCTCGAACCCGGCGACGGGATCATGGTGCGCAAACAGTTGCTCAGTCTCGCCCGTCGTGTCGCGGTTCCGCTACAGCCCTGACTGCTCGACCTGGAGCAGCGCGGCTCCCGGAGCCGCGGGGTCACAAGCCCCCCGGGGTCGCTGAGAGCCCCGGCAGGACACCTTCTACGAGAGAGCCGCCGTGCTCGTTCGGTCACGAATGCGTGTGCTTTGTGCGTTGTTAGTAGCGGTGAACGAATTCGCCAGACAACGTCAAGGAGGCTGCGATGGATGTTGAGCCGATCGAGGGTGAGGCCCTGGGGGTCGAAGTCGTCGACATGTTCATGGAGTTCGTGTACGCCGCAATGTGCACCGCCGACACCGCCGGTTACGTCGCCAATGTCTTCGCGTCGGTTGTGGATTGCCTCGCCGGTCTGGGCCTACCTGAGGTCGAAATGCACCGTTACCGCGCAGCGGTCGGGCGAGCGACATCGTTGGTGACACGTATGGAGATCGATGCCGCCGCTGCAGCGTCGCTGGCACCGGCGTACCTGCAGGCAGCGGCCTTCGATAGCTCACTATCGGGATACGGAGCCCAGTGGAAGTCCGCCGTACGCCATGTCGCACG
>Ga0114966_10004117_pt1 | contig 12543 bp, 12 predicted proteins | sample M_130207_XF_Meta_FD_87029 | JGI IMG/M metagenome (GOLD analysis project Ga0114966, IMG submission 87029) | Freshwater microbial communities from Lake Montjoie, Canada to study carbon cycling - M_130207_XF_MetaG | ecosystem: Environmental > Aquatic > Freshwater > Lake | place: Lake Montjoie...
CTGGCTGGCCGACTGGCCTTCGGCCCACATCTTTTTGAGCGTCTCAACGCGCTCATCGGTCCAGGACATGGGCAAAACTCCGCAATAGCCGCTGTGGCCCTAAGTGAGCCAATCTAGACGGGATAGGGGTGGATACAAGCTTGGCCCGCGAAGTTCAAGACCTCAGACGTCAGGTGGTGGGGGTGAATCAGAGGGCATTTGCCCGAGGCGCAGGATTTGCTAATCTGCCCTCATGTGTGGCCGCCTGACCTTAACCCATCCCAACACGGCGCTTGCTGCGCTGTTTGACGCAAGCTTGGCCAATGACTTGCCCGACAGCCCAAGGTTCAACATTTGCCCCACCCAAGCCGTGCCCGTTGTCACCGCCTCCAGCGGTTTGCGCCATCTGGCTCCGATGCGCTGGGGCTTGGTGCCAAGCTGGTATAAAACGCCCACAGACGGCCCGCTGATCCTGAACGCGCGGTCTGACACCGTGGCCGAAAAGCCCGCCTTCCGCGAGGCTATCCGCCAGCGGCGCTGTTTGGTGCTGGCTTCTGGGTTTTATGAATGGAGTGCGGGGCCCGATGGCGCGCGGTTGCCGTGGTATATCACCCGCTCTGACGGGGCCCCCATGGCCTTGGGCGGGCTGTGGCAGGCTTGGGGTGATCTGGTCACTTGTGCTGTGGTCACGCTCAACGCCGGCCCCAACTTGGAACCGATCCACGACCGCGAGCCGTTGATCCTAAACCCCGAACAATGGCCGCTGTGGCTGGGCGAGGCCGGGCATGGCGCTGCGCGTTTGCTGCAGCCCACCCCTGCGGGTTCCTTGGTGGCACACCGCGTGGGCCGTGCGGTCAATTCCAACCGCGCCGATGGACCGCAATTGATCGAAGAAAACGCCGATTAAAGCCCCGCCACGTGCCGCGCCGCGGCGTGTGAGGCCGCACGGCAAGCCATTTCCAGCCCCGCCCCATCGGCCAGTTGCACCGCCAAAGCGCCGATAAAGGCATCCCCTGCGCCGTGGCTGCTGACGACCTTGACCTTTTTCGCAGCCACCTGCAGCTCCGCGCCGTCTGACCCTACCGCTGCAAGGCCAGCCCCCCCTGCGGTGACGATCACGGTTTTTCCCTGCGCCGCCAGATCCTGTGCTGCCCGCGCAGCACTCGCCAGATCGGTGACGGGGCCTGTGCCCATCATCTCTGCCTCCACCGCGTTCACGACCAGAATGTCGATCAGGGCGCGGAACGCGGCCCCGAGGGGGCGAAAGGGGGCGGCGTTGAGCAGGGTGGGGATGGCGCGTTTGTGGGCTTGCTTTGCCGCTTCAAGGTTGATTGCCTCGGGCACTTCGTTTTGCAAGATCAGCAGGCCAACGCTGTCCCAAGCGGCATCGTTGGCAAGGCTGGCCGCGGAAAGGTGCAAGTTCGCGCCTGACACGATGGTCGCGGCATAATCGCCAGCCCCGTCAACAATCGCCACACTCATCCCCGACCCCACTGTTGGGATCGTGGCGATAAACCGATCCTCAACCCCGCTCTGTGTCAGATTCGCGCGCAAAAAACGGCCGAAGTCATCCTCCCCCACGGCCCCAATCATTCGGCTTGTGGCCCCTGCCTTGGCTGCGGCCACCGCCTGATTGCCGCCCTTCCCGCCAAACTTGGGATACCAGCGCGCGCCGATGGCCGTTTCATCGGGGCGGGGCAGGTGATCCGCCTCGACCATAATGTCATAATGCAGGCTGCCGATGGTCAGGGTGATGGGCATGAAGGCATCCAAATGGGGTGTTTGAGCCACTTTGCACGGATCTTCTGCGCAGGCAAAGGGGGAGATAGCGCGCAATACTGTGGCGTTGCCAAACCAACGCTCGTCTTGGTAGCTTGGGTCATTCCCCTTGCCCCAAGGACCCCCATGAAAATCGCCTGTATCGGAGAGGCCATGATTGAAGTGGCCCTGACGGGCCCGAATGGTGCGGCCCAAGTGGGTTTTGCGGGCGATGTGCTAAACACCGCAATTTACCTGCGCCGTGCCTTGCCTGCGGTGCACGAGGTGGCCTTTGTCTCGATGATTGGGCGTGACAGCCTGTCGGATCAGATGGCGACTTTCATCGCCGCTGAGGGCGTCTCGATCGCCCATCTTGCCCGCCATGCAACCCTTGTGCCGGGCCTTTACACCATCGCCACCGATGCTTTGGGCGAGCGCAGCTTTGCCTATTGGCGCGAGAATTCGGCGGCGCGGCAGATGTTCAGTGACCCTGCCGCGTTGCAGCCATTGCTGGGGTTTGACCTTGTCTATCTTTCTGCCATCACCCTCGCCATTCTGCCCGACCACGCCCGCCAAACGTTGTTTGATGGGTTGACCCAGTTTCGCGCCAAGGGGGGCCTTGTGGCCTTTGATTCCAACCACCGCCCCCGTTTATGGCCTGATCTGGCGACAGCACAGCGCGTGGTCGAACAGGCGTGGCGGGGCTGTGATGTAGGATTGCCCTCGCTGGAGGATGAAATGGCGCTGTTTGGCGAAGCCGATGCGCCACAGGTGCAAGCGCGGTTGCGGGGCTGGGGGGTGCGGCAAGGGGCGCTTAAATGCGGGGCTTTGGGGCCTTTGGCCTTGGGCCAGGGCTGGGGCGCGGATGTGACCTTTGCGGCAGCGCCCAGCGTGGTTGACACCACCGCCGCAGGAGACAGTTTCAACGGCGGTTATCTTGGTGCGCTGATCTCGGAGGCCCCTCCGTTGGATGCGGCCCGCAATGGCCACGCTTTTGCCCGCGCCGTGGTGCAGCAGCGCGGGGCCATTGTGCCACGGGATAATTGGGCCAAGGCGCTGGCGGCAGATCCGGTCGTGTGGCGCTAACGCGGGGAGTGTACCCGCCTAACCAGTGGCATTCGCCGCGCTCAGCCCCTATCCTGAACGCCAAACGATAGGAGACTGCCATGAAAACGCATCGCTTGGGACGCTCGGGCTTGCAGGTGTCGGAACTGTGTCTGGGCTGCATGAGCTTTGGCGATCCGCTGCGTGGCGGGCATCCTTGGACGCTGCCCAAAGACGAAAGCCGCGATCTGATCCGGCAGGCGATCGAGGCGGGGATCACTTTTCTGGACACGGCGAATGTCTATTCCGATGGCTCCTCGGAAGAGATCCTCGGCGAGGTTCTGTGGCACATTGTCCGCCGTGACGAGGTGGTTTTGGCCACCAAGGTGCAAGGTGTCATGCTGAACGAACCGCAGATGCAGGGCCTGTCGCGCCGTTCGATCCTGCACAACATCGACGCCAGCCTGAAACGTTTGCGGACCGACCATGTGGACCTGTATCAGATCCACCGATGGGACAATGACACCCCCATCGAAGAAACGATGGAGGCGCTGCATGATGTCGTGAAATCGGGCAAGGCGCGGTATTTGGGGGCTTCGACCATGTGGGCGTGGCAATTCGCCAAAGCGCAGGACGTGGCGCGGGCAAATGGCTGGACGCCCTTTGTGTCAATGCAAAACCAGATCAGCTTGCTGTACCGCGAGGAAGAACACGAGATGATCCCGCTGTGCCTTGACCAAGGCGTGGGCCTTATTCCGTGGAGCCCGACTGCCCGTGGTAAGCTGGCGCGCCCAGTGGGGGCGGCCACCGAACGTGCGGCGCAAGACAGCTATATGAAGTTCTTGTTCGACAAAACCGCCGAGGCCGATGCCCGTGTGATCACCGCCGTGCAAACCCTTGCCGCCGAACTGGGCCGCCCTATGGCGCAGGTGGCGATGGCTTGGGTGCGCCAAAAGGCGGGGGTGACTCCGCCGATTGTGGGTGTGACCAAGCCTGACCAGTTGGCGCAGGCCATCGCAGGCTTGGATTTGGTGCTAACCCAAGGCCAGATCGCCGAGTTGGAAGCGCCCTACATTCCGCGCAAACCCTTGGGCCAGTTCTAAACCACACCTTGCGGGCCTTGATTGAATTGGATAGCTGCACGGTCTTGCCCAACCCATAGGCCGCTTATGACCCTGCCCATCCTTGCGATAGATTTTGGCACCTCAAACTCTGCCGCCGCCGTGCTGGACGGGGGCAAGGTGCGGCGTTTGGCGATTGAGGATGGGTCTGACACCGTGCCCACGGCGGTGTTCTTTCCGGCTGATCGCGGCGCCATGCAGATCGGCGTGCAGGCGGCCGAGGCGCTGATCAGCGGCGAAGAGGGCCGCTATATGCGCGCGCTGAAATCGGTGCTGGGCACGACGCTGTTTCATGAAGCCCGCCTGATTGGTGGCAGGCGGCGGACGCTGGCCGATATTGTCACGGCATTTCTGGTCACCGTGAAAACCCGCGCCGAAGCGGCGGCTGTGTGCCCCTTTGACCGCGTTGTCTCTGGCCGCCCTGTGCATTTTCACAACGCAGACCCCGCCCGCGATGCCCGCGCCGAGGCTGACTTGCGCGGCTGCTATCTGGCCGCTGGGTTCACCGATGTGCGCTTTGTCTTTGAACCTGAAGCGGCGGCCCTTGCCACGCATGGCTTGGGGCGCGCCGGTGAGATTGGCCTGATCTATGATATCGGCGGCGGCACATCAGATTTTTCCGTCTTTCGCAGCGAAGGGGGCCGCGTGCGCATTCTGGCAAGCCATGGCATTCGTTTGGGCGGCACAGATTTTGACCATGCGGTGTCGATGGCCCATGCCATGCCGCATTTGGGCTCCACCAGCACGCTGCGCCGCCAGATGGGCGAGGGGTTGTTGCCTGTGCCCAACCATTTGTATGTCGAGCTGTCGACTTGGGCCAAAATCCCCTTTCTTTACACTCCAGAAACCAAGGCGCTGGTGGCCGAGATGGTCAAACTGGCGGTGAAACCACGCCTGATGCGGCGCTTGGCGACCGTGTTGAAGGATGAGCTGGGCCACGATCTGGCCTTTGCAGTGGAGCGCGGCAAGATCAGCGCCAATCGCGGCGATGACAGCGCGCGCATTGTGATGGAGCGGGTTGAGGTGGGCCTATCCGCGCCCATCACCCGCGCCTCGCTTGATGCGGCGCTTGCGCGCTACCGCGAAGGGTTGCGGCGGGCTGCGGGCGAGACCTTGGCCATGGCGGGGGTAACGGCTGACCAAATTGGCACTGTGATCTTGGTGGGCGGGTCAAGCCTGATGGGATTGGTGGCGCAAGAGGCGCAAGCGCTTTGCCCCAATGCCACTCTACAAAGCGCTGACGCTTTCACCGCCGTGGTCGATGGCTTGGCGCTGGCAACTGGGCAGGAATTTGCAGCACAATAAGGCGGGCGCCCCGTGTTGACTCTGCGCGGTTGGCCTGTATAAGCCGCCCTGTCGCAAGATAAGTTTTGTGGCGTTCATTGGTGTTGGTGGCCTTCGCAAGAAGATGCCTGTCGGGTCGAAAGACCAAAGGACAACGCCCTTCCCTTTGGGTTTAACCTTGGGTCGGGATAGCATGCGCGGGCAGGGTTCATCACAAGATGGGCGCATCCGCTAGTTTGCGAACCGGTTTTTGGCGAGACCCAAGATATGTAAAGAAGGAGATCAGCCGTGACCAAACGCACGTCTGCCAAGTATAAGATTGACCGCCGTATGGGCGAAAACATCTGGGGCCGTCCGAAATCCCCAGTGAACAAGCGCGAATACGGCCCAGGCCAGCACGGCCAACGCCGCAAGAACAAGCTGTCTGACTTTGGTACGCAGTTGCGCGCCAAGCAAAAGCTCAAGGGCTACTACGGCGATCTGACCGAAAAGCAGTTCCGCAAGATTTACTCTGATGCTGAGCGCCAGCGTGGCGACACGGGCGAAGCGCTGGTGGGTTTGCTGGAGCGTCGCTTGGATGCGGTGGTTTACCGCGCCAAGCTGGTCCCGACTGTTTTCGCCGCGCGCCAGTTTGTCAACCACGGCCATGTGCATGTAAACGGCAAGGCCGTCAACATCGCGTCTTACCGCGTGAACGAAGGCGACATCATCGAAGTGCGCCAGAAGTCCAAGCAAATGGCCGCGATCACCGAGGCTTTGGCCTTGGCCGAGCGTGACATCCCCGACTATATCGAAGTTGATCAATCCAAACTGATTGTGAAATTCGTGCGCACCCCCTCGCTGAGCGATGTGCCCTATCCGGTCAAAATGGAACCCAACCTGATCGTCGAATACTACGCAAAGAACTAATACTTTCAGGGATCATGGCCCTATCTTTTGGGGTCAAGCAGGGCCCGCCATTGGCGGGCCCTTTGCTTTTGCGCCGCATCAAATCGCGGGCCGCGCGAATTGGCGGTGGAACTTGCGCGCCCCTGTGGTTAAAACCACGGCCAAGATCTAAGGAATGTGCATGACCGACCCCATCCGCCCCCAGCCCGGAATTTTGGACATCGCCCTTTACGAGGGCGGTAAGGCCAGCGTTGCGGGGGTGGCCAATGTGGTCAAGCTGTCGTCGAACGAAAACCCCTTTGGCCCGTCTGATAAGGCAAAAGAGGCGTTTGGGCGCTCGGTTCACCAGATCCACCGCTATCCATCCACCGACCACGCCAGCTTGCGCCAAGCCATTGCCGAAACGCATGGCCTTGATGCCGACCGCGTCATTTGCGGCGTGGGGTCCGACGAGATCATCCATTTCCTGTGCCAAGCCTATGCCGGCCCCAAGGACAAGGTGGTCTTTACCGAACACGGCTTTTTGATGTACCGCATCTCGGCCATGGCCGCAGGGGCGACGCCGGTGGAAGTGGCTGAACGCGAACGCACCACCGATGTCGACGCTATTCTAAAGGCCTGCAACCGCCGCACCAAACTGGTCTTTATCGCTAACCCTAACAACCCCACCGGCACGATGATCTCTGCCGCCGAGGTGGAGCGTTTGGCCGCAGGATTGCCTGCGCAGGCAATTTTGGTGCTGGACGGGGCCTATGCCGAGTTTGTCGAAGGCTATGACGGCGGCGCGGCCTTGGTGGATCGCCGCCAAAATGTGGTGATGACGCGCACCTTTTCTAAAATTTACGGCTTGGGCGGGTTGCGGGTGGGCTGGGGCTATGGCCCGCGCGCCATCATTGACGTCTTGAACCGCATTCGCGGCCCGTTCAACCTGTCTAATACCCAGCAAGATGTGGCCGAGGCGGCGGTGCGTGATCAAGACTATGTCACCCGCTGCCGCGCAGAAAACACCAAGATGCGCCACTGGTTGGCCTTGGCCTTGGCTGAATTGGGCGTGCCCTCGGATACGTCGATGGCCAATTTCATTCTCGCCCGGTTTGCCAGCGCGGCTGAGGCTGAGGCCTGCGATACGTTCTTGCAAGCGCAGGGGCTGATTGTGCGGCGGGTGACCAGTTACAAACTGCCGCATGGCTTGCGCATCACGATCGGCGACGAGGCCGCCTGCCGCCGCGTGGCCCATGCGATCGGCCAGTTTAAGGGCATGAAATGACGGTGATGTATCAAAAAGTGGCGCTGATCGGCTTGGGGCTTATCGCCTCGTCTATGGCGCATGCGATGCGGGCCAAGGGGCTGGCGGGGCAGATCGTGGGCCATGCCAAATCGGCTGAGACCCGTGCTGTGGCGCTTGAGATTGGCCTATGTGACCACGTCTATGCCACGGCCGCCGAGGCCGTTGTGGGCGCTGACTTGGTCGTGCTGGCCGTGCCCGTGGGGGCCATGGCCGCGATTGCTGCCGAAATTGGCCCGCATTTGGCGGCAGGGGCCACGGTGACGGATGTGGGGTCGGTCAAGCAAGCGGTGATCGCAGCGGTGCAGCCCCATATTCCGGCAAAGGTGCACTTCATCCCCGGCCACCCGATGGCGGGCACGGAATATTCTGGCCCGCGGTCTGGCTTTGCCACGCTTTTTGACAACCGCTGGTGGCTGTTGACGCCCGCGGCGGAAGTGGACGCCAAAGCCCTGTCCCGTCTGCGCGACCTGGTGCAGGCGATGGGGGCCAAGGTCGATACGATGGACCCCGCCCACCATGATCTGGTGCTGGCCGTGGTCAGCCACACGCCGCACCTTATTGCTTATACAATGGTGGGCGTGGCCGATCATTTGGCGCAAGTGTCCAACAGTGAAGTCATCCAATATTCTGCCACAGGCTTTCGGGATTTCACCCGCATTGCCGCCAGCGACCCCACCATGTGGCGCGATGTGTTTTTGACCAACAAAGACGCGGTCTTGGACATTCTGGGCCGCTTTGCCGAAGAGTTGTTTGTGCTGCAACGCGCTATCCGCATGGGCGATGGCGACCAGTTGTTTGACTATTTCACCCGCACTCGGGCCATTCGGCGCGGAATTATCGAGGCGGGGCAAGACACGTCGGCGCCCGACTTTGGCAGGGTCTCTGCCAGCAAGTCGACCGACACTTAGGTGCGCTTGCATCTGGCCTTGGCGGCGGCGATGCTGACCTGTGGCCCTGCGCGGGCAGAGGCGGATTTGGGCCATATCCGCCCCATGCCGCGCCCCTTTGCCGCTATCCAGATCCACCCGATGCCGCGCCCCACCTTGGGGCCTGCGGTGATCCGCCCTATGCCAAGGCCCTTGGTATTGGCTCATGCGCCGACCCTTGCAGTGCCAGATCACTTGACCCAGATGCGGCCCGTGAAACGGCCTGATTTCAGCAAGCCGATGCAGAAGGCGGTATCCCCCTCTCTCGCCGGATCGGTATGCCAAAGCCCTGAGATTAAGGGCAAAGATTTGCCGCCCGTGAAAGGGCACATCAAAGGCTGCCGTGTGTCAGAGCCGGTGTTGGTCAGCGAAGTGTCCGGTGTGAAACTTGTGCCACCAGCGACCATCAACTGCTCGGAAGCCAAGGCGCTGTCGCATTGGGTGACGCATGGATTGCAACCCGCCTTTGACAACGCGGTCGTGCGCCTGAACGTGGCCGACAGTTATTCCTGCCGGCCGCGCAACAATGTGCCCGGCAATCCGGTGTCGGTACATGGTTTAGGGCAGGCGATTGATATTGCAGGATTTAAGCTGTCTGATGGCCGCACGCTGACTGTAGCTGATGATTACGGTCGCCAGATGAAAGCCGCGCAAAAGGCGGGATGCGGCACCTTCCACACCATTCTTGGGCCGGGATCAGACGGCTATCATGAAAACCACATTCATTTTGATGTGGCCTCGCATGGTGGTGGCGATTACTGCCGCTGACTTAAGGAAGCAGGGGTGCTGGCCCCAAGGGGATAAAGCCCAAAGTCATTTGCCCATCGGCCAGTTTCAGCGGAAGCGAGATCACCTCGGGGTCGGGGCTGGCTTTGGCCAGAAACTCTAGCCCGCGCAGGATGCTTTCCTCGTTGGTGGGGGGCACTATTCCCAAGGCCACCGCCGCCGCAGGCAGGCTTTGCCACCCCTTCAGCTGCAGATCAATCTGGCCCGAGGCCAGCCCTTGGGCGTCGGGCGTGATCTCTCCGCTTGCGGTCAATTTCACCACGCCCCAAGCGATGTGAAACTGGGTCAGGGTCACGCCCAGCAGATGAGGCTCGCGCAGGGAGCGGTCGATGGGCTGCGACAGGGTGGCACTGGCATCCAGATGAAAGGCCGTCAGGGCAGGGCCAAGGTCGGGAAGGTTGGCGTAAGCCTGCGGAACGGTCAGCGCGCCCACATCTGCGCCCAAGCGCAGGGTGTTGGCCTGTGTGGCCACGCTTTCCGCTGCCAGCACGATCTTATCCAAGCCCATCCGCCACCCTTGAGAGGAGGAAAGACTTAATCCCTCCCCTTCCAACACGGCGCGTTTGAACGGCAGGGCGGGCGTGGGCTGCATCAAGACACTTGCCATAAGGCGGGTCGCGGACAGGGTAAGATCCTGCCCATCTGGCAGAGAAATCTCTTGGGTGGGCGGCAGGGCCAAGATCACGTGCCACGGTTTCCATGTCATGGCCAATATCTGCACAAAAGGCGCCTTCCAGCCCCACCCGTTGACAGGGTCGGCCAGATGCGGGTCGGTGATGGTCAGGTCAAAGCGGTCAGCAAAGCCTGCGACGTTGATGTCGCTGGTTTCCGCCACACGTCCTGCGGCTTTCTGGCCCTCAAACCATGTCTGCGTGGCGCGTTCCAAAGCGCGCGCGCCCACAAACCAATAGCCGCCCCACAGCACCCCAAGCCCCAGCACAAACCAAAGCAGAAACCGCACCCAGCGCATTCGTTCTTCCCTTTTCCTTTGCCCGCTGCCCTGTTTACAAGCAGGCAACAGAAAGGGCCAGTTCATGTCGCAACCGCTATGGGTCTTTGGCTATGGCTCGCTGATCTGGGACCCGGGCTTTCCGGTGGCCGAAGCGCAGGTGGCCCGCTTAAACGATTGGCACCGCAGCTTTTGCATGCGCTCGATCCATCATCGCGGCACGCCCGAACGGATGGGGTTGGTGTTGGCGCTGGACCGCGCGGTGGGGGCCTATTGCGACGGTGTGGCCTTTCGCGTAGCCGAGGGGGCCGAGGCGGAAACCTTGGCAGCCCTGCGCGCGCGGGAGTTGATCTCTTCGGCCTATCTGGAAGACTCGCTGCCGCTGCGCACCCGCGATGGCCGCGATGTCACGGCCCTGACCTATGTGATTGACCCATGCCATGAGCAGTATTGCGGCGGCTTAAGCCTGACTGAACAGGCGGGTATCATCGCCCTGGCCGTGGGCGGGCGCGGCACCAACCGCGCTTATCTAGAGGCCACAGCCGCCCATCTGGCAGATTTGGGCATAGCGGACGCTGATTTGGACGCCTTGGTGATTATGGTGCAACGCCTTTCGGCTTAAACCTGTTTCGCTTGGCGCAGGCGGGCTTTGCCTGCTAATGTAAGGGCAACTTTCAAGATCGGGCTTAAGTAGGCGCATGAAACAACAGGGCTTGTCACAAATCTCGTTCACCCAGCCGATCCGGCAGATTGTCAGCATGCTTTTTGCCGGCGCTTTGCTGGTGGCTGGCCTGTGGTTGATCAAGGCCGAGGTGCTGGCGATCATTCAGACGAACCCGTGGCTGAACGGCTTTATCATCAGTGTGTTCACCTTGGGCATCGTGACCTGTTTTTGGCAGGTGCTGATCTTGATCCAATCGGTGCGCTGGATTGAAAACTTTGCCAATGATGCCGATGGCAGTGATGACGTGCGCCCGCCGCGCCTGTTGGCCCCCTTGGCGGCTTTGCTGCGCGGGCGCGAAGCCAAGCGGCAGATCACCTCATCGAACGCGCATTCCATTCTGGATTCGGTGGCGACACGGATTGACGAAGCCCGTGACATCACGCGCTACCTGACCAACCTTTTGATCTTCCTTGGCCTTTTGGGCACATTCTACGGCCTTGCCGTCACCATTCCCGCCATCGTCGGCACGATCAAATCGCTGGCCCCGCAAGAGGGCGAAACCGGCGTTGCGATTTTTGCCAAGCTGATGAACGGGTTGCAAGAGCAGTTGGGCGGCATGAGCACAGCATTCTCCTCTTCGCTCATGGGCTTGGCGGGGTCTTTGATCGTTGGGTTGTTGGAACTGTTTGCCAGCCACGGCCAGAACCGCTTTTATCGCGAGTTGGAAGATTGGGTGTCCTCGATCACACGGCTTGGCTTTGCGGGGGCCGAGGGGGAGAGCGCTGATCAAGGGGCGATGGCCGAGATTTTGGACCATGTTGCCACCCAGATCGAGGTTTTGCAGACGATCTATGTGCAATCCGAGGCCAGCCGCACCCAAAGCGACGCCCAGATTGCTGGCCTTGCCACCGCCGTGCGCCGTTTGGCGCAGGGGATGGAGGCGGAAAGCGGCCAAGTGGCGGCGCTGAACCGACTGGTGGCGGGGCAAGACAAGATCATCGCGGCACTCTCCGCCTCAGAAACCGCCTCGCAGGGCTATTCGGATGCGGAAAGCCGAATGCGCTTGCGCTCAATCGATGTGCAATTGCTGAGGATTTTGGAAGAACTTTCGGCAGGGCGGCAAGAAACTGTGGCCGATCTGCGCGGTGATTTGGCAGCCCTGTCGACCGCGATCAAAGCCTTGGCGCGCGGCACAACGGGGCGTGGCTGACCATGGGCCTGAGCCGCAGAGGGCGCGAACAGCCCAATATCTGGGCAGGCTTTGTCGACGCCGTCACAACATTGCTGATGGTGATGATGTTTGTGCTGACGATTTTGACCGTGGCTCAATCCGTGCTGCGCGACACGATCAACACCCAAAGCACGGAACTCAGCCAATTGAACGACCAAGTGGCGCAACTGGCCGATGCTTTGGGCTTGGAAAAGACCAAGGCTGCGGGATTGTCGGATCAGGTCAATAGCCTGAACGCCGAACTGGATGCGGCCAAGACCAAGGGCGATGAACAATCGGCGCTGATTGCCACGCTGAACAGCCAGCTTACAGCCAAAGAGGGTGAGTTGGCCGCTGCGCAGGGCAGGATTGTCAGCTTTGAAACCCAAGTGGCTGGGCTTTTGGCGCAAACCTCGGGGCAGAAAGATCAGATTGGGGCGCTGACGGCCTCGGTGGAGGATTTGCAGGCGGCGCAGACCAAGTTGATCTCAGAAAAAGAGGCGGTTGCTTTGGCGCTGGCCAAGGCGCGCGACGAGATTGATGCGGGCACCGAAGCCGCCCGCTTGGCCGCAGCCCGCACGGCGGCGTTGCAGGCGCTGATCGACGATCTTAAACGCCAAGATGCGGAAAAGGCGGCGTCTTTGGC
>Ga0114966_10004118_pt1 | contig 12540 bp, 9 predicted proteins | sample M_130207_XF_Meta_FD_87029 | JGI IMG/M metagenome (GOLD analysis project Ga0114966, IMG submission 87029) | Freshwater microbial communities from Lake Montjoie, Canada to study carbon cycling - M_130207_XF_MetaG | ecosystem: Environmental > Aquatic > Freshwater > Lake | place: Lake Montjoie...
CCACGCTGCCCCGCCAGAGGCCTTCCTTGGCGACTAAGGGTAAGAAGGTTTGTTCGATTTTTTGCGCAACCTCCTTTGCGTAGAGCACGGTCCAAGGCCGCCCCAACAGTTGCTCTTGCGACTCGTAGCCGAACAATTGGAGCAGACGTCCGTTGAGAAAGAGAAAGCAGCCGTTTTCGTCTGTCAGCGCGATGCCTTCCTGCGTATGCTCAATCATCAATCGTAAGCTCGCTTCATCCAAGTGCGGTGAGCGCTTCACCGTTTCCGCAATAGAACCAGTCACGTATCTCTTTCCATTGAGGGTTCGCGCCAGCGCGGTGCCGTGCAAGTGTTTCACCGTCCGATCCGGCAGACGCACCCTGAATCCAAGGGTCGTTTGACCCTCTGTTTTCCAGTCTTTTTCGACCGCAGTCACAAGGGTCTCTTCGCCGTCAATAATGGCTTTTTGCCAGGATTCCCCCTCCTCCACTATTTGTTGGCGAGTGAGACCCAATAACTCTTTGACGGCCCCCTCAAGGTGAATGAATTTTCGGGTGTCTTGGTCAAAGACAAATGTCATCGACCGATTGGTCTGCCCAAGTAACTCCAACATTTTATCCGAGCTATTCATTTATTCGGTGATGCTGCGGCTCGTCAGCCGCTGTCGGCGGAACCAGTGATCACAAGCGATTACTCTTTGTTTTTCTGTTTTCGGTTTTAGAGAGCAGGGGCGCTGATTCCGAACCGCGGGACACATCAATTCCCAAACGAGTCGCGACTTTAAAGAAATCGTCACCCGGCTTCATATTCGTCCTTTCCTCGATTCGCTTCTTCCCTTTGTAGACCGCCCCGATGGTCAGACCGACGGTTTGAGCGATAGTCTTAATTGAATAATTAAGACTCAAGTAACGTAAAATCATGATATCTCTGCTGGACAGGGACTTTGCGCTTTCCCGTGCCTTGATCGCGGAGCGCAGAACATCGCTCACGTGATCGTTCATGGGCGCCTCGCCCTTCGCGACTGCCCGCAACGTCTTCATCATACTTTGGACGTCGGCAGTTTTTTCGATATAGGCCTTCGCACCAAGGGCAAACGTCGAGATGATTGACTCCTTCGCGGTAATTCCACTGAGGACCACCACCTGCTTCACGCGTCTTTGATGCTCTAATGATTTAAGCAGTTCGAGCCCACTGGTTCCAGGAAGATGCAAATCAAGAATCAGAATATCGATCGGGCCCTCATTTTTCTCAATACTTTCCATCGCCGATTTCCCGTCACACGCACTGCCTACGACGATAAAATCATCGGAGGCGTTGAGCAATTCGACGAGAACCTCGACGACTAAGGGATGGTCGTCGACAATGAATATGGTGATCTTCTCAGCGATCTTGGTGGGCGGTGTCCTGGTGGATTTTGGCATCTTCAAAGAGAAAATATGATGATATTTTTAGCGAGGCCTTGACAGTTGTGACCCACCAAGGCGTCGGGTGTAACCATCGACCGCCCGACCCAGCTTGGGCTGGAGCGACTCGCGTCGAACGAGACCGAAAAGGAACGCGATTGACTGGCTGGTATCGTCCGCACGAGGTAACCCACTGGGCGCGTGCGCGCTGCTTGCGCCACCGGGGAAAATCCACCCAAGGCAGCGACGCCGGCCCGCACGCACCCGCCCAGTCTCACGACTGAAAATAGCGACGACCCAGCCTCGACAATGGTAAACGTGGACAATTTTTCTGAGGGGTAATTGATCAGAAGTGCAGGGGTAATTGTCACTAGAACGAGTGATGAGTTATCCATGGATGATTGGATGAAAAATTAAAACCCAATTTGATTACAATAATTGTCTCTAAAAATAGGATTAATACCCTAGAGAAACCCGCGGCTTCCGCAGCTGTTTCATCAGATCGAGCGCGGGCTTGAGCAAACGCTATTTCGTCGAAGGCCTCGCGCGGGCGGCGCCAGCGGCACCGGCTGATTTTACGGCACCTCGTAAATCTCGATCTTGGGATCGACCAGAAATCCCGAAACATCAAATGCGGCCAAACCCTGGGCCCACCTCGCGGAAGGGAGTCTCTTCTGTGGTTAAAAAAATTACCAAAAAATCTTTTTACTCTGCATCCGGCGATGCTGCGTCGTGACGGACACCGGTTGACGGTTCAATGCGGCGCATAAACTTAGGGAAGGTTTGATATTTGAGAGGGTTGCGCCCGCGCAAGCGTTGGTCGCTCGCGTGGTCGGACGGAAAGCCGTCCACCGCGCGGCGGCATCAGAAACCGAAAAGACTGATGCCCCAGCTGCGCGCCTGTTTGAGGACGGCGGGTTTTTCTAAAATAAGCACCTTGCCGGCCTCGAGCGCGACCGCTTGGAGGTGGGCGGCCTTCATCGTTTCCAGTGTGCGCAGCCCAAAGCAGGGTACATCGAAACGCCAGTCTTGCCTTAATTTGACCGTTTTTACAAAAAGGGCCCCGTCGCACTTGAATGAGCCCGCCCGAAGCAGCATCTCATCGGTGCCTTCGAAGGCCTCGACCGCGAGCACGGTGCCGCCACGAACAACACAGCCCTGACCGATATCGAGGCGGGCGCATTCTCTGGCGATTTGGATACCGTGGCTGAGGTACTCGTCCTCGATGGGAAATCTCTTCCCCGTCATGCACCCTGAGGTCGCGAGGTGTTCGTCCAATAGGGCGCGGGCATCGAGCAAGTGCACACCGATGGCCTCGATTTCGCGGGCAATCGCTCCAAAAATAGTTTCGGCATTTCGCCTCTTTAGACCAAAGAGGATTCGCGCGGCTTTGAAATCTGGATGGAGTCCCTTGAAGAGGCGCCGCGGGGTAATTTGACCTGCCATGAGGGCGTAGCCCGCTCCGAAATCCTGGAGGGCCTCGAGGAGGTGCCCCAGTTGGCCGACCTTGAGCATCCGGCGGTCGGTCGGCGCGAAGCTCGTGACTAAGTCGGCGGGGGTTTCGTCTTCGAAACCGACCAGTCGCAGGGAGAGTCCGGCGGTGCGGGCGGCTTGCGCGAGCAACTTAGGGTAGACGCCCTGGCCAGCAATGAGAACGAGCGTGCGCTGGGCCTGAAAATCTTTCGGTAAATATGCGGAGAACGGAGCCACGGGAAAAGCCTGACTAAGGCGTGGCAGGACTGAAGCTGGCAATATCCAAAAACGCTGGCGGCTCTACGCCCGCCGGGGCCGGTTCTTCTGACAAAGGCTGGTGCGCTCCGCTGGGCGATCCTCCGGGCGGGGCGATTTAGGTCTGAGCGCCGTAGTATTTTTTATAACTCCGATAATACCGGTAGTTCGAATAGTATTCGATCCGGCGAGGTGACAGGCCGTTGAGAACGACCCCGAGCACCTCGTTTTTTCCGTTGCGGAGCGCCCGCATATAAAGGCGGATGTGTTTTCGATAGGCTCGATTAAAGCGGCAGACGTACACGACTTCATCGATTCGCTCCGCGATCAAGAGTGAATCGGTCACCGCACCGAGGGGCGGAGAATCGACAATGATCAAATCATATTCCCGCTTCAGCTTTTCCAGCAGCTGGCTGAATGCGGGGTTTTCGAGGATTTCGGTGGGAGTTCGTGAGCGGCCGCCAGAGCAGAGCAGCGAGAGGTTTTCGTTTATTTTTATTATGCCCAAGTCCGGGTTCGTCGCGAGCCCGTCTGCGAGCACGGCGCCGTTTTCAAACCACGGAATCAGTCCGGCGGTATTTTCTTTTTGAAAATGGCGGTGCATCATCGGGCGCCGGAGGTCGCAGTCGAACAGCAAGATTTTTTTGCCGTGGCGGGCGAAGGCCGCCGCGAGGTTGCACGATATCATCGTCTTGCCCTCACCAGGGATCGTGCTGGTGACGAGAATAGACTTCGGAAAATCGAGCTTGGAATGGATTTTGATCGCGCTGTAAACCGTCAGGAATGCCTCTATGCCTAAGCTGTTTTTACTTTTGGCGACCAATTGGTATTTTTCTTCTTCCTTCAGGGAGGTGAGGTCCGGGACGATACCCAGCAGGTTGACGCCGATGAAGGACTCCACGTCCCAAGCGCTCTTAACGCGATCGTCGAGGAAGCTCAGACTCACGGCGACGCCAATAAATATCATCAAGCCAATTCCGACGCAGGTGCGAGCGATCTGGGCTTTGTTGGGAGATACAGGGTGCGGATTGACCGTGGCGAGGTCGAGCGGGCGGACGGGGATGTTTTCGATATTTTTGACGACCTGGGTGTCGTTCATGCGCTTCAGCAGATCGACGTAGTTTCCTTTTTTCGCATCGGCCTCGGTTTTAAGGCTGCGGAAAACAATGCTCATCTCACCGAGATCCAGTTGGGCTTTCTCGTGTTTGTGGTACTCTTCCTCGTAGGTTTTTACGCTCTGGCGGACTTCAGCGTGGCGGGTGCGCAGTTCGGCGATCGCTTGGTCCACCGCTCGCTTCAGGTCGGACTCGGTCACGAAGATCTCATTGTTTTTTTCGATCATCCGCGGGTGTTTTTCGAAATAGCGCTCCGCCAGCAGGCTCATTTCTTGCGTCAGTTTGTTGAGCTGCGTCTTGAGTGGACTGACTGCGAAATGAGAGCCAATTTCTGAGATTTCAAGGAGGTTGCGGTTGGCGCCTTGAAAGGTTTCGATCTGGCGGATTTTTTCGTCGATCCGCAGCAGATTGAGATTGGACTCTTCGCGGAGGGTCGCCGCCCGGCGGAGATTTTCGGCGACAAGATTCATCGAGCTATCGAGCGAAACGAGGTTCTTGTCTTTCATGTATTTCTGCAGCGAGGTGTCGGCGGCTTCTGATTCTTGGCGAAGCCGGTCAGCTTGCTTCGAGAGAAACTCGACCGCGACTTCGTTCCCGCCGGTCATTTTGCGGACCAAGTACGACATGAAGACGTCGACGTACTTGTTGGCGACGACGGCGGCGGCTTCGGCATCGCGGTGGGAGACGTTGATGCTGACGATGAAACTGGCTCGGGTCGGTGACGGGCTCATTCCTCCCATGTCGATGGGGACGGAAGCAGGATCGGTCCCGGGTGGGCTCTGCTTAAGATTAGCCCGCTTGAGGATCAATAGCTCTTGGGGTGAGAACGCCTCGCGGACGCGCGCGGCCAAGGTATTGCTCTGCAGCACCTGCAAGTGCGTGTTCATGTCGATGTCGGATCTGACCGAGGAATCGACGACTCCTTGAATGTTGACGACCGTGTCGGGCTTTTCGAACTGCATGGTCGCCCGCGCGAAGAACATTGGGGTGGCCTGCATTTCCCTGTACCCGTAGCCAATTGAAATCAGTAGCGCGAGAGGCAGAGCGATCCAGAGACGTTCCCGCAGGATGATGTAGTAGTCGCGGAGCGTGCGACTTTCGACGATTTCGCTTTCACGTTCAGGCGGGCTGTTGGGAAGAGGATTGAGAGAGGCTGCGGCCATTGCGGTGCGGTGGGTCTAAATGATCTTCTCTGGAACGTAAATGATGTCGTCGGGCTCCAACACGAATGCGGCGTCGCCGCTCGTAGATTTATCCTTGCCCTTGATCGCGCTGTCGACGTCGAGGGTAAATACTTTGGTGCTCCCATCGGGCATGGTTCGGGTTACTTTTACGGCCGTGCCGCGGGCAGTCTCCGTAAATCCATTCACCTTAAAAATGAGATCTTTGATGGTCATTTCACGGTCCGCGGGAATTTCGCTTTTCCCCGGCGAATTCACTTTGCCGCTGATGTTAACACTGCGCGGCGAGTACTCATCCACGGTGACGCTGACTTGAGGATTACGGAGAAAGCGGCCCTCGCGGTAGGCATTGGCAATGGCGTCCTGGGCTTCCGCGATCGTTAAGCCGACAACGGTGAGTGACTGAATGTAGAGCAGGTTAATGGTACCCGTAGCCTCAACCCGCTTCCCTCCGACATTAAGTTCGGGTTCACCCACAATCCCGACGCTCAAGCGGTCGCCCCGGGTTATTTTGTAGGCGATATATTTCTTCTCCGCTTTCGGGGTCACCGCCGCACTCGCCGGCGCGGCGCTGAGCGTGCCCGCAAGCAAGCCGGCACAAAGGAGAAGCCGGATGAGTGGTCGCATTAGTTTCATAAAATTACCAGCGGGTTGAGGCCGTCATTGTCCAGGATGCCCGCACGAAGTCACCATAGCTGATGGTCGACCAGTTCTTGAACCAAGAGTACGCTAGCGAGGCCTTGAGCTTTTCACTCAGCGAGTAGTTGAGTGAGGTACTGGCCGTGATGTAGTCGTCGTGTCGGCGTGCTCCCAGAATCGCGGGAGGGCCGGGGGCGAGTACCACGCGGCCGCTCTCTCCGAGGTAGCGGCTATCGCCAAAGACGACGGAAGCGAGGATCGTCCAACGAGCTATCGGCACGTATTTGGTGTCGAAAGTTACGGTCGTCGTATCAACAATCGCGCCGGTTGCGGTAATCGTGAGGTCCTTCGCAAAAGATCCGCTCAGATTGAGTTTTTTGCTGCCGAAAGGGAAGGTAACGGGACTGCTAATCGTCCACCCGTTGAAGGGTGGCAGGTGGCCGGGGCCCTCGGACGTGCTGTGCTGATAGCCGAGTTTTAGGCTACCGTTAATTCCTCGGATGAGTTTCCCGGTTAAACCGAGCGAGAACATATGGTCAGTGTTGCTGGAGACGACGCCTGTCTGGCTGTGTCGATATCGATAGGCGGCACTGATGTCGCGTTCGTTCGTCCACACGTGGATGAGGTCAATCGAAGCCGAATAGGTCCTCAAGCTCTTGAAGGCCTCCTCATCGAGGTATTTCCTCGACAAATAATCGAAACCGGTGACGAGCGTATAGGTGCCGGAGATTGGATATTTTAGGTTTAAGCCGACGGGGACGTTCCAGGAAGTGCTGCGGGTGTTGACCGCGGCATCGGCCCGGCTCTCGCGGGTGGCACTGAGGGTGAGGGTGCCCGTGGTTCGGCCCGATTGTTTATTAAACTCCAAACCTAAAGAGGGGTTATCAAAGTCCTGCCCTTTCAGGCTCGCAAAGCGGGAGGAGGTCACGGAGGCCCGCCCATTCACGGCGATCCAACCCGCGCGACGCGTGTACTCCGCGGATAAGGCGCTCGTGTAAACGGAGTCACCGATGTTGTCACTGTTCGTAAAAATGTTCGAGTCGCGACCCATCGAAACATTGCCATTTACATAAATGCGGTCATGGCCGTCGTTGAGCGTGACCAAGCCGCGCATGGACACGGGCACGCCGACGATGCAGAGGGCCAGGACGTAACTGAAGCACTGGCGAAACGCTGGTTGGGCCATCATGGTCAGGGAACGCGTGGAGCCATGGTTTGGTCAGCCAGCGAGCCTTCAGCGCGTGGGGGCCGGGATCACAATGCGTGCGACACTAACGGTAAACTGCGTCGGTAAATTTGCTGGCACGATCGGAATGGCGAAGATTTCCCCCACGCCCACGCTTTGGGTCCCGGTGGTTGCGGTGGTTATCGGCGCGATGGTTCCTGCGGGGCGCACAGCTCCCACCACGGCTTCGCGGACCTCGTTCGTGGCGGTGACCGCGGCGGCGGCGGCGGCGGCAGCGGAGCCACCGGTCGCGCCGTCAAAGGCGGTGACTTCATTGGTGATCGGCTGCCCCGCGGTGGTGGTGGTGCTCGCACTTTTAACTTCGAAATAAACCTGTTGCTTGGCCTGGCACGCCATCGCGACTTTATCCTCTAATTTCGTCTTTTCCGATTCGGGAATTTTTTCAATTCTCACCTGACTTGGCTGGCCGGGGCCTCCCGAGGTGATAACCGCCTGTTCACCGCTTTTGAGCGTCTCACCACCTGTGGTGCCGGCTCCGCCACGGACAGTACTATCGCCCTCTAACATGCTGATTTTGGTGACATTGCCTTTAGCCTCAATGACGACTTTTTTTCCGCGGATGCTGACGGAGCCTTGCGACGTCTCATAGTTCATCGAGCTGCCCGCGACCATTTTGCTATTGCAGAGCCCGACGGACCCGCGGGCGACGAACGCTCGGGTTTGAGAAACGGAAGGTTCGGATTCGAAATCGGTTCGATTGGGGCTGAACGGCTCTTGCTTGAATGACCGCATCTCGACTTTGGTATCTCCGTCCAACGCGGCTCCCGTGCCATTGGAAAAAACCATCGCGACCGAATTCATGCCGGCGTCGCTCTCGGCGGCGGTGCCCTTGGTCTCAAACGTGGTACCCTCGGCGTTGTAGACGGAACGTTTGTCGAGTTCTTCGCTGAGCTCTTCTGTCGTGACCAAGGAGCTTCCGTTCACATCGGCGACATAAACCTTGCTGCTCGGGTTTTTCTTTTTCGTTTGAGCGAGGGCGGGGTTAGCAAGGGCCAGCCAGCTAAGCGCGCTGATAGAGGTAACGAGCAGGCGGGAAGAAAGTTTGGCCGTGAGAGCGTGAATCATGAGCATGGCATTTTTGAGCCGAATGGCGAAAGCCGCCACCAGCGTCCCTTGAATAGGGTGAAAACCCTATCGGCACGCAAGAGCGCTCTTTAGTTTTAATATCCTTTTTAGACCGTGACGATATTTAGAATTTTTCCGGGCACAAAGATTACGCGTTTTATCGCTTTGCCCTCAAGATGAGGCGAGACGCGCGGGTTGGCTTGGGCGAGGGCGACGGCGGCGTCCTGGCTGAGACCGATTGAGACGAGTTGGTCGCCGCGGTGTTTACCGTTGACCTGGAAAACGATTTTTACCTCGGTGGCGGTGAGGCGATGGGCTTCGAATACGGGCCAAGGATGGGTGAGGATGGCTTCGGTTTGTCCGAGGCGCGACCATAATTCTTCGGCGATGTGAGGAGCGAAAGGAGCGAGTAATTGCACGAAAGCGCAGACGGAGGCGTGGTTAACCGCGGCGGCTTTTTGCAGAGCATTGCTAAAAATCATCATCTGAGAGATGGCAGTGTTGAAGCGCAGACCTTCGATGTCTTCGCCGACTTTTTTGATGGTCTCGTGCAGTAACTTCGTGAGTTCAGCCGGCTCGGCGGCCTGGGCGGTGCTACCCTGGGGGGTGGCGGGGATTACTTTGGGGTGGACGGCGCCATCCGGGCCGATCAGCTCGCGCCAGACTTTATGGAGGAAGCGGTGGACGCCTTCGATGTTCCGCATATTCCACGGTTTCATCGCTTCGAGCGGTCCGAGAAACATGAGGTAAAGACGGAGCGAGTCGGTGCCGTGGGATGCGATGACGGTGTCAGGGTTGACAACGTTGCCGCGGCTCTTGGACATCTTTTCGCCATCTTCGCCGAGAATGATTCCTTGGTGGAAGAGCTTCTTGAAAGGCTCGTTTTCTGGGACGGCGCCGATATCGAAGAGGACCTTATGCCAGAAGCGGGCATAGAGCAGATGGAGCACGGCGTGCTCGGCTCCACCCACGTAGAGATCGGGTGTGCCCCAATAGCGCAGGGCTTCGGGAGCGGCCAAGGCGTCGGCATTCTTAGGATCGAGGAAGCGCAGATAATACCAGCAAGATCCGGCCCATTGCGGCATGGTATTGGTCTCGCGGCGCCCGCGGACCCAATGGGAACCGGCGGGTGGCGGGGAGGAAGCGGGGATCGCTTCGCCCGAAGAGTAATTAAACCAGATTTCCAGCCATTGAGTTTCGTTGGCGAGAGGGCTCTCGCCGCCGCCACCGGGCAGATAAGACTGCACGCTGGGCAAGGAGAGCGGCAACGCCGTCGCGGGCAAAGGGAGGGCGTAGTGGACGGCGCCGTCTTGATTAAACGTGACTGGGCTGGCGGGAAGCTCGGCCCCCCCGGTGGCACGCGCTCTCAAATAATCCGCCTCGCTGACCCAGACGATGGGGAAGGGCTCGCCCCAGTAGCGTTGGCGAGAAAAAAGCCAGTCGCGGAGTTTGTAATTTACCGTCGCCCGCCCGACGCCGCGTTCGGTCAGGTCTTGAGTGATTTTCTTTTTGGCCTCGGCCCAAGCGAGACCGTTGTAGCCGGGCGAGTTAAACACGACGCCGTCTCCGAGGTAGGGCAACGCCGTGGCGGTCTCGCCGGCCGCGATGACGGGGATGATGGGGAGAGCGAATTGCTGGGCAAACTCGTGGTCGCGCTCGTCGTGCGCGGGCACGGCCATGATGGCGCCGGTGCCATAGCCCATGAGCACGTAATCAGCGATCCAGATGGGCACCCGTTGCTGATTGGCGGGGTTGATGGCAAAGGCCCCGCTGAAAACCCCCGACTTCTCCTTTGCAAGGTCGGTGCGCTCGAGATCGCTTTTGGCGCTGGCGGTTTTTCGGTAGGCCGCGACGGCGGCTTGCTGATCGGAGGTGGTGAGCGCATTCACCAAAGGGTGCTCGGGCGCGAGCACCATATAAGTGCAGCCGAATAGCGTGTCCGGTCGCGTCGTAAAAATTTTTAACGGGCCCATCTCCGCTGGTTCGAGCGCAAACAAAATTTCCGCGCCCTCGCTGCGACCGATCCAAGCCTCCTGCATACGCTTGGTGGAGTCGGGCCAGTCGACGTCCTTGAGGTCGGCGAGCAGGCGATCGGCGTACGCGGTGATGCGCAGCACCCACTGCCGCAGATTGCGCCGCTCCACGGGAAAGTGACCGACCTCGCTCTTGCCATCGATGACCTCTTCGTTGGCGAGGACCGTGCGGAGTTCCGGGCACCACCAGACGGGGCGTTCGTCAACGTAAGCGAGACCGCGTTGAAAGAGCTGGAGGAAAATCCACTGCGTCCAACGAAAATATTTGGGATCCGTGGTGTCGATTTCGCGATCCCAGTCGTAAGAGAAGCCGAGCGCTTTGATTTGTCGCCGAAAATTCGTGATATTATTTTGGGTATTTGAGGCGGGGTGGGTACCGGTTTTGACAGCGTGCTGCTCCGCGGGCAGGCCAAAGGCATCCCAGCCGATGGGGTGGAGTACGTTGAAGCCTTTCGCGCGCTTATACCGGGCGAGAATATCGGTTGCCGTGTAGCCCTCGGGATGGCCAATGTGCAGTCCCGCGCCCGAAGGATAGGGGAACATATCAAGGATGTAGTACTTCGGCTTCGACGAAACATTATCGGCGCGGAACGAGCCTTGTTGCTCCCAGAAGGATTGCCACTGGGGCTCGATTTCATGGAAGTTGTAGTCTATGCACTTGGTAGCCATGGTATGAATTCACCACTGTGAAACCTTTCTCCGCTCGGTCAATCTTCGCGCTCGGCGCATTTTTTATTTTCTGCGGTGGGCCGCTCGTTTCGCCAGCGGTGGCGGCCATGAGCCGAGGGTTCCGGCAATTACTCGATGCCGTGGTGCGGATCGATGTGCGGGAGGTCGCTTTTGAGGCGGGCACCCGGCGCTACTCCGCGAGCATTGGCTCGGGTGTAATCCTGTCGGCCGATGGCGTGGTGTTGACCAACGCCCACGTGGCCAGCCCTCGCGCGATCGAGCTGAATATCACGCTCGCCAATCTCGAACGCGTCACGGCTCGCTTGGTCGGCTGGGATCATTGGACCGATCTCGCGGTGCTCCGTATCGACATGGCGGAGGTGAAGCGCCGCGGGTTTAAACTCAGCCCGGCGCGCTTTGGGGATAGTCAGACCCTTTTTCCCGGGGAAGTGGTGTATGCCGTGGGCACGCCGCACGGGCTGACGCGGACGGTCACGCGCGGTATTGTTTCAAATAATAATCGTTATTTTGAGGACACCCGGGGAATTGGTGGTTTTGAGACGGGCGCCTTCAACACGTGGTTGCAAACGGATGCGGCGATTAATCCGGGCAATTCGGGTGGCCCATTGGTCACGGAGGATGGTCGCGTGGTCGGGATTTCTTCCCGAGGTTACATGGGCGCCAATAACCTCGGCTTCGCGATCCCGGTATCGACGGCGAAAACGGTGATGGAGCGGCTCGTCCGCGATGGGGTGATCGTCCGCAGTTACGTCGGCTTGGTGCCAGGCGCGTTACAGGACTTGGAAAATTTTTATGCATTGGCGATCAACACGGGCGTGCTCGTCAACAGCGTGGATCCGGGGTCGCCCGCGGCGAAGGGAGGACTGCGCGGAGGAGATATTATTTTATCGATCGGCGGTTTAAGGGTCGACGGACGTTTTCCGGAACAGCTTCCGCCCATTCAAAATCTCATTGCGAGCCATCCGGTCGGGACGGAGCTCAACCTATCCGTGAAGCGGGGCGCGGAGATCCGCAACTTTAAGGTTGTGACGGAGATGCTGGAGAGCCGCGTTGGGGAGGAGTGGGCGCTGGAGAAATGGGGGCTGAGTGTTCGGAAAGTGTCTCGGGCCTACGCGCGCGAGAATCAATTTGATGACACCACGGGGGTGGTGGTGATCGGGGTGCAGCCGGGGTTTCCGGGCGATGTGGCTGGGATCGCGCGGGGCGATGTCATCCTAAAGATTAATCAAGAAGCGATCAGCTCGCTTGATGTGTTGCGCGCGGCGCATACGGCCTATGAGGCCAAGGCGATGCCCACTCTCTTGGAGACCCAGCGCAACCGGCGGGTTTCTCTGACCATCTTAAAACCATGACATCTTGGCGACGACCCGCTTTAGCGCTTTCACTTTTTCTGCCGATTCTCCTGCGTGGCGCGGTCGATTTACCCACGTTGTGGGCCGAGCGCGTCAAGTCTACCGTGGC
>Ga0114966_10004119_pt1 | contig 12539 bp, 11 predicted proteins | sample M_130207_XF_Meta_FD_87029 | JGI IMG/M metagenome (GOLD analysis project Ga0114966, IMG submission 87029) | Freshwater microbial communities from Lake Montjoie, Canada to study carbon cycling - M_130207_XF_MetaG | ecosystem: Environmental > Aquatic > Freshwater > Lake | place: Lake Montjoie...
CTTACACAGAACGATATCTACGTCGGATGGCACATCGGCAGCCTGTATCGCGAGGGGACCTACGGAAAAATCTTCAAGGCCCACCGGATGGTTGTAACGCGCCGCATCGATAAACTGTTCGACGTAACAGTGGTCCCGACAGAAGTCATTATCAAACGTACGAGTCCACCGGCGGGTTCCTCTATACTACCGGCGGAAGACGTCACCGCCCACACCTCGGAAGCACTCCTCCACGTACTTGCCTGGGAAACGATGCAGATGACCGCGACTCCGTGGGCGATCCCGCGCCCATTCGAGGTGTTCGGAGACTACGGCTTCACGGGATGGAAAAATATGTCTCTCTGTATGTCCTACGTCAATGGGCGGACCCTGTACAGTTTTATGCAGAAATTCTGGACACCGACGACCAAAAAAGAGAACTCACAGAGTTTCCTGGAGATCATCGCACAGACCGCGTTTATCTTACATTATTTACAGAACCAAATACGACTCAATCATCGCGATGTGAAGGTCAATAATATTCTGATTCGCCGTCGGGTAGAACCCTTTATGCTCGTCCTCGAACAGACATCCTTGCCGACCACGTATGAACTAACATTAATCGATTTCGGATTTGCGTGTGTGGGATGTCCGCCACCGAAGGAGCCGCTGACCGTATTCCAGGCGGGGTCGTGGTTCCCGATGGGGGAGCTCTGTTGTAAGGCGGGACGGGATCTTGCGCAGCTTATTTATTGTATCCACTGTTACTTCCCAGTGGATGAATATCTCACCGCGGAAGTGGCCCGGAAGGTCCACGGATGGATGATGATACCGTGGACCGGTGGCGTGGCGGATGCGCTCCACGGCTTCACCAAAGAGGGACGGCCACGCCGCGAGGGAAGCAAGGGTCCTCCCGAATATCACACGGGCATTTATGAATTTCTGCGGCGCCCGGATGTGGATCCGACTGCGTGTGCACCACTCACGATGTTCCGGGAGTGCCACGCACTAATGATGCAGATGTAAGAGCAAGAGTGAGAGGGTCAGATCTAAAAGGCCCGTATCGTTGATACGTATAGGCGATGGCGGCGACAACTCTTTGGAAAGCGGCAGATGGTATCGGTTACATAGAACTAATCGATACCTTCGGATCGGATCTCACGGTGGTAAATGCTGCGCGGGTCTCGTTCGCCAAGGAGGTGACAGAGATGAAACCCGCCGATGAGAAACTGATCAACTATTTGGCGGCTCACGACCACGTGAGTCCATTCTTCCACCCACAGGCGCGTTTCCGGATCAAGATGCCGATTTTCGTGGCACGGGAATGGTATCGCCACCAGATCGGATTCGCGCGTAATGAGGTTTCGCGGCGATATGTGGATACGGTGCCCGAGTGTTGGGTTCCGTCACCGGCGGAGTTGCGAGAGCGGGATCCACGTGCCAAACAGGGATCCAAGGAGAATGCCGTGGATTCGTCGGCAGCGCTACACGAGAGTATCCGAGAGTTTACACAGGGCGCAGTAGCGCTGTATACGAAACTCCTCGAAGAGAAGGTCGCCCCGGAAATTGCGCGGACGGTGTTGCCACAGTCAATGTATACGGAATTTATTGAGACGGGATCGTTGGCGGCGTATTCTAGACTGGCGGGGCTCCGGCTAGGGGCAGACGCACAGGCAGAGATTCGGGTGTACGCGGAAGGGATGTCTTCGCTGTTGACCCCGCGGTTCCCTGTGTCGTGGGCGGCTCTTCCGTAGCCGCCTCTACGTACAATAGTGTGCGAGCCAGATTCAGGACGAATTCGAGCGTCGTCGTGTCCATAATAGCGATCACTTCGTCGAGCGTTATACCATACACCGGTATAGTAAACGCGGATTTATCTACGGGTTTGCCACCTATCACAGGGTGTTCCGGTGGCATTGTAACCCGTCTACTTTCATTGTCGGCGATCGTCACCTTCGTTTGCTGTTTGTCATAGTGTGTTTTAATGAATGTAAACAGGGATGACAAATAATTCTCGACGGGGCCGTCGTAGTCCATATACCAACGGAGGACATAGGCCGATATGTTGGCCCACGTAGTCTTCGCACTGTGAAAATCTACGGTGGGAATATTCTGGATGTTATATAATTGTGTGCTATAATCTAACAACTGATCCCAGAACTTGTTTTGAATGATGTTAGTAAATTCGGTCGGATCCTCATCCAAAAAGAATCCATTACAGCCATTCAGATCTTCGTTGTTGATTTTTCCTCCAACACGTTTCTCGTATTTGCGTGCGTAGAATTCAACGGCAAAGGCGCGTTTGCTAGTCTGCTTTCCGCCAGGAAACAGCGGCGACAATTCATCTAGCAAACTCTTTCCAGGTTGCGACGTTTTGGCATCGCGTTTAAACATAACAAACATCTCGGCGACTACGTTTATAAATATATTTGTTAGACGATCTGGATACATCAATAAATACGGCAGCCCTTTATCAATTAGTTTTTCTACCTTGGATTTGTTGTCTACGAATGCATCGACCGGATTGCGAATAACCTCTGCGCTTAAGTCTTCGTATGCGGGATCTGTTTTTGGCTTGGTTTTGAGTGTATCAGCAAGTGCTTTTGCCTTTTCGGTGTACTGTTTTTGTTCATCGGTACTTGTAAATAACAAAAATTTGGAAAGCGCCGTAATGAAGCTTTTGGCAGACGCATTTTTTGCTTCCAACGTGTCGAACAATTTCCATATCGGCGTGTCCACGGCATTAAATGTAACACGTAAAAATTCAATGGCAACATCAAATATCTTGTATATGTTCGCTAACCCGACATAATACGCCTTCAGAATCGTGCTATGTTTCTCATCGTTTCCGAGTGGGGCGATGGCGTTATCCGAGCGAAAACAGAGTTCCAACCACGGGCGCAACTCCTGTTCCAGAGCCCTATGACTCGATTTAAGATGATCTTGAAACCCGCGGAACAACCCGTCAGGATCTTCTACGACTCTCGGCAGCGTGGCACCACCTGTTTGTGTTTGTGCTTTCCGTGTTGTCCGAACACTTGTAGGGCGTTGTTTATATGTTTTGCCCCGCTGCATCCCCTAATGTCCAGCGTGATTTTTACACCAAAGTTGACCGATCTAAGGAGAATCCACACCCTGAAGTAAGAGATAAACAATGGCCGACGAACAAGGATTGGATGAATATAACGAGGCGCTTGACCACATCGGTGGTGTAGAGGACGACCCGGAGGAGGAAGAAGGCGACGTTGTGGAGGCGGAGGCAAAGGATGTAGCCGCCGCCATCGGAATAACGGAGGCACCCAGCGCAAAGACGCAGGGTCTCCTCGATCAACACCCCGAGATATGGCCCGACTACGAAGACACCGTTCTCGAAAAACTCGTCATTCGGGATGCCTACCCTCCCTTAAAGGATGCCGCGCATTCGACCTATCCCTTTCTGACACTCTATGAACGTACAAAGGTGTTGTCGATGCGGGCTTCCCAGTTAGCAAGGGGAGCACAGCCCTTCATTGACGTCCCCGAGTATCTCACGGATGTCTATGAAGTTGCGAAGGCGGAGCTCGAGGCCAAGCGTCTTCCGTATATTATGAAACGCCCGATGCCCGACGGCAAATATGAATACTGGCGTCTGGCGGATCTGATGGTGCTCTGATGCCGATTTATGAAAAGAAATGTATGCGTTGCTCCGGTTTGATATAATCAGGGCAATCCGGACCGATGCCGTAGGCATCATACCATTCGTCGAGTTGCCGAACCACGTGGTTCACACGGAGTTTTGGTGGAGCGTGGGGATCCGTGACGAGGAGTTGCGCCGCCCGCTTACGCCGATCCTTGGAACGCCAGCTCACCGCGAAAGATCGGAAAAATTCGCGGAATTCCTCGCGTGTAAGTTCGCGACGCATCGCGAGACGCAGCCCCGCAAGCGCGAATTCGAGTCCGCCCATATCCGCGATATTTTCGACCAATGTTAGTTCTCCGTCCACCTCCATATCGCGGTACTCACGTGTCTCGAAAAGCCGAGCCACCTGCCGCGCTTTTCGCCGATATTCACGATCATCATGATCCGTCCACCAGTCACGCTTGTCGCCGTGTTCGTCGTATTTGCGTCCCTCGGAGTCAAATGCGTGACAGATCTCGTGTCCGATCGTTGATCCGATGGCACCATAGTTCCAGGCGATCGACTTTGTGGGGTCATAAAACGGAGGGCGGAGGATCGCCGCTGGCAATAAGAAACGGTTCTCATCCGGGTAGTAATAGGCGTTCACGATGAAGACGGGTCTGGACCACGCATCACCCGCGGGATGCCGACAGTCTCGCATCCGGATCTGTTTCTGATTTTGGTCAGTGTCGTTCTTCGCGAGGGCTAACATATTGTCGATCCAAACATCCGTTAATCCACAGGCGGTTTCATTCGTCGTCCATTTTGTGAAATCGGGCCAACAGATCTGGATATCAATGGCGCGCACTTTGCGGACCGCGGCGGCCCTCGTACTCTCCGACATCCAGCTCGTCTTTGAGAGCATCGTCGCCGCGGCTTCGCGGATATTCTCGACCATCACGGTCACCGTTTTACGGAGACGGAGATCGCAGTGACGGTGTACCCAGAGTTTGCCGATCGTGTTCGGCATATTCTTACGAACCACTATGTGTCGGAGTTCCGCCGGATCAATGTCTGTCGTGATCCCCTGGAGGAATCGCTTTGCATAATTGAACCACGGAGTCCGGAGAGGCCCGGGCGGAGCCCGTTTCGATATCCATTGGGCCACGAGCATCGTGAACCAGCCCTGCCACCGATCGATGCTCCAGCGCACCAGACGGCTCTGGAGATGGTGTAAGAACGCACGGGACGTTACATTGTATTGAAGATGGGGTAATACATCGTCGTCCAGGCCGAACGCGGTTAACAGAATATGCCAGTTGATGGACTTATATTCCTTACAGAGTTCGCTCCACGTGGACATATTGATACGCGGCACACGGTCCACGACGGACGGATAGACTTTGGAGAATTCCCGTTCGCATTCGAGTCCCTGGAGGATCTGTGGCAGTGCCAGTGTTCGCGCAAGGGAACTCACATAGCGTTTGTAGGCAACGCGGTGGTACGCGTATTCGGGGAGCAACCAGTATTCCGGGATACCTATGTTCGGCGTACCCTCCTCAATAAAGACGCGGCAGGTTTTGTGGACGCGGGGATCGCCCTGTATATAGACCGCGATCGGGGAGGGAAATCCGTAGCGATTCATAAAGCCGATGCGACTCGCAACATCGTCGGTGTTCCGCATCGAAAGCATCAATTGGAGCAGAGGTGTTAGTCCATCGGGAATTGGCTTTGCCTGGTCCCAGCTCTGTAACAGATCCCGTATCGGACCCGGTTTTTTGGCTTCTGAATGAATGATGGTGGCGATTTCCTTGTCGATGTCTTTCTGGATAAAGTGGGCCTGGGTAGTACGGGATTCTGTCTCTGGTATGACAAAATCGTCGACCCACGCCTTGTTTATCGTGTTGTAATAATTACGTACCCGGTTGCAGCTCTTCTTTGCTGGTGTTTTTGACTTCGACCTTGACTTTGTCTTCGACTTCCCCTGCTTCCTCTTCCTCGTCCGACGCATCCCCTACTAATGTTGTGAGGTTTTGATTACTTCCGCGAAAATTATCAAGCGGCGAATTCGTAAACGGAATCGCCCGTTCTTCCTCTGTAGGACTATCTTCTGTATAGTTTTTTAAGAGAATCCGGCTCGTATCAAATATTTGAATAACGAGTGTGGCCATTCACCGCCTCTTATCTATACAGAGCTTTTTTTTTAGCTTTGAGGAGTTCCCCTGTGGTTGTCCACCAAGACATCAGTCTCCGCCCCGCTTCCGTACTGTAATCGTCAGTCATTAAGAGCACGGCCGAGATTTCGTGGGGATGTTCATCTTGGGTGGGTTGACCGAAAAATGTCGTCCACGCCTTCGGTGGTTCGGTAAGAATTTTACGTTCCTGTGCGTCCCACCAGATTGTGACGGCATCGCGTAAGGAAGGTGCGACGGTATTTGTATATACGGGCACGGGCCAATAACGTCCCATCCAAACGGACCAGGGGCCGGCGAGACGTGTATCGGGATTCCCCCGACGGGCCTTCATCACCGATACCGGCATATCAGGTGGGGGGGTACTACGGAGTTCGAAGGACCAGCTTCGGCGATAGAAATCCCGCCAGGCATCGGGGAATCGACGCTGATAGATATGGATCATCTCGTGTCCGATGATCTCGGCCTTGAGGGGCTCCGGTATCGAATCGGGAATGATAATGCGTTCGCCGACACGGGTGTGGGGCATTCCTGACTCACAGGATTTCGACGTTGTTTCGATGATTGTGCCGTCGGGGCCGGCGGTAGTAAAGGTCGGCACACAATTGTGTCCACGGCGGGCGAATCGGTCGGCGGCACTCCACGATGCGATCCAGGGAAGATCCCGGGGATCGTCTTCGATCATATCTTCATCTGTTCCTTTGCGGAAATCCATATAAGCGGTGTACGGGCGATCGCCGTAGGGAGCGGTCTTTGTTTCACGGGCGGGTCTGTAGGGCTGCGGATGGGCGAGTTCTTCGATATTGATCGCTTCTTTGTCGCCGATGCCGACGAGAGCGAATGTCTCTTTCTCTTTTTCCTTTGTCGTATACTTGACCCAAACGTGACTGACAATCAGACCGATGATGGCCATCAGTAGAACGGTTTGTATCATTCCCTCTACCGAATGAATATGATTCGCGGTTTCTTCTGGTCCTTGGTTGCAGTGATGAGTCTTCAGGGATTCTTACAGGCGGATGAATACGGAACGGCGCCGACGATGTTCGGTGGAATGGGGCTTACAATGTCGGTGTGGACGGAGTGGATCTCATCGTTCTGGTCGTCGCCAGCGTCTTCCTTTGTGGCGTTGCCGCGGGTCATTGTTCTGGCGGCGTTACAGGAAACGGCGCGGCATCCCGGCATACAGGTTGCCCCGAAACTTCAGGAGCAGATCCGCGTCAATCAGCGCATCTGGGATCAGTTTCGCGAAAAGGAACTGTCGTGGATGTTGGCCCACGTGAATCTTATTGGGGGTATCGTAAATGATCCTGAGGCACGGGAGCTCTGGACGGTGTGGTATGATCGTCTTGATCGGTCGGAGACGGCATTGGCGCTCGCAAAGGAGCGGGTGTGTTCGGTGCGGTTCTTGGCACCGACGTATTGCGGTCGCGTGGATGCCGATGTTCGTGCGTGTGAAGATGAGGTGATGGTGGCGGTGGTGGCGGTGGATGTGTGGCGACGGATCCGGGAAATGGATCGGCGACTCGTGACACAGGAATGGTGGGAGGCGATTAGACGGCCTTTGTCTCGGCCTCAGCCTCAGCCTCAGACAGCAATCTTCCAGGATATTGCAGATCGGTTGGCGCGACTCCACGATATCGAAGATGTGGGTGATCCACGCCTGGTACTCCTTCTGGAAAATGTTACCACGGCAGTGGGAATACTGGCCGCTTCCGAACATATGTGGATCCAGCGTCTTCTGGGTTCGCTGATGAATGGGGATGTCTGGACCGGCTGTATGGAACACGTGCGACTTCGCGAGGGGCGTATCCGTGAGATAATGATGTCGTCGGGGTTCCAGGATATGATCCACGCTCACGAAAAAGTGTTGAACGCGTCGTTGCGGGTTGTCTCCACGGATGAAGAAAAACGGCTGGTTCAAGAGTGGTTCAGTGAAATGGCGGGATATGCGTGGTTTCCGCCGGATGATGTGCCGGCACTTGTTCGTAGATGCGTGGGGCAAGAGGGCGGGGATTGTACGCGAATTGGGCCGACGGAGATTAATGCTCTGACGGCTCAATATGTGGAGAAAACTAAGATTCTTACGGACTGGACGCGGCGCGTCTTTGTTGGATTATGGAATGGAATGCCGATTGTCCTTCTGCTGTTCTTTATGGAGCTCGTAGTTCTGTGTGTGGGTCGCACACGGATAAGGGGACCGATGATTGACGACACAGCGTATGCAATCGTGCCACGATGATCTATGATCGGCGTGTCTTTCGGTTTACGTGCCTCTTTTTGGATTTGCGACTGCGTCTGCTTCGGTGGGTTCGGCTTCTTCGGCTTCGACTGCTTCTGCTTCGGTGCTTACGAGTTCGGCGATAGCCACCGCCTTGGCCAGCAGAGCTACCTGCAGGGCCACCGCCACCTCCACCTCCACTTGCAGGGTCATCGCCACCGCCACCTCCAGGGCCAGGGCGTTTTTTTCCAGCTGCCGCTGCGCGCTTGGCACTAGCTGCTGCCGCGGCAGCATCTGCACGAGCCATACTTGAAAGCGGTGCCGGCATAGACGAAGCCTTTGCACCTCTATCTTCTATAGGCCCTTTATTAGCATCCATAGAACTAGCCAAATTTACTAAAGCAGCAGAAGCTATTTCTGAAAGATTAGCTAATGCTATACTCTCATCTATTAATTCAGCATCAGCCTCAAGTTGTTCGACTGCAGGGCAGACGTCAGCTGCACCGCCACCAGCACCGCCACCAGCAGCAGCAACAACAAGAGCAGAAGAACTAGCCACCATCGTTTTTCCATGCAACTGCATCGCTACTTGTTCGTCGTATGGTACACTAATAAATGATTCTTCTGCTAATTCTATTATTCTTTTAATATGGATATTATCTAATCGATTAATTGGGAGACCAGCACCGCCACCAGCACCGCCACCAGCACCGCCAGCAGCACCGCCAGCAGCACCGCCAGCAGCACCGCCACCAGCACCGCCATCCACTCTAATTGTAAAAAGGGAGTACAGCAAAGTTTTTACGCTATCTGTATCTGCCGGTATCATTTGCCCGAGAGGTACCCGATTAATTATAATTGTATATGTTCCAATTATTATTTCAACCGGCCCTTCATTACCTCGTTCGGTATCAAGGTCATCTAACATTACCATTAGTCCAGCGACTATTGATTTTGCAACTAGATTGTTATAGATTATTTCATCTAAAGATTTCATAACAGAAGGGCCAAGTAATGGTATTGTTTCTGCTTGAGAACTATTAGTACGCACAACAGCACCTTGAGCTAATGTATTTAAAATGTGAGATTGTTGTAGTGAACTCAATAATACGATCATCAAACAATTAATAATAGATGACGAAAAAGCGGTAAACGCATCAGTTATACCACGAGTTGGATTCTTAAGTACTGTGAGTACACGTAAACAATGTATTATAGCCGCTAATTTTTTAGGTGTATAGCTTCTATATTCTTTAATTAACTTTATCTGGTCTTCTGTCCCTCCGAAGGCTGGATTAAGACGTGTTCTAAAATCTTCAAAATTTGCGTCACTATAGTTTTGACCTATTGATGCCAGTAGGCCTTCTATCGAATCTATTTTACCAAAAGTATTATATCTTCTGACAAGACATCCTAACATAGCCATTGTATTGCGTACCAAACTATCCATTATCTACTCTAAAGTAATAAATAAAAAGCATACTATCTAACAGTATGATATAAGTAGAGTTATTTATTATCGATATACCATTCCTTGTGTTGTCTTGGCTTAGCTATTCGTATTTCGGAAAGTAACATCAATACTGATACGCTACCTTACTGGCGCCATTCCTTGCGTCGTCGTGGCTGACGTAATTATACCCTTCATCACTCGGACATTATCCTCGTTCTTCAGAGTATAATTACTGTCGCCATTCCTTGCGTCGTCGTGGCTGACGTAAGGAAGCTATTCGTATTTCGGAAAGTAAGACGCTGCCGCGTCACTTCCCTCAATACTCATACGCTACCTTACTGTCGCCATTCCTTGCCACAATTCAAACACCGGATGAAGATTGTCATCGGTTCATCTGCCGATCGGGTCTGCATCTCCCAATACCGGGTCTTCGCCTTCCCACACCGCTTACACTTGAACATATCTGACCCACCATCCTTATCGCCCTCCAACATAGTATTCTCCCGTTTCATCTGTTCGTCCGCCAGAGGCTGCCAGTGTTCCGGGTAAAGTTCCCTCGGGGCCATAAACGGGACCCGATGCGGGAGAAATTCTCCCTCCTGAAGACGTTGAATCAACCGCGCATTTCCGATATACGCATGTGGATCCAGATTCGCCACAGTACGCCGGGCAACCACCTTGTAGAGCTCTGCGAAATCCGGGTTCTCCCAGTGTTTACGTACACCCTTCTTCACCGCTTCTTGGAGCGACGCATTATAGATTCCGCGTTCAAGATCAATACGCTGATCTGGATCGAGGAGTTGATCGAAGTGTTTGTCAATAATCTTGTGTACACACTCTCGCAGAGACATCTTGTGTCGTATAGTTACAAAAATCGCAAGATAGGTCAAGTTTTGTGTTTGCGGCTCTGTCTACGGCTCTGTCTACGGCTCTGTCTACGGCAGCGGCGGCCGCCTTTCATTGTAATCGCACCACTATTCTTTTTGGGGCTATTCTTTTGTGGTGGTGACATTAAAGATCCAGGTGTTGGCGCTACATTTGATTGCGCGCCAGGCTTGACAGGTGTACTATTCATTTCTAACAGAATATAAGGTTTTAGATTCTTTCATATTTTTACGCATACGCCTCTTCCTCCAACTCTGGGCCTGTCTGCCAACGCGGTGCGCGTTTCCCTATTGGTGATGGTAGATGGATTCTTGAACGCAGCCCCATATCAATTCGCCGACAGTCGGATGACATAACTGTGCGACGACGAGGTGCCCTCCGTTTTGCCCCTCCACCGTTCTCATCTCCTTCATCATAACAGTCGTCGTCTTCCAGTTCCTCTTCTTCCTCCTCTTCATCCTCTTCATCAGCATCTCCCTCTTCCTCTTCGGCCTCATCCGCTTCCTCTTCGACTTCTTCTTCGACCTCATCAACCTCCTCATCCGCCTCTTCGACTTCATCCACTTCTTCATCGATCTCTTCTGCCTCCTCTTCGGCCTCCGAATCAAGACTCTCGAATCCACCAAACGCCTCATCGTAGAATTGTTCCCACTGTTCCACTGTATAGTCACCATCGGTAACCACCACGGCATCTCCAAACAGCAGCTTCTCATCAGCACCATCCGGCAACGGAGGGAGTTCGTGTTTGTTTTCGGAACCCGCTTTGCCAGACTTCCACCCCCACACACTCAGAACTGTGTCCGTCTTTGTAGTGTACGTGCCGATGAGCTCCGCCGGTTTCGTCTTTCGCAGCGCCTTCGCCACAGCGGGTCCCGTAGCACCACCGGCCACAAACGCCGTGGTCTTCAGAGTACGCGATTCACCATTGGCAGATAACACAACTACTTGTACCATTCTTATGGAGCCCTCTCCTGACGGCGCGGCCCTGTCAAATTTGTTGCCCGATCCTGTGTATTATACAGTCTTACATTTGCCGGTTTGGTTGGTAGCATCCAATATATTCTGACAAGCCGTATTTATGTCGTTGGTTTTTTCTATGGACTTGTTCGGATTCACAAGACGCAAAAAACGACGGCACAAATACTCACATATGTTGACTTCTTCAGGATATTTCAGGCGTGATTCATAGTCTATTGATGCATCTCCATAAATTTCAGATATCAGTGCGTAAAATATTGCGCTCCTGTGTGCATCACCTTCGGGTAACCATCGAGGTTCTGGCAGCATTACGGTCAGAGATGGTGCATCAACCAATGTGACTACAGTATCTGGTTCCATCGTATCCTGAGCTCCCGACACATCTGTATGTGGCTCATCTGTTGATACAAACTCTATTCCGGACATATCAAATGATATTATCGTTTGAGAGACATCCTCAATTGGATCGACTACTGGCTCGGTCTTGCGAAAAGTGTTACCCATCACTTTATAAATACAATTCATAATCTTTATGTTATATACTTCTTTGGCTACAGCCCGGACCGACTCAAACCATCTAAATAGAGTGTACAGTGGTACCCAGTAATGGACACATCCACCGTTCTAATGTCGCTCATACCCATTATTAATACCGTGATGTTATTAGGCCAGGGTGCTAATTTTTCTTGGGGAACGAGTATTCCCTATCTGCTGCCGATGTTGATCCCACTTATCACCCTTGCCCCTTCGTGGAAACGGATCGTGGATTTCATCCGGCACCACTGTCAGTGGAAAAAACAATCGCCATTCACCTTCACCTCCCGTCTGAATCTCAGCCTGTGGTATCGCGTACCGAACACGCTGATCCGGAGTTTCTCCGTCGTTCTATGGGAATGGAATCGCCTGGGAAAAACCGTGAACTGCAAACATTTAATGGAAGAGGGTGTTCACCATTATTACGACGAAACGCTCCAGGATACAACACCGCCGTTTTTCATGGACGATGAGCTCCAACGATTCTGGAATGTGGATCGCCCTGGCATACAGTATTCGATGTGGGTGAATCGACTACAAAACAACGACGGCAGCGTTCAGTCCGAGATATTCCTCCGCATTGAGATCACGGAGGAAGGCGCCAATCCGAACACGTTGGTCCAGCACATAGACTACATTACAAACGAATCGAAACGGATTGCGGCCGAACAAAAGCGGATACAACGCGTTCTTGTTAGTAGC
>Ga0114966_10004122_pt1 | contig 12534 bp, 10 predicted proteins | sample M_130207_XF_Meta_FD_87029 | JGI IMG/M metagenome (GOLD analysis project Ga0114966, IMG submission 87029) | Freshwater microbial communities from Lake Montjoie, Canada to study carbon cycling - M_130207_XF_MetaG | ecosystem: Environmental > Aquatic > Freshwater > Lake | place: Lake Montjoie...
ATCGGTCTCTTCGAGGTAGCGCGCCATCTGTGGGAGCGTGCGTTCTTCGCCGTCGAACGTGACGGTCATAGCGCCATTGATTTCGCTGTACTTCTGGTCGAGCTTGGTGACTTCGGTCTCGATCGGAATGTTTGCTTCGCAGAACAGTTCAACGGAGCGGCGCAGGCTGCGGAGTAGGACGCTGTAGCGCTGCGGATCGAGTTGCTGGGCAAATGGGCACTCGGCGACTTTACGATCGAGCGCGCAGCCGACCTTCTTGAGTTCCGGCTCCACATTCTCAACGAACTCGAGGTAGCGCTTGCGCGCGAGTTCGTCATCGGTGTGGCGCGTCATTTGGATATAGAGATTCGCGGCGGATTCTTCGGCGGCAGCATCGAGTTCGCTGCGGTCAAGAAGAAGGCGCTCGAGCGCAGCGCAATCGTGAATGGTCCGACCAACGAGCTGTGAGTAGTAGGGCTCAAGCGTGGGCCACTTGCTGCCATCGATAACGGCGGGAACAAAGGTGGAGGCGGGGGAATGTCCGGTGGTGGCGGTGCTTGTGTTCATGTTTGAATTCCAAATTTGCCGTGAAGGGATAATTGTAGTCCGCTCGGGCGGACCTAACTTATTGGCCCGGTGTCGGAGGCGTTGATGGTCGCTGCGGATCTGTGGCAATTAGTGCCCGCGAGCAGTGACCGCGATGGCTGGTAGACCGGCGCGTGTTCGCACGAGTTCGGCGATCAGGTCTGCTTCAAGGCGTCCAGCGCATAGAACAAAGAGCGTGCTTCCGCTTCCGCTGACATGGACGGTACGGGCGGTGGCTTCTTGTACTTCTGCGATCTCGTCTTCAAGGGCAGGCGCGGCGGCAATGGCTGCGGCGGCAAGGTCATTGAAAGGCGCGTCATGCGTGAGTGATTCCATTGCGGCGAGTGCTCGAACCCGGTGGGTCTGTAGCGCGGCATCGGGGCGGAGCGCATCAAACTTTCCGTAGACGGGAGCTGTTGGGCAGGAAATTGATGGAAACGCGAGCACGGCGTGGATGTCAGGAAGTTGGTCGTGATGTTCAAGTTGCTCACCAAGACCTTCGACGATTGCGCTGCCGCCGCGAACCAAGAATGGCACATCACTGCCGAGCCCGCGGGCGATCTCGGCGAGTGTTGTTGCGTCGAGTTCGAGATCGAAGAGTTCATTCACGCCGCGGAGCATGGCGGCAGCATTGCTTGATCCGCCGCCGAGACCGCCGCCGACCGGAATTCGCTTTTCGAGTTTCATTCGAAGCGGGAGTTTCCGGCCGACATGATGTTCGAGTTCGAGATGGGCTCGCACGGCGAGGTCAGTTTGGATGGGCCAATCAATCAGCGATGTGCGGGGCGCGTCGGGGGCCCAGATGATTGCATAGAGCGAGTCGCGTCCTTCATCAAGGCGACGGAGATGGAGGTCATCCGCAAAGTCGGTGGTGACCATCCAACTTGCGATGGGATGCATTCGATCCGCGTTGGGCGCACCAACCGAGAGCGCCAAGTTGAGCTTGGCAGGAGCGCGCACAATAATTTCACGAGGAGCGGACATGGCATGAAAGGTTACCCCCGTAAATAGGTGCCGTTCACTCCTGTCCCCAATTTCGCCGTTGCGCGCGGGACCCTCGGACGCGGACGGCTGCGCTCAGCGGCCGTCCTCGTAAGGCGATTGCGGGCCAGTAAGAGGCCGTGATCGAAACCGCGCATCCTGGCCGCACCCGTGCCTCCTACACTTTGTGGATGCTTTGGCAGCCCGCATTGCCCGAAACGTACCTGCACATGACCGACGCCGACCTCGCGGCGGGGATTCGTGCGCGCAAAAAAGAGCTCGGTCATCGATTGTTGATTCTGGGGCACCACTATCAACAAGATGATGTTGTTCAGCATGCTGACCTGACCGGCGATAGTTTGAAGTTGAGCCAGATGGCCGCTGAAGAAGCAGAGCGTCGTGGCAGTGAATGGATTGTTTTTTGCGGCGTGCATTTCATGGCCGAGACAGCGGATGTCCTGACAAGCGAGCGCGTCAAGGTGGTACTGCCGGATCTTTCCGCTGGATGTTCCATGGCCGATATGGCGCACTATGACGATGCGGTTGAGGCATGGGGTGCCATCGAGCGTGCGACAAAGGGAACGAAGGATCGCATCGTGCCGATCACCTATGTGAATTCAAGCGCCGCTATCAAGGCCTTTGTTGGTTCGAAGGGCGGCGCGTGCTGCACCAGTTCGAATGCTTCGCAGGTGTTTGATTGGGCACTCGCGGGCGGAGATACGCCGCTTGCGAAGGGCGAAGTGGTGAAGGTTCTCTTCTTGCCGGATCAGCACCTCGGTCGCAATACTGCGAAGCGCAAAGGATTTGTTACGGAATTTGATGCAAACCCGGGCGCGCCAGCGCAGACGGCGCTGTGGAATCCAAAGAAGGAACAAGGCGGTCTCACTGATGCGGAAATTCGCGCCGCGCGCGTGTTGCTGTGGGCAGGTCACTGCAGCGTGCACAAAATGTTCCGCCCCGAGCATGTTGATGAGGTGCGAGCGGAGTTTGTCGATCGCGGTGGCATCACTGTGATCGTGCATCCGGAGTGCTCGCAAGATGTGGTGGACGCGGCAGACATGAGCGGCTCTACCGAACACATCATTCAGACCATCGAGCGTGCGAAGCCAGGTAGCCGGTGGGCGGTTGGCACAGAGATTCACTTGGTGAACCGGATCGCACAAGCCGCAGCCGCGCGTGATGTATTTGTGCGAATCCTTTCGGATTGTCAGTGCTTGTGCACAACCATGTACCGCATTGATCAACAGCACTTGCTTTGGGTGCTCGATGGAATCGCTGAAGGCCGTTCTCCGAATGTTGTTCGGGTGCATCCGGAAGCTCGGGCGCTCGCGCGTGTGGCACTCGAGCGGATGTTGCGCCATTCGGGGGCCGCTCAGGCTGGCTCTGTTCACAAGCGCGCGGATGGGGCAGCAGCCCTCGTAGACTGACGGAGTGAACGAGCAAGCGAATTCTCCAGTCAGTCCCGCGTCCGCACCGCGTTCAAGCATGAAGCGCACGCTGGCGATCTCCGGCGCAGCCATCGTTGCGGTTGTGTTGGCTCTCGTCGCGTTGGCGCCCACGCTCGTCAGCTGGGGGCTGTTCCGCGGAACAATCATTGGCGCCGTGTCCGGCGCAGTGAACGGCACCGTGACCATTGACGAACTCAGCGTCGGTTGGTTTAGTGGCGTGAAGGTGCGAGGATTTGTGATTGATGACTCTGCATCCGGAAATCGCGTGCAGGCGGATGTATCGGCGGAGCAGGGTGTTTGGAAGTTGATGACATCCGGCGTCGCTGGACTCGATGTGCATGTGGCAGGAGCGGTGAAGACGCGGCGGGAAGCGGACGGAACACTCACAATCACCCGCTTACTTAAATCATCTGATTCATCGAAGCCAGTCGCGGGCGAAAAATCGAGCAGCACGACTCCAGGAAGCATCCTTCCAGTGGGACTTGATGTTCACCTGACGATCGATGGAATTACAGTCGAGATCCTCGAAGAGGGCGGCGCGACATACGCAGCTCTTCGTGACTTCAAGGGATCTGCTCGACTCGTCACGGGTGGCGACGCGCAGTTGACGATCACAGCTCGTACGGAAGTGCAGGGCACAACGGGCGGGATTTCCGTCGATGCATCGGCGCCTGGGCTGTTTGACGCAGCAGGTGCATTGCACTTTTCCGGCACGCCAGTCACAGCAAGCATCAAGGCAACTGATGCGGCAATCGGAGCGGCTGGGATTTCCATTCTCATTAATGAGCTGAATGTGAGTCTCAAAAGTACAGATATCACAGGCGCAATCAATGCGGATGTAACACTACGCGCCGCGCTCGACGGGCAACCGGAGAGTGCGTTGAGTTCCACGCTGCGCTTTGATCGCCTGCTGTCCGCAAGCGGTGAGCCGATCTTTGATCTATCAGCCATCCACGGGTCGGTGCATGCCGAAGCCGTTCCGACCGCGCCATTTGAGCGGTTCATTACCGGTAGCGGTGCGGTGCTCGCCCGTGATGTTGGCAAGCGCGTTGAATTCAATGCCACTTTTGCTGACGCAACCGGCGGGGCCATTTCTATTGAGCTTCGAAGTGACATCGTGACTGCACGCGCGGAGGGTTCGATCGATCCGAACACGCGCGCAGCAACGCTGCGAACCGTTGACGCAGATGCAACGCTCGCGCCAGCATTGCTCGCGGCACTCGGCGACATTGTTGTCACCGCGCCAGCGCGCATGTCGTTGCGTGCGAAGGATGTTGCTATCCCTGCAACTGCTGCAGATGGATCATTTCCGTCGGATCAAGTTCGGCTCGATGCGGTTGTCACGCTCGCGCTCGCTGGCTTGCAGGTGCCTGGCGCGGACGGTCATGTCCCCCTTGATGTTTCGGAACTACGCGTAACGGCGAAGGCTGCTCCACTCGGGAGCGGGTTGACGGTGGATTTGTCGGCTGTTTCAGCGGCAGGCGGCGCGCAGGGTCCTCTTCGCGTCACGGCAGCAATTCAACGCGGCGGCGCATTCGGAGTGAATGGCACGGTGCACGTAGCTGCACTTCCGTGTGCATTGCTTCGACCATTCATGCCCAAAGATCTCCCGATTGATCTCGCGCAGGATGTTGGTGCATCGATCAGTTCCCTTGATGCAACAATTGGTTCGAGCGATGCGCCTAATTTCTCGTTGGCGTTCGAGTCTGCCAAGGTGGCGATGTCAATGCAGGGGGTTGTGCATGCGGATCGATCGATTCATCTTTCCAAGGGCGCAACGGTCACGATGCGCGCGATTCGCCCTGCACTCGTTGCAATGTCTGGAGTGACTGTGAATGCACCGCTTGATGCGGCTGTCACAATCGACGCGCTCTCGCTTCCTGCTCCGAAAGCGTTCGCTGTTTCCGCCTTGGGTGTCGACGCTTCGGTTGTTGCGAGTAAGTCTGGCGGCGGCGTCATCAGCGCAACCATCGGTAGCGGCGACGGCGCGCGCGTGCTGGCGGTCGACGCGCTTCGCGTTACTGTGAAATCAGAGGCGATCGGAAGTGCAATACGAGCAACGGTCGAGACAAAGGTTGACGGAATTGCAGTCAAGGCGAGTGCCGATGCGCGTGGTCTCAAGGACTTGGCAGCCAAGGACATTGAAAGTGCTGCGCTCGTTGCAGATGTCCAATTGACGGGTATTCCATCGGAGCGAATCGCGAAGGAAGTTCCATCCGCAGCAAAGATCATTCGCGAATTGATTGCGGGAAATATGGACGTTTCGCTTCATTACGAGGGATCGACGCTCGATGGCAAGGGACGCGTGGCAGTGAAGTCCGCAGGAGTTGAAGTCACGGCAAACGCAGTTCTTTCGCGGGAAGCGCTCGCTGTTGACGCCATGGCTTCTGCAGAGATCTCACCCGCACTGTTGGCCGCTGCCGCTGCGGATGTTCCTGTGAAGCTCGCCGCAAGCACTCATGTTGATGTGAAGCTCGACAGCGTCACTATGAAGCGAACCATTCCGTGGGAGTTTGCGGCACCGGCTGCTGCTCACGCCGTTGTGCGGATACCGGCGATGGTGGTTGCTGAGGTTCCGGGCCTCGCTTCTGACATGGCGTTGTCAGACACGGTCCTTGATGCCAATGTTGCGCTGAGCCCAACGATGTCAGCGCGGGGCACGCTTGGGTCGAAGGTTGCCGCGCGGAACGGCAGCAAGCGCGTACCAGTGGCACCGCTTAACGCACACTTTGCGTGGACTGATGCTGGAACAAAGCCAGCATCCTGGTCCGCCGATGTTGTTCTCGATGGCATCAAGGTTGACGGTCTTGCCATCCTCATTGATATCGACGATGCCATGCGCAAGGAAATCGGCGACGGCGCGCGGATTTCCGTGAAGGGCGCGAATATCGGTGCCAGTGGAGTTTCCTTTGAAGTGGAATCGACGCTTGAGCGGTTGAAGGCAAATCTCAACGGTCAATTCGTGGATGGCATTCTCTCGTTGGCAAACAGTGCCGTCGATGTCACCATTCCCGCTTCGCGCGCTACGGAAATGCTCAATGCGCTTTCCAGCAAGCCCGCGCAAGATGCAGCGTCTGCACCGGATGCGAAGAAGGATGCTCCGGCATGGAAGCAGGTCAGCGCAGTGGCGCTGGTTGCCACGATTACTAATTTCCGAATGAAGGTTGGAGGCGACGCAGCAGTTCCGGCCGCTTCGAGCGCCGCCAGTCCGGCCGCGAGCGCTGAGCCGCGCGTGGTTCTGCCAGCAGGGTTCGCTGCAGTTGTCAGGCTTGACATGAAGCCGGTGATGCTGGTGCCCACGAACGGCGAGCCAATCACCGTTGAATCGGTGTCGGTGGCAATCAATGCTCCTGGCCTTGATAAGCCAGCGGTCGTGAAGGCAACTGCGTCGGTCGCTGGAACTGGCGGACAGCGCGTTCCGATCGCACTCGATGCAACCGTCACCGATTGGGCATCCGCTGACGGAGCGGTTCTCCTAGAGCGAATCCGAGTAGATGGAACACTCAAGGCTCCACGCGCTTCCACACGTGTAGTTGGTGCGGTGCTCGGAATGGGGACTGAACTTGAAGAGGCGGTCGGCCCGGATCTGAGCGTTGATGCATCGGTTGTTTCTTCCGGTCCTGGCATCGCGACGGCGGCGGCATCGATCAACAGCAAATTTGTGAACGTGAAGGCGCCGCAGGTTTCCTTGAAGAACGGGGTCGTCACCGTGGTTGCTGCGCAGCCGGTGACGGTTGACTTCATTCCTTCGGAGCCTTTGCGGCGGCGTTACCTGGCGGCCATCAATCCGGTGTTCCGCGATGTTCGGCTGGCAGATGAGAAGAAGCCGATCGTGTTCACTGTGCAGACGTTCTCGTACCCGATTGATGGCAACCGCGCCCGCATGTCCGGCGATATGCGCCTGGTTGTTGGCGATGTGCTTCTTGATCCAAACGCCGACAACGATGTCCTCAATATGTTGAAGGTCTTCCAAACGAAAGAGAAGAAGCCGATCGACGGCGTCATTGATCCGCTCACTGTGATGATTCGCGATGGGCAGCTCACTTACAAGGATTTCCAAATCGGAATCGAGCGTCAGGGGAAGAGTTGGAAGACCCGACTCATCTTTGATGGCGACATTGATCTCACCCAGAAGCCGCCATTTGCTCGTTCAATTGCAGCGAACTATCCGCTTGGCTCAGTGGCGCGCGAGGTGGTCGGCGTGCTTCCCAACGAAGACGGTGGCGGATCTGTTGCCAACCTGATCAACACTGCTTCGCTAGGAATCGGCGATGCACTTCAACTGCGTATCAAGATGCGCGGTCCGCTTGGCGATGTCAATGGCAAACCTGCAAAGCTTGAGCGCAAGGTCAAGGTGATCTTTGATGCGAAGTCGATAGGCGCCGGCGTCGGCACGGCGGTGGAGGGCCTTGGCGAAAAGATCGGCGACCTCTTCAATAAGAACCCGAAGAAGGGCAAGAAATGAATTGACTCGCGCTGCAGGCGTGGATCACATTGGCTTGCCATCAATCGTCAGGTCGTACATCTCAAGGAGCTTGGCCTTGTCAAAGATGAGTTCCTGGCGGCTCATGCCGGTGATGTCGTACACGGGCGTCAGTTCAATCGCATCGCACGGGCAGGCTTCTTCGCACATGCCGCAATAGATGCATCGCAACTCGTCAATGTCGAATTGCTTTGGATACTTCTCGCGATCGGGCCACGGACTCTCTTCCGCCACAATGTGGATGCAGTGCGCGGGGCACGCGGTTTGGCACATGAAGCACGCCACGCAGCGGACGCGTCCGTCTTCATCCTTGTTCAGTCGATGAACGCCACGGAAGTACGGCTTGTAGAGACCGCCGTCTTCAACATCGCGCTGTTCGCGGCGTTGCTCGGGGTACTGCACCACCCACAGCGTGTCCTTGTTGGAACCATTGCGGCCAATGTTCTGAAAAGCGTGGCGCAGCGTGGTGCCCAAGCCCTTGAAGACGTTCACCACATAGAGGCTCTCCGTGCGGGTGAGCTTCTTGGGAGTGACGTCGAGAATTTCGTTGTCGCGGATGGACATGGAGGCGGGATTCTAGACACGCTTCGCCCGGGGTAGTCTGCGCGGTATGGTGGATTCGACTCGCGGCGCCGCGCGCGCCAAAGAACGCCGGGAAACTGGCATCGGAATGCGGATGGCCGGACTGGGTTTCCAAACCAGTTCTGAGGTGGGCGCTGGTGCGCTGCTCGGCTACCTCTTTGACTGGTGGCGGGGGCAGGGCACGATGGGGCTGGTGGTTGGCGGCGTGCTCGGGATCATTGTGGGCATGACGTCGCTTCTTCGCGGTGCTATGCGCATAAACCGTGAATTTGACGCCGCGGGGCGTTCGGGGGACAAAAAGGATGTCTGATTCCAGGCCGCCCGTCAAAGAGCAGGAAATTCGGATCGCTGCCCGGTTGCCAGCGATTGGGATCGTGGTTGCCACCCTCATCTCGGCCGCCGCGGCCCTCGCAGCGATCCGGCTCGCCGAAATTCCGTCCGGAGCGGTCGTTCCCACCCTCCTGGGGGTGGTCGGAACCGGGGTCCTGACCCTTGGAACCGGGTTCATCTTCTATTCTCCACGGTTTCGCCCGGCGGGCGACTGCGGCACCCGATGGATGGGCGCCACCGTCGTCCGGCTCATGGCAATTCCACTCCTTTGCATTTCGATATACTTCTCGCTCCCCGAAGGCGGCCAGTTTGCCGTTTTGGCCACAGTCGGGTCGTACTTGGCGTGCCTTGCGGCCGAAACCGCATTGGTCGCCTGGACGGTTAAACGAAGCCTGAACGACGCCTCCATATGACCCTCATTCTTGCCTCCGGCACCGATCCCCTTGGGCACGTCCTCGACAAGAGCAGTGCGTTCACCGATCTGTTTGGTTTCGATGTCCCGCTGAGTGTTGTCTCGGTGGTCATTGGGGCAGTGCTCGTCATGGCGCTGCTTGTGCATTCCTCGCGTCGGATCAAGACTGGTCCGGAGTCGCAGGGCCACCAGCGCTATGTCACGCGCGGTCGCTTTGCGCAGATCGTTGAGGTAATGGTTGACGGCTTGTACACGCAGTTGTTGGAGCCCGTGATGGGGGCGCGGTTGGCCAAGAAATGGCTGCCGTTTCTATTCTCGATGTTCTTCTTCGTGCTGGTCCTGAACGTGATGGGACTTGTGCCACTTGCTGACCTTCAAGAAATCATTCACTCCTTTGGCTCCAAGCATGACGCAAGCGAGGACGCTGCAATTGCTGCTGCAGAGAAGCGCTCACTGCTGTGGATTGGTGGAACCGCTACCGCCAGCCTGTCTGTGAATATTGGCTTGGCTTTCTGGGCATTTCTTGCAATTCAGTGGCAGTCGCTTCGCGAGCTCGGCGTCAAGGGCTGGCTGGAGCACTTGTGTGGCGGCGCCGATTTGGTGCGCAACAAGGGCCTCTGGTTTGTTGTGCCGATCATCTTCGTTGTTGAAGTGCTTGGTTTGATCATCAAGCCTGCGGCGCTTGCAATTCGACTCTTTGCAAACATGGTTGGCGGTCACACATTGATGGCCACTCTCATGTTGTTTGGTGCGATGGCGGGCAGTCTTGGCATTGCCGCAGTCAGCGGAATTTCGCTGGTTGCTGGCGCAGCTGCTGTGGTCATCTCATTGCTTGAAATCTTCGTTGCCGTCCTGCAGGCGTTCGTCTTCATGTTCCTCACTGCGGTGTTCATCTCACAGATGTCACACGGCGAGGAGCATCACGACGAGGAACACGGCCACGAAGATCACCACGGTTCCGTCAGCGCGGATTCTCATTCGCCGAAGGCTGCGCACTAGTACGGAACCAGGGCTGAAGGCCCGTAATTTCTTCCCTTCCCGCCACGTGGACCGCGGAAGGCAATTCTTGATCGGCGCGGTTCACGGCGTCACACCAAACCTCGGAGCAGACACATGAAGAAGATCACCACCCTCGCCCTCATCGCCGCAGCTGCGGCAACCTCCTCAGTCTTTGCCCAAGGCGCAGCGACAGCAGTTGCAGCAGCACCAGTTGCTGACTTCAAGGGCATGGGCGTCGGCATCGGCGCCGGCATCGTCGGCGGATTAGGAGCTCTCGGCGCCGGCCTCGGCATCGGCAAGATCGGCGCCTCGGCGAACGAGAGCACCGCTCGGCAGCCAGAAATGGGCGGCCGCATTTTCACCAACATGATTCTGACCGCCGCACTCGTTGAGGGCGTTGCCCTCTTCGCAGTGGTTATTTCCCTGCTCGGCATCAACAAGTGATCCGCGCGGTCTGATTCACCTGACACACTCGGGTTCCCGTCCTGAAAAGGGCGGGAACCCATTCACGAAGCCCGCACCCCGCGGGCGGAACCACGCTTGGAAATATATTTGGAGCCACCCATGAACGCTCTCCTGATTCTCGCCTCCGAAGGCGGCGCCAATCCGGTCTCATTCGAGATCCTGCCAGCAGCCACAGCATTTGTGGTCTTCGGCGTGGTCTTCATCGCACTCGCATACTTCGTTTGGCCAACGGTCGCCAAGGGTCTCGATGACCGCAACGCGAAGATTGTTGGCGAAATCAAGGGTGCAGAAGAAGCCCGAGCTGCCGCCAAGGCTGCCCAGACTGAATTTGAACGCAGCCTTGCCAACGCACGCGAAGAATCCGCGAACATGATCAAGCAGGCCCGAGCCGACGCGCAGCGCATCGCTGATGAACTCAAGGCCAAGAACGAGCAAGAGCTCGCCGAGCGCGTGGCGCGCGCCAACGCAGATATCGAAGTTGCTCGCAAGGCTGCTGTTGCTGATCTGCAAGCGCAGTCCGCCATGCTTGCCACTGAAATTGCCAGCAAGATTCTGCGTCGCCAAGTGAATGATCAAGACAACCAGCGCCTCGTTCAAGAGTCGCTTCAGGAACTCGCCTCCAGCCGCCGCTGAGGAACCGCACTATGGCCACCCAGATCGACGAAGTCGCAAAGGTCTATGCACGGTCGCTGTTTGAGCTTGCTCGCGAGCTCGGCGGTAATCCCGGCGTGGCCGCGATGGGCGCAGAACTCCGTGAGGTATGCGCCATCGTGCGCGCCGATCGCAGTGCGCTTGAGTTGTTCCGCTCGCCGATTGTTGATCCCGGGCAGCGCAGTGCTTCGCTCACGCGCATCTTCAAGGGTCGCGTCACTGAAACGCTCTTGAATTTCATCTTGGTGCTCAATCGCAAGGGCCGTCTTGCTGAGCTCCTCTCCATTGAGGATGCCTACGAAGCCATGGAGCAGGATGCCTTCGGACGCGTTGAAGTGGATGTGTTCACTGCATCTGGTTCGATTGACGCGGCCACGCAGACAACGCTGACCGCAGACCTCACTCGTTCGCTCGGCAAGCAGCCAGTGTTGCACTTCTACGCAGACCCCGCCATGATTGGTGGTTTGAAACTGCGCATCGGTGATCAATTGATCGACGGCTCGGTAGCCGCTCAGTTGCGACGCATGCGCTCTACGCTTCTCGACAAGGGTCTTGCTGGCCGCGACGCGGGCACATTCCTCTCCTAAACGTTCCAACATCGAATTCCGCGCTATTGGCGCACCAAATCACGCTTCTTTCGAAAGGCACACTATGAAGATCAAGACCGACGAGATCACCTCCGTCATTAAGCAGGAAATTCAGAACTTCTCCTCCCAGCTCGAGATCTCCGAGGTCGGCCAAGTGGTCGAAGTGGGCGACGGCATTGCCCGTGTCTACGGTCTCGGCAAGGTCATGTCTGGTGAGCTCTTGGAGTTCCAGACGCAGAGTGGCAAGTCGGTCACCGGTCTCACCATGAACCTGGAGGCCGACACCGTCGGCGCCGTGCTCTTTGGTGACACGGACCTGATTCGCGAAGGCGATACCGTGAAGGCCACCGGGCGCATCTTGGAAGTGCCAGTCGGTCCAGAGTTGCTCGGACGCGTGGTTGATCCGCTCGGCGTTGCCGTCGATGGCGGTCCGGCGATCCGCACCTCGCAGACCCGCAAGGTTGATATTGTTGCTCCCGGCATCGCCGCGCGTCAGCCCGTCAAGGAGCCGCTCCAGTTTGGAATCAAGGCGATTGACAGCATGATTCCCGTCGGTCGTGGTCAGCGCGAGCTGGTCATCGGCGACCGTAAGACTGGCAAGACCGCTGTCTGCCTCGACTGCATCATCAACCAGAAGCAGTACTGGGGCACCCCGGAAGCCGTGGTCTGCATCTACGTTGCCATCGGCCAGAAGGATTCCACGGTAGCGAGCGTTGTTGAAATGCTCCGCAAGAACGGCGCGATGGATTACACCATCGTCGTCAACGCTGGTAGTTCCGCTCCTGCTCCGCTGCAGTACATCGCCCCGTATTCGGGGTGCGCCATGGGCGAATACTTCATGTGGCAGGGCAAGGAAGGCAAGACTCCGAAGCACGTGCTGATCGTCTACGACGATTTGTCGAAGCAGGCCGTTGCGTACCGCGAACTTTCGCTCCTCCTTCGCCGTCCGCCAGGACGCGAGGCATATCCGGGCGACGTCTTCTATCTGCATAGCCGCTTGCTTGAGCGTGCAACCAAGCTTTCCGACGCCAA
>Ga0114966_10004123_pt1 | contig 12532 bp, 10 predicted proteins | sample M_130207_XF_Meta_FD_87029 | JGI IMG/M metagenome (GOLD analysis project Ga0114966, IMG submission 87029) | Freshwater microbial communities from Lake Montjoie, Canada to study carbon cycling - M_130207_XF_MetaG | ecosystem: Environmental > Aquatic > Freshwater > Lake | place: Lake Montjoie...
AATGAGAAATCCTCACCCGAAGAGGTCGCCGCATTTCGTCGTTCGCTCGGAGTTCCCGATACCATTGACGAGTACAAGTTCGCTCCCGATGCGCTCCCAGAGGGCATGACGTGGGATGACAACAACGTCAAAAACTACGCTGAGATCGCCCACAAGCACAACATCCCGCCCTCCGCGATGAAGGCGCTAGTGACCGAACACGCGAAGATGGAGCATTTCAAAATGCAGGGCATGCAGGCGCAGATTGAGAAGCAGCATGTCGATGCAGTCAACACCCTCAAGAAGGAGTGGGGAGGGGAGTTTGACAAGAACATCGGCCTCGCCAAGCAGGCCGCGAAGATCGCGGGAGTCAATGCAAACTCACAAGGATTTGCGGACCCCGAAGTCGTCCGTGGATTCGTTCGCATGGCTCAAATGATGAGCGAGGACAAGGTCGGGCGCTCGATGAGTGGCTCAGAGTTTATGACCGGCTCGGCCCGCGCCAAGGACATCATGAGCAATCCCGACAATAGCTGGCACAAGCGGTACATGGAGGGCGACCGCGAGGCCGCGACTCTGGTGACCGGACTGCTCAAGCAGGGATAACAATTTCGCGGGGTGGAGAAAAGGTATCTTGCAAGGCCCATACCCTTGAGTTCCGGGTTCGACTCCCGGCCCCGCAACATTTTTGAAAATATGTTTTGACTGATACCGAATCGGGCTGAAACGTAAATGCGTCAGAGCAGACACCTCCTTGTTGAGCCTGCTCCCTAATTACCCGCCGCCGCTGACCCCACACGGGACACTCGGAGAGCGAAGGGAGCAGAACAAATCCATCAGTTTCGACTGATACCAACCCAACTCAACTAAAGGAATAAAATGGCAGACTTAAACGGCGTTCTCACGAACGTACCAAATCACTTCACAACCCAGTTCGATAGCAACTGGAAACACCTCGTTCAGCAGAAGAACAGCAAGCTGAAAGAATATGTCACCATCGATTCAATCGAAGGTAAGGAAAAATCCTACAATCAAATCGACGCAACCTCGATGACGCAGATCACGGATCGTTCTAAGGACACCCGTATCTCCGATCAAGCGATGGCCAAGCGTTGGATTCGCCCAACACAATACGACTGCGCCAAGCTCGTAGATGAGTGGGATGAGCAACTTCTCGGTGAGGTTGTCCTTCCGACATCCCCGATCATCCAATCGCATGCTCAAGCTTACGCTCGCACCTGCGACTCGATCATCATCGGCGCTCTCGGCGGCACTGCCTACACAGGCACGACCGGCACAACGGCCACCGCATTGCCAGCAGGCCAGAAGGTCGCTGTCAACTTTGTGGAATCCGGCGTTGCTGCCAACAGCGGTCTCACCATTGCCAAGCTCCGCGCTGCGAAGTTCCTCTTCGACAGCAACGAAATTGACGAGGAAGAGGAGCGCATCATGGTGGTCAGCGCCAAACAACTTCAAGACCTGCTCCGCACGATTGAAGTCACAAGCCAAGACTACAACAGCGTTCGCGCCTTGGTGGACGGGGCTTTGAATACCTTCATGGGATTCAAATTCCGCCGCAGCCAACTCCTCGGCAAAGTCTCCACGGTTCGTTCCTGCTACGCCTACGTCAAGTCGGGCGTGATCTTGGCCGAGCGCGGACTCAAGACTCACATGGACGTCCGCACGGACCTCTCGCACTCCCTTCAAATCCGCTCCGTGGCCAGCCTCGCCGCTGTCCGCATGGAAGAGAAGAAGGTCGTCGAGATCGCTTGCGACGAAGCTTAAAAAGCACCCCGCTGGCAGACCGGGACAATGTCTGCCGCCCACTTTTTTAACTCTCTCAAACTGCTTCAATGACGGACGTTCAAATCTGCAACTTGGCCCTCGCTCGACTAGGTGATTCCCGTATCACCACGCTCGCCGATGCGACCGCACAGGCGCAGTATTGCACGCTCTTCTACACGCAGACCGTAGCCGAACTCCAAGCCGAGTTCGATTGGCAGTTCTGCCGCAAGCAGGTCAACCTCACCAGCAGCACGACCCCGCTCGGTGGTTACACCTACCAGTACGCTCTACCCAGCGACTACATCCGCTCACTTCGTCTCGCGAACATCGACGAGAGCGAGAATTTCGGACAATGGGAAATCCTCGGCACTAATCTCCAAACCAATTTCGTTTCTCCCGTCACGTTGGATTACATCGCCAACATCACGGACGCCAGCAAGTACCCGGCGATCTTCACTGAGCTTCTCGCCGTCAAGCTCGCAGGCGTCCTTGCCATGCCACTCACTGGCAGCAAAGACCTCTTCAAGCAGACCGTGGAACTCTACATGGCCATGCTTGGGAAGCCGACCTTCGCCAATGCCACGGAGAAGACCCAAGCGGCACGCATCACCGCAGGCACACTGACCGCGACTGAGATTTGCAGACAAGCGATCCTGCGGGTCGGCAGCGCCAATCTATTTGAACCCTTCGGCGAACCCATGGCACTTGCTCAGTCGTTCTACGAGGTCACCCGCGACGAACTCCTCGCCGATTTCCAATGGTCGTTCACCCGCTCCCAAATCTCCATTACCAAGGATGCCGCTAATCCCACGACCGGCTACGCCTACCGCTACACCATTCCCGCAGGGACAGGTCAGATCATCCGGGTCAATAACATCGACGATGCCGACAACACCGCAAAGTGGGAAGTCGTCGGTTCCTTCATCCACACCGATCTAGTGACCCCTATCGTCGTGGACATCACAACCAAGGTCACCGACCCCGCCAAGTTCCCACCCATTTTTGTCCACATCCTCACCGTCACTCTCGCCATCAAACTCAATAGCATAGTCCAACCGCATAGCGCACCTACCCAATGAAATCCGAAGAACTCTTCAAAGAACTGCAATTCCTCATGTCCAAGCCTGCCCTCCTTGAGGCAGTCGAGGCAGTCGCCAACTACTCTGGCACTCTCACCACGACCGCAGCGGAAATCATCCGGCAAGCGGTCATGCGGGTCGGCAGCGCAGACACGTTCAAGCAGCAAGGCCAACCCTTTGTATTTGCGGCCAAATTCTATGGGCAGACGGTCAACGAAATCCTTTCGGACTACGATTGGCGCTTCGCCCGCATGCAGGCATCTGGCATCACTTCAACCCCGCTTTCATTCGGCGGGTACGATTTCAAATACGGAAGCCCAACTGGGGCCATCAAGGTTCTGCGCGTCAATGGCATTGATTCCACGGAGAACTTCGGCACATGGGAAGATGTCGGGGGATTTATCCATACCAATCTTGTTTCCCCGATCTCGGTTGATTACATCGCCCTTCCTGCCGACACCACCTTCCCGGCGATCTTCATCGAAATGGTCGTTGTGCGCCTCGCCTACAAGCTCTCCATGGCACTTGGCGCAGGTGATCAAGCGATGGCGGCAATGAAGGAAATGGAAAGCTTGATTGCTCGTCCCGCACTGCAACGTGAGATCACCTCAGTCGCAGACGCCTCCTCATCGAACACCATTGTGAACCGCTCGCAGATTTGCAAGCAGGCCATCATGCGCCTTGGGTCCATCGATACTTTGAAAGGCCAACCGATGGTCTTTGCGAATTCTTTCTACGATCACACCCTGGAAGAACTCCTCTCCGATGCGCCTTGGGCCTTCGCGAAAAAACAAGTCACGCTCATCGTTGGGACCGCACCAACACAAGGGTACACGAAGAAATACACCCTGCCGACCGATGTGATTCAAGTCCTTCGCGTCAACAACATCGATACCACCGAGAACTTTGGCCAATGGGAAATCATGGGGGGATTCCTCCACACGGATATCGGCGCTCCGATCATCATCGACTACACCGCTCATATCACTGACGTGGCTGAATTTCCCGCGCCATTTATCGAGGCGCTTATCGCTCGCATCGCGTCGAAGATTGCTCTGCCGCTGACTGGCAGTGGTGATCTCGTCGCCGCCATGACGACCGTGGCAATGGAGACCATGCAACGCCCCAGCGTGAAAATTCTGATCGAGAAATCCGCGAAACCCCGCTTGACCACCTCGGCCAACTCGGTCTCGGAAATCTGCCGCCAAGCCATCCTCCGGGTTGGCACTGCCGATGTCTTCAAGCCGTATGGCGAGCCGATGTCCATCGCGACATCGCTCTTCGACCAGACTCGCAACGAACTCCTCGCCGACTTCGATTGGCAGTTTGCACGCTCGCAAACAACCTTGGCAGCAGACGCCGCGCCTCCGGCGTTCGGTTACGCAAAGCGATATGCCCTGCCTGCCTCAACTCTCAAGGTGCTTCGCGTCAATGGCGTCGATGAAGATGAGAACTTTGGCCAATGGGAAATCGTTTCCGGTTTCATCCACACCAATTTCACGCCGACGATCCAACTGGAATCCACCGCCATCGCGACCGATGCGACCAAGTTCCCGCCGGTATTCACGAACATGCTCACCGTTACCTTGGCCATGAAGCTCTCCCAACTCATGGAATCTCAACCCACCGCAGCGCCTCGCCAATAAATGAAGTCCGAGGAGTTATTCAAGGAACTCCAGTTCCTCGCGGGCAAGACCTCGCTCAAGAGCGCAGTCGAGACCCGCGCCTCCTCGCGTCCATCCGCCACCCTCACCGAGGACGAACTCTGTCGGCAAGCGATCCTACGGGTCGGGACTGCCGAGCAGTTCGGTCCCTCCTCGCAGGCGATGCTTCTTGCGAAGTCGCTCTACCCACAGGTGCGCGATGCCATGCTCCTAGCCGGATCGTGGACTTGGGCCATGAAGAGCGGGACCGTCATCGAGACCCTGCCTCGACCAGAGTACAAATGGAGTTATCGCTACGCGATCCCATCCGACTGCCTGCGCGTCTTCCGGGTCAACGACTACGATTACTCCACAGGAGATTCCTCATGGGAGGTCGCAGGCAACTTTGTTCTCAGCAACGCCGATTCCGGCACGCCTGCGTGGGTCGTTGACCGCTCCTACGAGGTCGGCAATGCCGTCTCCAATAACGGAGTCGTCTACCGCTGCCTCGTTGCAGGCACGACCAAACAACCCGGCGTCACCACGGGATGGACAACCGACTGGGATGTCTGGCTCGGTAAGGCGATCACGCTGGAATACGTCAAGAAAATCACCGATGTCACCCTCTTCGATTCCCTCTTCATCGACCTGCTCACGGCCAATCTCGCTTCAAAGCTTGCCATTCCGCTCACTGGAGATGCCAACAAGGCGCTCCTCCTTGCCAAGGACAGCGATTCCCTTGCCAAAAGCCCAGCCATCCGCCGGGATTCCACCGAGCGTAAGGGTCGCATCAAGCCCGCTTGGATGTCCTCCAAGCTCGTCTCCTCCCGCAACGGCGGCGATGGCATCGATGCCTCGCAGTCTTCGGGTGGTGGTCCTGCTGGAGGAGTCAGCTACCCCGCTCTTCATGTTACTCTCGGCAGTGTCCGCACCGTGACCGGCGCAGAACTACCCTTTGTGACAAACACGGGCGCAAACGACACCGCTGTCTTCAACTTCGGACTGCCTGCGGCAGGCATCATAGACTCGGCCAAAAACACCCTTTACGGCAACGGAGTCGCCAAAGTATTCGCAATCACCGGCCTCAAGTCCAGCGACCCGAACCACGTCATCGTCTCCATCAACGGGGTCGTACAAGAACCGACCATCGACTATTTCGTCAATCAAGGCGCAGGCACGATCACTTTCTCAACATCCATACCTAACCTTGCGAAGGTCGTCGTCGTCGTACTTGGTCTCTATTCCGCTTCGCAACGATTTCCCGACCTCTACATTCACTCGTTCGCTACCAACACCGCAGGCACATACAATTTCTACGGCATGCTGAAAAACTCCGATGTCCCTGCCACCGGCTCGCCCGCCGCTGTCGCCCAGTGGACCATCACCCGCACGGCAGTGTCGTCCGCAGGATCGATCACCTCCAGCGCCACCGCAACCAACGTGGCTTGGAATAACCGGGAGACATCGACCTACGCATCATGACAACCATTACCGATGCCAACCTAGCGCAGACACTCGATCTCAGTCAGATCGACCTCATCCTGCCCGAAATCGCCCAAAGCATCGTCGAATATCCGACCCGTGCCGACTTCCCAGAGATCGGTCGCTCGGCCCGACTCTACATCGACCTCGCCGAAGCGCAGACCTACCGCTGGCAGGAAACCACCTACGTCCTCATAAACGCTCTCATCGACTGCGGTGACTTCTAATCTTCCCCAAAACAACAACACAAACCCAACACAAACCCAACAAAACCAACAAAATAAATCAAATGGCGAATCCAATCATCAAAATCAAACGGGGCAGTGGTCAGCCCGCATCATTGCAACTCTCTGAGTTGGCTTATGATACACTAAACAAGTCACTTTTCATCGGAACGGCTGAAGGCGTTCTCGCGATTGGTGGCGAAAACGTCTTTGCGAAAAAGACTTACGCAGATTCCGCGGTCAGCGCAGAAGCCTCGCTTCGCTCCGCAGCGGACTCGACACTCACCTCGGCAGTCTCAGCAGAGGTTTCGCGTGCAACTGCCGCTGAAGGAGCAGTTTCTGCAAATTTGGCAACTGAAATTACCGATAGAACCACAGCGGTGTCCTCCGTGACATCCTCGCTCAATTCGGAAATCACACGGGCGCAGGCCGCTGAAGGCACTCTCACATCGGCAGTGAGCGCAGAGGTTTCGCGTGCGACAGCAGCAGAAGTGGCACTTGGCACTAGGATTGACAATGTGTTGAGCAATGTTGACGGGCCAGCCCTCGACAGCTTGACGGAAGTTGTCGGCGCCTTCCAAGCCGCAGACGGCACTCTCAACGGAGCGATCACTAGCCTCGCCGCCAGCGCAGCCAGCAACCTCACTTCAGAGGCTTCCGCAAGGACTTCTGCCGATTCCGCTCTCGGAGTTCGCATAGACAATGTGGTGACTGCTGCAACGGCTCTTACCTCAAGGGTTACCGCCGCAGAGGCAGACATCCTCTCAGAGGCTTCCACCCGTGCATCGGCAGTTTCTGCCGTATCGGCTCGTGTGAGCGCCCTTGAAAGCACCATCGACGGGGGAACTTACTAGGTCCTTCCACCGCCTCCGGGGTTCGATCCCCCGGAGGCAACCCCATTCCATAATGGCAACCATCATTCCCAAAAAATCCACGGTAGCAGGCAAAGTCCCGACGACGAGCGATTTAGGTCTCGGAGAGATTTGCCTTAATCATGCCGATCACATCCTCTATTCCCGCCATCCGGGTACGGGAGCGGTCTACGCCATCGGAGGAGGCAGCGCAGCGGTCGAACGCTTCTGGGCCTTCGCCTTGAGCGGCAATACCGTCTACCTCGCCAGCATTTCCCAATCCGACTTTCCTTCCAGCGGCAGCGTCTATGACGTGGCCCTCTGGGACATAACCAAAACAACAACCAATGACAATGGAGACGTAGTCTCCGAAAGCTCCGCAATCGGAGCTTGGAATAACAAACAAAACCTCACCTACGCTTAAACTATGAACGCATCCAATCCCATCCAAATCGACGGCAAATCCTACGACCGCTACTCACTCAACCTCGCCATCACGGGCAAGTACCTCGGTGATGGAACCAGCGATGCGGCCATCGCCGCCCGTTTCATCCCCACGCGAGTTGAGAGCGGCGAGGTCGAGATGGATGATTCTGCCGCTAAATGTTTCGCCCTCGGTAGCCTCTCCGGTTCCGACGACCCCACCCTCACCGCCGTTGCCGAAATCAGCGCGGCCCTTCAAAAATTCATCCTCTCGAAAGGACTCTAAGCCATGGCAAACTATAAAGCAGCCGCATCGGGGAATTGGAATACAGCATCTACATGGGCAGGTGGCGCAGTCCCTCCAAATGGAGCGGGACACAGCATTTATTCAAATACATTCACGGTTACGATTGATACAAACGTAGATGTTTCTCTTATCACGAATGCAGCCATTACGGCTACATTTGTTGGTGGTGGGACCTCTGCTCTGGTTGGTGGTGGATTTGCAATGACAACAGCAAATACATTGACTGGAAATATCGTTGCAGGAACTACAGCAGGAGCAACAAACTGCCTAACAATTACTGGTACAGGAAATACAACAATCACCGCTACGCAAATCTACGGTAGCAATCCATTTTCTGCGGGCGGTGGGCAACAAAACTCTGCTGCAATAATAAATAACTCAACTGGAACTCTTACAATATCTTCTGGTTGTTCCATTTTAAGCGGACATACTAATTCATCGGGAGCCATTTATAATAACTCGACTGGGACAATAAATGTCAGCGGGGCCACTATCGTTGGCGGGGCTGGTTCATCCGGAGTCCACGGCGGAATTGTGAATGTCACTGCGGGGATAATCAATGTCTCTGGAGGCAGCACGCTCACAGGGTTTGCATCTCTTAATAATAGTTCCGCCATTATGAATAATGGCACAGGACAAGTGACGATCACCTCATGCACACTAACTGGCGCAGGCGCGGGAACATACACCGTTGGAGGAATCCAGATGGGAGGTGCAGGAACTGTCACAATAAATAACTCCACAATCAACGCAAGCTCAACAAATAATGCCGTCTCCTGCACGGCAGGAACTCTTGTTATTGTTGGTTGCACGATGACTGCGACAAACGCTGCATCTGCTGTAAACTCATCTGCAACTAATAGATTCAGCGGAACATTTGTTACAGCCACCAATGGACAACAAGCAGTTAATGCAAGCCGCTGGATTCTAAATACTGCACCAACAGCAAGCTACATTCAACAGGCGCTTGATGGCGTAAATGCGGGAAGTTATGTGAGATTCTACACAGCCGATAACACCTCTGGCATCACTGGCGTGGCGACAACGGACGTGCGAAGCGGAGTCTCGTATGGTGGCGGCCTAGTGGGAACATGTGCAGTCCCCGCCGCAGGGTCAGTTGCGTTGGGAGTCCCTGTAGGGTCCGGCACGGGTACGGCAGTCCTAACCGGAACCGATGTGGCAACAGCCGTGTGGGGAGCCGTTGCTCGTACTATCACGGGTGGCACGGTCACTACATTGACGAACTCGCCAAACGTACCCAGCCCGGCCAGCATAGCTTCGCAAGTGAGAACCGAGTTGACTTCGGAACTCGCCAAAGTCTCGGCCCTCAATACCGATAGGTTGGCCCAGTGCGCCACGACGAGCATCGTTGGGTCACTCATCGCACAATCCAACTCATGAGCATGGAGAACCTCAAAACCGCAGCCACCGGCCTCATCGGCAGCGTGACCTCCATCGGCGCTGCGGCCTACAGCATGCTTCCGCAGGTCGAGGCTGGGATGCGCCTCGCCTCGGTCACGGTCGGCCTCGCAGTCGGCCTCGCCACGCTCGTCAAAGTCATCCGCGACCTCCGAAAGTAACACATGCCGAAATTCGACTTTTATCCAAGTTTCAACGCCGGTGAAGTCTCGCCGATGGTGGACGCCCGCACGTCCTTGGATAAATATCGCTCGGCCTGCCGGACTCTGGAGAATTTCGTGATCATGCCCTACGGCGGGGCCATCCGCCGACCCGGCACGCAGTACATTGGCACGACGAAAACCTCGGCCACGCAGAGTCGGTTGATCGGGTTCAATTTTTCGACCACGACCCGCTTCGTGATCGAGCTAGGCGTGGGCTACCTGCGCGTCTGGAATCCCTCTGGTACATTGCAAACCATTTCCGGGACAGCAACAGAACTCGCCACTCCGTATGCCGCCCTTGACCTGCGCGAAATCCAGATCGCCCAAGTCAACGACATCATGTACTTCGCGCACGCGAACTACCCGCCTCGCAAACTCACTCGCGTGTCGGATACCAACTGGACGTTCGCGGAGGTCAAATTTGAGTACCCACCGCTACTCGGATACTCGGATAATCAGACGAAGTTGAGTGTAAATGTTAGTAATTGGGGTTATTGGTCTGCAAATCAATATTTAAAAGACACATTGCTTGTACCTCCGCAATGGCCACATATTGTTACTACTACGACCGCCCTTCCACCATATAATTCAACAATCGCGGGGGGGGCGAATTGGACTTTACAATATGCTCAATCCTACTCGGATGCCGATAATATTTTAAAAATAGGTACGCAGACTGCTTATGTAAATATGTTGGTTCATGTTACAAAAGAAAACGCAGCAATAAATGGAGTTTACATTGTTACTCAACTTGGCACGACTCTGCAACCGTGGATTTTAACGGAAACCCGCGCTTACAATGTTAATTATACTGCGGGCGACTGGGTTTATATTTATAACGCCCTAAGAGTGACTCAATTTAGCGTGTATAAATGTGTGGCAGCTACAACTGGTCCGGTATTTGATGCGACAAAATGGACTGAGGTTTCTTCAACCATTACTTTTCGTGCTCTAAAAGATTTTACCTCGACCACATTTCCTGCCGATATTGCCGCTGGCAATATCTCGTCACTTCCCTTGGTGACCAATCAAATGGGACTAATGCTCAGCGGCAACCCATTCACTGGGTATATCGGATCGCAGATCGAACTCAAATGGCAGAATTCCAATCTCTACCAACAAATCGAAATCGTCGGCAACTTTGAATCCGACATCTTGCTTGTCGATGGGGCATGGGACTTTGAGACCTCTGGCACATGGGGAGCGACGATCCAAATCCTGCGTGTGCCTGCCGAGGTCTTGCAGGCAGGAGTCAGAGCGGGCCTTGCGTACCCAGTTTCCACCACGACCATAGAGGTCTACCAACCTAATCACGGTTACGATAGCGGTGACCGGGTGTCATTCAAAGGCGACTACAAGCAAATAAACGCTGCAATTTCTTCGGTTACCACGAACACCTACCGATACACTATTTCTCCAGCGATTACGCTCACAGCACCTCTCTACCGTGATGTCTTCCCGGAGAATCTCACGCAAATGGAAATCGTCCGCGAGTACATCGTGGACAATGACAAAAACATCCTCACAAGTGGAACGGAAGAGAGTCTCTGCGGCCTCAAAATCGTCATCACCAACGCGCAAAAAATCGCGACCACATGGTCAATGTCAACTCCCTACAAAGTCGGCGACTTCGTCTACGATTCTGGGAAGACCTATTATTGCATGCTGGAGCATAAAGCCGCCAACGATCTGTATGACAATACGAAGTGGAAGGAGATCACCAGTGACGATGAAGTTCCCTTAGGTTCCATTAACACATTAAAAGTGTGGAATACTACGTCAGTTTACGAATATGGCGACTATGTCCTTGATGGCACTAAAGCTATAAACGTAGGAAGAGGGAGATTGTGGCGGGCGCAACAAGCGGTTCCAAAAAATACAGTGCTGGATGATGCGTTGCTTTATTGGGAACGAATAGAAGCAGATGAATGGACATCAAGTTCGGCTTTTTTAGGAGGCGAGTACGTCCAAATGCCTAACACGGATAAGTATTTTATGGCACGGTATGACCTACCCGCAGCCGACAAAATTGATACCAACAAATTCACCACGCAACAGGTTCCCAATGCCCGACTCGATAGCTCAACCAATATCATCGGCGGGGTCGCTACCATAACCGCATCCAGCACTATCAACGTAGACAAGTGGCTCGGACCTCTCGCTGCCACTGGTGCAAAAACGAAATACTGGCAGTACGGAGCATTCAACGCGACGAGCGGTTACCCACGCTCGGTGTGCCTGCATGAGCAACGTCTCTGTTTCGGTGGGACCAAAGCGCAACCGAACACGATTTGGTGCAGCGCCATTGGCGACTTTGAAAACTTTGAAATCGGAGTCAATGCCAGCGATGCCGTGCAGTTCACCCTCGCTGCAAGCGAAGGGAACCGAATCAATTGGATGTTCTCGCAATCTGAAATGCTGGTCGGGACATCCGGCGACGAGTGGACTATTGGCGCAGCGGATTCCGCCTCGGCGCTCTCGGCAACGAACGTCAAGACCCGCAGGCAGGCCAGCTACGGGAGCAAATACATGCGAGCCGCGATGGTCAACGATGTGCTTCTTTTCGTCCAACGCAACGGACGTAAGGTGCGCGAACTCGTCTACGAACTCAACAAGGACGGGTGGGTAGCGCCCGATCTCACCCTCCTAGCGGAACACATCACGGTCGGCGAGATCGTCGAGGTCGCCTACCAACAACAACCAGACGCCATACTCTGGTGCGTGCGCGGAGACGGCACGCTGATTGGCATGACCTACGAGCGAGACCAGAAGGTCGTCGGCTGGCATCGGCACACCATCGCCGACAATGCCGATGTCGAGTCGGTCGCCACCATTTACGGCAGCGGCACGGAGGACGAGGTCTGGATGGTCGTCAAGCGCACCGTGGCTGGCTCAACCTACCGCACCATTGAGCGATTCCCGCTCCTGTGGCGCACAAATTTCGACGACCAAACAACCACCTCATACCGCTACCTCGACGGGCATGTGGCATTTGCGTCTGGTGCTGCCAACCGCAGCGTAGCAGGTCTATCGCACCTCAATGGCAAGACGGTCACCATCGTGCAAAATGGAGTACTCACCGGCACTGCTGTCGTGTCTGGAGGAGCGGTCACCGTTCCCCAAGCCGCCGCAGGCTA
>Ga0114966_10004126_pt1 | contig 12532 bp, 8 predicted proteins | sample M_130207_XF_Meta_FD_87029 | JGI IMG/M metagenome (GOLD analysis project Ga0114966, IMG submission 87029) | Freshwater microbial communities from Lake Montjoie, Canada to study carbon cycling - M_130207_XF_MetaG | ecosystem: Environmental > Aquatic > Freshwater > Lake | place: Lake Montjoie...
ATATTCATCGCATCTTTGCATTGCTCATTCAAAAACAAATTCAAATTAAACGTCTGGTTGATACAATTGATGTTATTCGTATTTGTAATATTATGGTTCGTACTCACCATATTCATTTTACATAAATCCAACATTTGCGTCTTAAAATCGTTGTTGATCTTAATCATCGCAACAATCATCGTTTTCAAATCATCTGCTATATGTATATTTCCCGCTTCTTCATGATTATTATCTACTACAGCTTCTGTTCCTGTCGTTGTTATATTATCCGTCATTACTCCACCATTATTTACGCAACATGTTCCGTCCTTATACTTCTTATTGTGTCGCCACAACCCCGTTCTATCGCCGTAACTTCTGCTGCAGAATTTACATGTGTGTTGCGCGGACTTTGTTACGGTATATGCTGTTAGGACATTTTTAGGACTTTTTGTTGCCGATTTACAATTTTTGTGCTTCCGTGTCAATAGGTGTTTAAGATAATCTTTTTTATACTGCGTATTCAGGTTGCATTTTTCACAGACAAAATTAGTCATGAAAAATAGGACAAATCTTGTTGCTAAACGGTTGACTTTTGTTGACAAAATGTTGCCGTTGTCCTATTTTAGATCGAGATTAAAACCGGCAAAACGAGTCCTCAAAAAAAGTCAGTCACAACTTTTTGGAGTCAAAAAAGTGAAATAAGAGCATTTCAGTCACAAGTGCAAAAATCGATGTTTTTTTAAAAGTCTCCAGCGCAAAACCAAAAAAGGACATTTATTTTTGTCCATTTTTGGCAAAGTCCCATTTTGGGGGAGAAAGTGCGGCTGCAGGAAGAAATTATTTGTATATATTATTGTTATTTTTTGTTATTGATTATCATCACGAATATTATTATGCGTATAATATGTATATTGCCTTACTGGCATGATCTGATTTTCGGTGGTTTCTAATATTATTTTTAATTATAATTTTATTTCTAATTTTATTTTTAATTCGAAGCGAATATTTTTTTATGAAATGAAGTATAAATTTATGTTTTAATCTTTTGAAATGCAAACTTTTGGTTTACAAGATTGCGATATTTTTATAAATAAAAAATAATTGAGATATTCATATAAAATATATTAAACCGAAATCAATCGTTTATTTAAATAAGTAGTTACGTTTTAAGAATGGGTGAATTGAGTATATTAACGATCGTTGTTAGTTTAGCAGTTTGTTCTATTTTGGTTGTTGCATTATACCAATATGTAAATCAACGTTTATCGTTTGCAGAACATTCACAGAAGGAACAAGCAATGATATTACAGCAATATATAGAAGAATCTTCTTATGATATTCATTATTTGAAACAATTTTTAGTTGCCAAACAACAGTATCAACAACAATACGATAACCACGATAATAATGTAAATATAACAGAAATACATGATATGCATATGCCCGGTATTGATACCGCGATATATGATATATCTATTAGTAACAATAATTTAATGGCTCAAAAGAAAACAACTCCTACAAATTTTAATAATCGTAGATTAATTCCTGTTTCTTCTGATAGTGAGAATACAACAACCGATTCTGAATCGTCAGAATCTGAATCGTCAGAATCTGAATCAGAAAGTGAGAGCTGTGATTCAAGTGACCACTTGAAACATTCAAATATTAAGATTATTGAATTATCACATGATCTTGCATTATCGAGAGATTCGGACGAAGAAGATGATACAGATTCTAGTGAAACTAGCAGTGATGCGGATAGTGAAAGTAGCGATAGCAATAGCGAAAGTATCGATACCGAAAGTAGCGATAGCGATCGCGGTTGTAGTAAAAGCACCGAAGCCAAAGAAGACAAACCGATCGAACACGTCAATCATACTAATGCAGAGGTTGAAGATTTTATGCATAATGTCACGATTATTGAACCATCAAATGTAACATATGATAGTAATTCACATATAATAAACTCTACTTCTTTTGATTTAGCAATCGATGTAAATGATTCGAATGATATAAAAATAATATCCGATGTACTTGATATTCAACTCGACAATATTGAATTAATGACGTTACCACATTCAACCATTACGCAAGAACAATCTATCGCTGCACCGTTGCCGGAAACACAGTCGCATACCACAGTTCAACATGCGAATACTTCAAACTATTCGGGGAAATCGGTTAGCGAACTTCGCCAACTTATTAAGGATAAATATAAAAATGAACCCGATAAACTAAATGCATTAGGAGATATACAAAAGATGAAAAAACCGGCATTAATACAAATTGTAGAACAATTGTAATATATTTATTTCTCATTATAACTTATTACACAATAATACTACATTAAATGAATATTACTACGCCTCAGCCACAATGGGGTCGAAACTACAGTGCAAGCCATAATGTGTTTTTCGACTTCCCCCCGTTAATGAGCGATGGTCGAAACTTTGCTGGTTGGCAACCAGGTAATGCTGTAAATGCTGCAATTCGCAAAAATGAAAACATACAATCCAATTGGGATTATCGTAAATATTTAACGAATAACGCAGATAAAATAATGGAAATCAATCAACTTGATGCAGTTAATGCTTCGGGACATGGATCATTTGAAGTTACCCCGATCCAACAAGAGCAGCGAAATACGCCATTCATGTATTCAAGTGTAATGGATAAACGTGAACCATTTGGATACACCACGAGTGATATGAAAGACCTTTATCTCTCTCGCAACGAACTTCAATCGCGCATGGTCGCGCCGGATATCACTCAAGCACAATTACTCGCATTTGCCAATCAAAAAAAATAAATAGGTATATTTACTATGTAAATTACATATAAACATAATTATATGTAATCTGTAACAATAACAACAATATGAGGATAATAAGCTTTGATGTTGGAATGAAAAATTTAGCATATTGTATCTTGAATATTCCAGATAATATTTCAAATTTAATACTCGGTGGAGGAAACAGTTTACTGAATACTCCACCACAAACACAACCAAATTCTATTTCTACATTTTCACAGCATTCTCTCGACAATATAATGAAACATATTACGATTCAGGGGTGGGACGTAATAGATTTACGATTCGAACCTACAGCGATTATTCCGGCTCCTGCTCCAAAGATGATATGTGATAATGATACAAAACAGGCGAAATATATGCATATACCACGTAAGGATATAATAACCCCCCAATCTCTCGACACACCCAAATTATATTGTTTAAAATGTGCTGAAAAATCTAAATATAAAGTCCCATGTCGAGAGATTTTACCGATAATTCGAAATCCAGGAATATTACAAAAGAAAAAGTTGGACGAATTAGTAGATATACACAAACTGTTATTTACGAATATCGCGAGCTCTATTGGGGAAGAAGAAAAGAAAATACGAAAGGCTGATAAAATAAAAGATATAGAAATGATGTTGTCGAGAGATTATTTAGAACCGTTAGACGAACATAAATATACTTCTGCAATTTCTAATACAACAACAAACGGAACGACAAACGGAACAAAAAAGACGAAGGTCAATTATACATATGCACATGATTTAGATATGATTACATATGGTCGAAATATGATGAAGCATTTAGATGTTATATTATATAATCAGCCGCAACCGATCCAAATAGATATGATGATTATTGAAAACCAAATAAGTACGATTGCTACAAGAATGAAAACCTTGCAAGGCATGATTACACAATATTTTATTATGAAAAATGTACCAAATATTGAATTTATTTCTGCATCATGTAAATTAAAATTATTTACAGATTCGATGCTTGACGTATCAAAATACGTAGATGCGAGTACATATAGTGATCGAAAAAAATCAGGTATTGCAATATGTAGAGCGTTGGGTGTAGATAGTTCAACCGCTTCTACTAATTACGCGACATGGGTACCTATGTTCGAAAAACACAAAAAGAAGGACGATTTGGCAGATTGTTTTTTACAGGCACTATGGCGTGTGTATTTGTTGACTGGGCAATAATATAATAAATATTATATACGGAATACAAAACAACACAATAATGAAACGTAATATGACTAGAAAGGAACATAAACGTTTTGATGTATTAAACGCAATACACCCGAGTGAACAGGCACCAAAAGAGAAATACGAATTTTATTTGTTACTTGGTAAATCATATTTAGGTAAATCATCTAGAAAAACTAAAAAATATACCCAAAATCAAAAGAAATTTTACAGAGATCAAGGAAATTATGCCATAAAACATGCGAACAATATACGAAAAAAATACAAGCTAAAAGAAATTATATAATGCTGCAATCGTTATATGCGGTATGATTACAATATTATTGTCTATTTTAATCATATCAACCAATAATATTTAAATATTTCGCATTAATTTTAGTATAAAGATTGTTTTATCTGTAATCTAAACACGAATAAATAAAATGGCTGAAATTATTGACTTAGGTAATTTGGATTCGATACCAACGTTTACGCTTGGTGGTAGCGGCGGAAGCGGTGGTGGCGGCGGCGGACGTGGCTCAAGTTCAAACTTCGGAGGTGGAATCGAGTTGTTGATGAATGATAAATTTAAAGGGGGTGATTCTGGTAGAAAAAATAGTGGAAGTGGTGATATAGATTTAGGAGATTTAGCTGATCTTGAAAATGAATTAAACGATCTAAGTAATGTACCGAAACGATCATCGTCGAGTGCTTTTGAAAACAATTCGTCGTCCGGTGGAGGAGGTGGTAACGATAGTGGAAGTGGTGGTGGGTTTGGTAGTTTTTTTAATATAAATAGAACTGATAATGGAGGTAACGATCGTGGTGTAAGTAATTTGGGTGCATCTACAAACCAAACAGATAATGCTTCTCGTACATGGGACGGTTATGGAAAATTTAACGATATTCCATTAGATCCTGATGCAAATGTAGATCCAACGCCACAATTATCAAAAGATGAACTTGTGAAAGAAAAGTTTAAACTTCTTAGAAAACTTGAAGAACTGGAGCAAAAAGGAGTGCATCTTACAAAGCGATATTCGATGGATTCATCATATGCCGAGATGAAAGGTGAATATGATACGCAAATCGAAGAACGTGAGAGGCAGAATAGTGTTAAATTCCAGGGAAAGATGCTTCTTGCTTGCATCACAGGATTAGAGTTTTTGAATAACAAGTTCGATCCATTTGATTTGAAGTTGGACGGTTGGTCCGAGCAAGTGAATGAGAATGTTGGTGAATATGACGAAATTTTCGGAGAATTGCATGAAAAGTATAAATCAAAGGCTAAGATGTCGCCGGAATTAAAGTTATTGTTTCAACTTGGAGGTAGTGCGATTATGCTTCATATGACAAATACGATGTTTAAATCGGCCTTGCCCGGAATGGACGATATTATGCGCCAGAATCCGGAATTAATGCAGCAATTTACTCAAGCAGCGGTCTCATCTATGTCTGGTGGTGGAATGGGTGGAGGTGGAGGCGGCGGCGGTGGACGTAACCCTGGGTTTGGAAATTTCATGAGTGATATTATTGGCGGAAGTGGAATGGGTAATGGCGGTGGTGGTGGTGGAGGCAACACTTACATGCAACAACGTCCTCCACCTCCACCTATCGCAACAAAAGGCCCTCTAGCCCCTCCTCCTCCATCAAGACCTGGTGCTCTGCCAAATAATAGACCGGACCTTAATTCTGGAATGTATGGTGGTAATAATGGAGGAGGTATAGATGTTCGAGACAATTACGTAAATCCAAATTCATCATCGAATGATAATTCTCAAAGGTCTAAACGCCCCGAAATGAAAGGTCCAACTGCCGATGTATCAGATATGATGTCTCGTCTTAAAACAAAAACGATTAATATTCAACCTTCTGGCGGAAATAGCGGACAGGATAATAGTGGATCAAGTTCAGCACTTCAAAACATTTTATCCGGAATGAGTGGTTCTGATCACAATCTCGATAATGGCGCAATTAGTCTAAGCAGTTTGGGTGATATTCCAGCTGACTCAACGCCTCATAAATCAAAACGTAGAGTTAGATCCGATAAAAATACAGTTAGTTTAGATTTATAATACTACAATCAATAACTACAGTAATAACTACAATCAATAACAATATAAACATTATTATTATTGATTATATACATATTAGGCAGTAATACGCATTTTTAATAGATGTCATCGAATCCGTCGACCGCATCAAAGGCCGAAAATTTTAAAGTGATTTGTGGGAAAGACAATATGCTCCTGCGAAAAAATCCAGATATGAATTTATTTTCATTAGAATACCAATATCAAAACCCAAAATGCGACATTAGTGCACTTTTAAATATTAATATGTACAATTTATTATTTGAAATGAACAAAGATATCATTCAATCGATAGAAATAACTCCGGTTTCGATTGGTGAAAATGGCGAACAGCATAAGAATGAATTTTTCATTTTATTTTTATTTAAAGAAATCGGCGGCGATTTAGGAGGAGCGAAGAAGTATATGTATACGCATACACATCTTAATACGAGATATACGAATAATAGTAATGGAGGAACAGAAATTATATTTACTAGTAAAAGCGTTCCATATCATAATCATAATACTCTTTGTGTTAATAATTATAAATTGCTTGAATATTCACTTTATATTCAAAAATACATAATATACTCACCGAATCATTGTCAAGTGATACATATGTTTAAGCTTAAACCAAAAGATGTTGAAGAATTGACTGTTACGATGGAGAATGCAATCGGCATTTTCATTAAAAAGATGCATTTACGTCTAAAAATCGCGATTGAACAATTGTCGATCTAATAATTTATAAAATTTACTCAATTATCAGCATAAATACAATATGAAACAATACATTATGCGGTTATTTCATATTATTAATTTGTATTTAGAATTATAGTTCAAATACATATAGTCACGATTCAACGATGGAAGATACATTAATGCAATTTTTAGAGCAGGAACAGGGGGAGGGGCAGGAACCACTCATCAAAGAACCAAATTTTAATAGTTTAGATACTTCCAATATTACGGACGATGAGTTATATGACATTAAGACTGCCGAATATTATAAAAATTTAGGTTTCGTTGAGTGTTTAGCTGCTGCATATTTTACATTTAGTTCATGCTATATTTGCGGTATTGAATATTTAAAATATAAAATTGGTTGGAAAACTAAAACAAATTCGATTATTGATATTGCGAAACGTCTCGCCGCCAAAAACATGTTATACGTTAAAATGTTTCAGGCATATGCAACAAACCGAACTATTTTAAATGATGAGCTGAATCAGTTTTTTACGAATTATACTGATAATGTTGAATATACAAGTGAAGAATATGACGTTGATGACATAAAAGAATTAGAGCGAGTTTCAACGGAGTACTATCCATTCAAGCAACTTCAAATACAAAATGATTACAAACCAATAAAATCCGGTCTGATGTCTTTGATATTCAAAGGTGTACTCACAGATCCAACAACTAAATTAAATACACCGATAGTGATTAAATATCTACGCAATAATATTCATAATAAGTTTAATTTATCTATTAATAATTTGGTTATATTTGCAAAATTCACTAAAAAAATTCCATATATACGAACGTTAAATATCGAAAATGTAATTCTTCAAAATATTGATTGTTTAAAGGATCAAATCTGTTTTCGTAAAGAAGTTGCTAATATTCAAGCATATTATAATGATTGGAAAGATTGCAATTATATAAAAATTCCACTAGTATATTCCGAGTTTACTGAAAAAGTGAACCCAAATATTATTATTATGGAATATATCGATGGAATTAAACTTGATGATATCGATTATGACGATTGCGACCATTTTGGTAAATTATTAGCATCTTTTAATGCGAAAGCTGCGTTTTGCAATAGTCTATATCACGGCGATCTTCACCCTGGGAATATTCTCTTTATTAAAGAACCAAATGATGATTATTATCATCACGATGATACAACGCACAACAATGACAACAAAGACCGTGAAGAAATAGTTAATGAATATAAATATAAAATAGGAATACTCGATTTCGGAATTATTGGGCATATGACGAAAATAGATCAAGAAATCATGTTTAATCTAACAAAAATGGTTTATCAGAAAAAATTCAAAAAAATAATAAATTATATTGTATTCAACATATCAGAATTACTAGATCAATCTAAGAAAAAAACAAATGAAGTATATGACGTGAAAAAATATTTAAAAGACGACGATTATATTCGATTATGTAACGAATTACACAAAGTATTTATTACATTTGCAGCCCCTAAGATAAAATTTATAGGTGTAAACGAGCTGTATACTGTAAATTATATATTAAATAAATATGGTCTTGCATTCAAACGTTCATTATACAAATTATTACTCACCGTAGCAATTATGGATTCGATCGGAACCCGTTTGGGTACGAACATGAGTTATGTGCAATATATGACTGACATCGTGGTTGATTTGTTTTCAATAGAAAGTGGGCCAGACGTAAATAATGACGACGATCATTTTTAGACCGGTATTTCACCATGCAGCTTGGTAGTTTATAAATGTAGATGTAAATTGTCTCCTGTCTATTTATATTACATAGTAGTAAAATGTAACATAAATCTATATAAAAGAAGATGTTTATATAGATTAATAATAATTACTATAATGAAAATTGGTATTATTGGTAATGGATTTGTTGGTAAAGCAACACAACTTTTTACAAGATTACCAGATATTGAAATGATGCCTTGTTGTGATAATGATCTTGATAATCATGATGTTAATGATAGACCTGGTAGTGCATTTGATCCATTTGTCTGCAAACAACAACCAAGTTTAAACCATAAAGTTGAAATTCAAGTTATGGTTTATGATATTCGACCAGAAGCATGTATACCCCACGGTGTAACATTAGAAGAACTTGATAATATGTGCGATATTCTATTCTTCTGTTTACCAACACCACTCTATTACGACGGTACATGTTATACGAAAATTCTCGAAGAAACTATCTCGAAATGTAAAAACCCGTATAAGGTGATTCGCAGCACAGTTCCGGTTGGATTTTCCAAACAACATGATTGTTATTTTATGCCGGAATTTTTAACTGAGGCAAATTGGGAAAACGACTTTAAAACGACTGAAAAATGGATTGTTGGGGTACCTTCTGAACATTCAAAGGTATATAGTGATAAAGAGGCGCAACAACACATTAAATTTAAAAATAGAATTCACGAATTAATTTCAATTAGTCGTAAAAATGGATCGATTGATAATAGTGAACTTGGTTTTTGTACTACGAATGATGCTGAAATGCTGAAACTTACGAAAAACTGTTTTTTATCGGCAAAGGTATCAATCATGAATGAAATCTATGATTTTTGTTGCGCAACAGATTCAGATTATGATAAAGTAATTGAAATGGCCAAAAGCGATACAAGAATGGGAAGCTCGCATTTCAAAGTTCCTGGCCCTGATGGACTTCGTGGGTTCGGTGGTACGTGCTTTCCGAAAGATACTCATAGTATATACAGTCAAATGGGAACGCACGGAGTAAATAGTGTTGTATTTCCTGCGATTTTAGCAAGAAATGATACAGTTGATCGACCTTCGCGGGAATGGCAAAATGACGCATGGAGAACAACGGTTCCATTACCAAAAGGAAGTAAAGTCGTTGTTGTGTTTGATGATGGTAGTTTCACATGTAATAATTCTAGATCTAATTCTACAAACCAATATTTAACTTCGCTCTGTATTGATAAGTTGCAGAATAACCATTATTTAATTATAATAACATCGGATCGTGAATTTAAAGATAAGATAATAAATAAGAGTTTGCGAAATCGAATTAACCATAACAATAACAACAATAACAACAATAATTTTCTTATAAAGTTTCATGACATAACAAAACCATTTTTCATTACGAAAGTAGACGAGATTTATTATGCAGGGTATAATAGTAATGGGAAATCACGTGTAATAAATGAATTATCATCAATTACACGGGTTATTGAATTGTGGAAACAACATGAAAATTCGTGTTTATATGTAACAAAACCGAGCGAGTCGGGTTCTACTATAAATTATACACGTTTGTTTGAAGATTATTATTTGCAAAATCTGGCTCGTGACAAAGACAACGACAAAGACACCGACACCGACAACGATAATAATAATACATCTATGCCTTTGGTTCAGACAAAGCGTCTTTTGGTTTTATTTTGATAGTAAACTTTCTCTTCTTTTGAAGTTTTACTATTTTTTTGGTTTTGGGTAGGCTTGATGACGTATTGTCGTTATTTTTTTTATTACTTCTGGTTATTTTATGGTTATCTAGTCGATTATTCCGTTTTTTTATTGATCCTCCTTGTCTTTTAAATGGGTTTAATTTAGAAAGATTCTTTAATGGCTCCATCAATTTTTCCTGTCCCCAAATCTGTATCGTTTTCAAAATTCCAGACAAAGTAGAACGAGGATCTTCCACCGGACCCCCTTGTGCGTGTGCTGGAGCAGCAGAACCAGCTAATCGTCCCATCTCTGGTACTAGTGAGAACTCTATATCATCACTATCGACTACCAGTTGTGATGACGATGATTGTTGTAATGCTATATTCATGTCCATTATTTGTTGATCAAAATCAGCTTCAGAACCAACAACCTCAGATTCAGGAAGAGTACTTGCAGAACCTAAAGAAGGAACAAGAGAAGCAGGAGCAGCAGCAGCAGAAGCGCCTGGTTGAGATGATGATCCCGATCCTAATCGAAGTAGTCGTTTTTTTCGGTTACCAGCTGCACTTTGCGCGGATCGTACCAATTCAAGTAAACCAAACCCTTGTCTGTTACTACTTTCATGAAATAATAACAAACTGGATTGTAATATGTCACCTATCCAAAACGGATTATCAATTCTTCTGCTAATAAATTGTTTAAATTCAGGTAGTTCGGAAAACACTTCTTTTTCCACTCTTCCTAATATTCTTAATGGCAATTGACGGTCCTTAAAAAATACAACATTAGTACCCAATTTTTGTTTTTCTTCTTTTTGTATTTGTTTTTGTTGTTCGTACTCTTCTTGTATTTCTCTTAATTTTGCACGTAAAAATATTATATTAACACATACTTGACGTATATTATCTACAAGCATGCAACCGCGTGATGTGTTATCTCGAGTTTTAAAATAAACGCACCTATTCATTTGTGTATCCATACATAATATCATTTGTTTGAATAATTGAGCCAGCGTAACAACTGTTGCATCTTGCATTTGGTTTTGTATTTTAGGTTCAGGAATATCACAATATTGGTCTATTAATTTCTTAATTCGAGAAATATAATCAGAATTTGTTGTTTGTTTAATTATTTCTTGTGTAATTGCACTTGATATAGTTTGGTCGATTTCTCTAAATTGCTGCTCTACCTCTTCACGAATAACTTTAAAATTAGACAGAAGATATCTAAATACTTCTTTAATTTCACTTCTTAAATAAAAATTATTGAATGTTAACCAATTCAATATATCAACGCAGAATTGAAACATTTCTGTAATTCTAAAACATTCGGCAAATAGGTGATTATCTGGCATATCATTAAAAAAGGCTTCCAATTGTACCATATTCAAATTAGTACCGACTGTAGCACTTATAAATGTTTGTAACTGTAGTAAAGTATTACTATGATCTTGTCCTTCCATTTGCATTTGTATCTTTAATTGTTTCAATTTTAGTATTATTTCCGATCGTATTCTTATTTTCACAAATTCTGAGTTTTCGCCAGTAAATCGTCTATCTTCACGAGCCGTAGGCATCATAAGATGAACGCTTATATCCAATAGGGTTATTTGTCTTTCAATCTCGGTGACATAGTCGCCTATAACGTTGCGTTGTAATAGTTCATCTGTTAAACGCGCAATAGCAATCGAAAAATCTACACAATTGGCAACAGTATTCTTTCTAGATTGCTGTGTTACTAATGGCAGTTCAGGTAATTCAGATACTTCTGGTGCATTATCGTCTAATAGTAAACATATACGCGATGATCGAGATCCGCGAGATGATAAGAAAAGACCCAAAACTAGATTACTATTCTCTTTTAAAACACTACTACTACTAAACGAAGCAAAAGGATTAGAAACCAATCCTCCTCCTCCTCCTCCTCCTCCTACACGAGCGAGTTTTAATGGCTGATAAGGTAATAAACTCATTTGCTGCCTATCAAGAACAAGAATAGGAACTGACATGGGTCGTTGTAGCGGCGGCGATTGTAGTTGTAGTTGTCGTTGTTGAAAATATGCATTTAAACCTTCTAATTGTGATAGACTAAATGCGAACGGTAATGCTGGGGGGGGTGCAATATTACCTCCACGAAAATGAACCAATCTTTCTATATTTCTTGCTATTTGAAGATCACTTGATTCTGACGGTTCAGAGTTACCAGGTTCTACAGGATTAGGACGAGGTTGACATTTTGTTCTAGGAAATTCAATAATTTGTAATTCTTGATTGCCACGATCACTTATAATTATACGACCATCAGAAT
>Ga0114966_10004129_pt1 | contig 12529 bp, 10 predicted proteins | sample M_130207_XF_Meta_FD_87029 | JGI IMG/M metagenome (GOLD analysis project Ga0114966, IMG submission 87029) | Freshwater microbial communities from Lake Montjoie, Canada to study carbon cycling - M_130207_XF_MetaG | ecosystem: Environmental > Aquatic > Freshwater > Lake | place: Lake Montjoie...
CAAATTCAACCCGAGTGAGCTCATTGACGAACTCCCGATCCTCTCGAATTGCCTTGGCCACGAGTTGCAGCCTTTCATTCTGATTTTCGACCGAGATGAGATTCAACTGACCCACGGAAAAGAGGTCTCGCAATCGGATGTTCTCCACGATCTTTGGAGCCAAAGCGATAGAAGCAAACAGGCTGGCACCGGCCAGCAGACTGAGCCACGCCAACAAAGACACGATCAATCCTGATACCGATTCATTTTCGCATTGGCGATCGGAAACGAGAGGGCTGTCCATGGGAGTTCTCAAAATTAAGACGCGTCATTCGAAGCCTAGATTCCGGTGGCATCATCGTAATTTTGGCTTTCAGACTTGAGCGGGGGGCGTTCCCGTCAGAAATATCACAGCTCAATGAAATCTGAGATCGTTCACTACAACCGTTCAAATTGGCAAAGGACCCGTGTCCCGACTCGTCTTGCTGGAAGCCAAGCTCTGCACTACAACCCCGCCCGCTGTGCGAGTCGCCAGACATGGTGGAAGAGAGGATCTGCGACGGATGGACTATCGATTGAAACCACCAGGTAAGACGTGTGCCGGGACAGGACGTCCGCTCGTTCCCGGCGAAGTGTGCCATTCTGTACTGATCGAGAAGGAAGGTCACCTCGTCCGATTCGATTATTCCGATGCAGGGTGGTCCGAGCCACCCAAGGGACACGTTGGTTACTGGAAAACAACAACTCCTGCGGTGACTGATGCCCCGACACAGACACTCGATGCCGAATCGGCACAGCGTTATTTCGAGCAACTGTCCGAGGAAGCCAGCCCGACTCACGATCGACAACGATATGTCTTGGCGTTGATTTTGCTGCAACAACGTCGATTGCGACTTGAAAACACCAGAGAGGATGGCGATGACGAGTTTCTGGAGCTCAGCGGTCGGCACGGTGAAGGGTCATTTGAAGTCCGAAACCTCAAACTTTCGGATGCGGACACTCAGCAGTTGCAAGTCGAATTGAAATCTCATCTGTCCACTGAATGGTCGTAACAGGGACAATTCCAATGCGGACGGAACTCAATCGACCCATCTTGGCAAAGGGCTATCGGTGTCTGCACCGGCGTTCAGTCTGCCCTGTGCTCAGGTCACGGCTCCTCTCGCCTCCATCCCGATTGGCCCTTTCTGTTTTTGTTGCCATGTCGCTGTGGGGCAGTCTTTCTGGATGTGCTGGATTTCGAGGATTGGGTTTTCGGCGAGGCGTTGACCCGATTGCCGGAGCACCAAAACCCCGTTGGACGGACGACCCACAGCCGGAAGATGTTGTCGAGCACCTCAATCGGAACGTCGACAAATTACAGGCTTGGCGTGCAAATAATATTCGAATTCGCGCAAACAATATTCCGTTGTCTGGCACCCTCGCGGTCGAACGTGGGCGACGTTTACGCCTCGTTGTGAATTCGATCGCAGGCAACGAAGTCGACATTGGCAGCAACGACGATCTGTTTTGGGTTTGGGCGAAGCGCATGCCGCCCCCTGAATACGTTGTCTGTCACCACAAAGATACGGAAGCCGTACGACAAGCGATGGGCATCCCGTTTGAACCGGAGTGGTTGATGCAGGCACTCGGAGTGTCTCCTCTGAATTCAGCGGGAATGAGCGTGGAGCTCGAACCGACGATTCGACAAGCGCGGCTGGTTCAGAATGTAACATCGGCAGATGGGCATCCGTTGCGCAAGGTGATCCTTGTGGACCTGGCTCGAGGCCTGATTCTAGAGCACAGCGTGTACGACGATCGAGGTCAACGTATCGCAGTGGCTCGGTTGGATGGCCACAGACTCGACGAGTCCAGCGGTGTGATCATGCCGCGTCGAGTCAAGCTCGACTGGCCTCAAAATCAAATGTCGCTGGTGATGACTCTTGGCCCTATTGAAATCAATCCCAAGGGAATTCCCTCGCAAATCTGGGACATGCCCAAGATGCAGGGTTATCAAGTCGTCGATTTGGGTGCGACTATTCAACCGGGGACACGACTGGCGGATCGAGGGACTGATGCTCCGATCAAATTACTCACGCCTGCACTCGGTCAAGACGACAATGTCGGCCATGTCAAACTAGATACCGTCGGTTTTCCTGAGGATGAACGTTTTCAAGGCGTGGACGAACAGGAGGGCACGGAAGATACCGAGTTGCCGACTCAGGACACTGTCAGAGATGTGGTCAAGCCATCGATTCCGAAGAATTGGTGGAACGAATAACACGACTTCTGCCCCAAACCGATGAAACTCGAAAATGTCAACCGGTTCATGTCCCGCACGCCGCTTTTGGCTCTTCAAGTCGGAGCCTTCGGCATTTGGAATAGAGCATCTGGCTCAGTCCCCGCGTCAAACCGCACCGTGGGATGGCGTCAGGAATTACCAAGCGCGAAATTTTCTTCGTGATGACGTTCAGTGCGGTGATCAAGTCTTGTTCTATCACAGTCGCGAGGAACCGCTGGGAATCTTTGGAACGATGGAAGTCGTCAAACAGGGCTACCCCGATACCACGGCATTCAATCCGAAAAGCAAATACTTCGATCCGAAAAGTGATCTGACGAATCCTCGATGGTACATGGTCGACGTCAAGCTTGTCCGTCGTTTTGCAGAACCGCTGACTCGTGATCAATTGGCCAAAAACGAAGTCGCGTCGAAAATGCTGGTGCTCAAACGCGGCATGCGGCTTTCTATCCAACCGGTCTCCCCGGCCGAATGGGCTGCGGTGCTTCAACTCGCTGGCATGTCCACGTGGCATGAGTCGTAGCCTGTCCTCTGACGTTTTTGGATTGCACGATGGTGGCATCCTCAATTGTTCCACCCGCCGTGTTGTGGTTGGATGAAATTTTGAAAACGGATGCGGACTTCGGTCGTCCCTTACGGATCTGCGTCGACAGACGGCGTCTTCTCAAATTCGGAAAAAGATGCGTTGGCGATACAGCCACCACGCGAATCCCCAAAAACACAATAGAACCAAGTTGGAACGCACGAGGGGAATAAAATCTTCTCCCGCAGCGGCGAATAAATTCTGGCCGAAATGGGATTGAAGCAGATCGGCTGTCCAGCCTGTCAACCGCTGCGACAGGATGTACAGTGCCATCGAATTCATTCCGGCAATCTTCAATGGCCACGACCAAGTCTTCCAGCCAAGTCCATCGACCGTGGTATAAATGAAGGCGAATATTAGCAACGCAGCGCCCGCGCTGAATAATGTCCAACTAGGAGTCCAAATTCGTTTCACCAAGGGGCAATAGCCATAGTGATTCAGGGCCCAGCCGCATCCCAGCAGAACAATTCCTGCTGCGGCTAGGGAAAGCGTATTCTTCCGGTGATTTTGTGAACCACGAATGAACTCCCCGGTCATCAATCCCAGCAGCATTGTTGCAATCGACGGAATAAAATTCAGAGTTTGGTAACCACCCTCGTTCCATCGAAAAATTTCAGTACGAGGAAATTGATTAAGGAACCACTGATCAAACACGGATGCCGCGTTGGCGTTTTTTTGCCAATGTGCTGTAAATCCCTTCAGAATAGGCCAGTCACGGGGAAGGCCAAGCAATGTGCCATCCACCTCTGGACTGACCACCGGCGTCAGTGCGAACCACGCCCAATAGCCCAGAAAAATCGCAACGAGGGTCCCTATTTGTATACGGAAAGAACGACGCCACAGCAGAAAGACAAAGGTGTACCCTAAGCCTATCTGCGACAGGACATTCATAAACGAAAAGTTGGTCATCGAATCTTTTGGGCCCGTGGAGAGAAACAGTCCCAAAAGAATCAGCAGCAGCGATCGAAACACGGCCTGACTCAGCAATGACAAAAACGGTGTTCTCGCATGGCTCTTTCGAGAATACGAGAACGGCATGGACATGCCGACCATGAACATGAACGATGGCTGGATCAAGTCCCAGAAGGCACAACCGACCCAAGGGACGTGTTGAAATTGAAATCGCAGACTTTGCCAGATGTGACTTTCAGGAAAGGCGTTTGCGGTTGCCGAGATTCCGAAACCTCCCGAGGCGAGACAGATCATCACGAATCCACGAAATGCGTCGAGCGAATCGAGTCGAGCTGCAGTGTCAACAACGGAAAGATCTTCGCGCACTCTCAATGAAAATCTCCTGAGACAATTCAATGCGGCGGGAGCAGGTCAATCAGCGATTCAGTTCGTCAATGAGTTTGGCACGGACATTTTGCGGGTCGGCGCCTTGGACCTGCTTCATCACTTGGCCGATCAAGGCTCCGATTGCTTTCTCATTGCCGGATTTGAAGTCAGCAACGGCCTTCTCATTGCGGGCCAGCACGGCCGTGATCGCTGCGGTGATCACACTCGAGTCCTGCAGGATCGCCAAACCTTTGGCCGCAATAATTTCGTCGATCGCTTGCGGACGAATACAATCGGCAGAAACCATTTGAGGACAGGACGCATTGTCACTGACATCGGATGACAACAGTTCAGAAAAGACGTCTCGAGCCGATCTGATGGTGATTTTTTTTTCATTGATGCGACTGAGCAGAACGGAGAGAACGTCTGGACGGATTGCAAAATTGTCGATTGTTTGCCCACGCTGATTCATCTCGCGGAGGACATCTTGAGTCATCCAGTTCGCCGCTTGTTTGCCATCGCCACACGCACACGCCACCTCTTCGAAGTAGTCGGCCAATTTGCGGCCTTGATCAATGATCACCGCCGCATCATAGGGAGTGAGTTGAAACTGCGATTGAAAACGATTTCGACGCTCCGCCGGCAATTCGCACATCTGCTGCCGTAGGGCCGTCAATTGGGCTTCATCGACCGTCACCGGAACAAGGTCCGGATCAGGGAAATAGCGGTAGTCCGCGGCGGCTTCCTTCTCACGCAGGAGATACGTCACACCGCGATTCGGATCGTATCCACGCGTCGACTTGTGGCCTCCCTGGGCGCCCATGCAAATGCCTGTTTGCTGAAAGGCCGCCCATTGTCGGGCGACCTCAAATTGAATGGCCTGTTCGGTAAAACGAAAGCTGTTCAGATTCTTGACTTCGACAATCGGCGTCGGAATGGTCGAACCATCTGACTGGTGAACATGGAGATTGATGTTGGCATCACACCGCAGGCTGCCTTCTTGCATGTTACAGTCCGAAACCTCTAAATAAGTCAAAAGCAATCTTAATTCTTCGAGAAACGTCTTCGCTTCGGCAGCAGAACGCAGATCGGGTTCGGTGACAATTTCGACCAGAGGTGTGCCGGCTCGATTCAGATCGACTTGACTGTCTCGGCCTGTCCCCGTTTCGTCGTGCACGTTCTTGCCGGCATCTTCCTCCATGTGTGCCCGAAGAATGCGGATGCGTCGTGTTGCCGCGAGACCATCACTGGAATCGGTGGCGACATCAACAAACCCATCGTGACTAAACGGCAAGTCGTACTGACTAATCTGATATCCCTTGGGCAGGTCCGGATAGAAGTACTGCTTCCGATCCCATTTTGTGAAACGGGCAATCTGGCAGTTCAGTCCGAGGGCCGTCTTCACCGCCAGATCGAAGCCCCGAGCATTCAGTACCGGTAAGGCACCGGGAAGGCCCAAGCAGACGGGGCACGTCTGTCCGTTGGGCTCATCGGGTTTGAAGGCGGTGGAACATCTGCAAAAAATCTTGGTCAACGTCTGCAGTTGCACGTGGACTTCGAGACCAATGATGATGTCGTAGCTCATGAATCACTCTTGCCTAAAGTTGAACTACGATTGATTTGAAGAGCCAACAAAAAGATCGGACGTGATCCGACACCCAATGGCATTGAAGACGCACATCACGACCTCAACCCATGACGAATGATGCAGACCCCTCATTTTCGATCTCCGGGGAGGATCATCTCTGACTCACTCGCATTCGCTTAAAACAGGGGATACAGCGACGTTCGTTCAGGGGTTTGGCCTAGGAGATCCGCTCGTCCTGTAACCCTTTTTGGTTTTTCTGAGGGGAGGGTTTTCTTTTGGGATTTCGCGGAGTTCATGGCGATGTGTTGGAACTATTGGGTTGTCGGCGGTGCCAATCGGTTTCGCGTTCGTACATCCTAGCCGCTCGGAGGAGTTGTTCCTCTTCAAACGGTGGCCCTTGAAGCTGCAGACCGATAGGAAGTCCTGCAGAGGTGAAACCGCAGGGTATCGAAATCCCTGGCAGACCGGCAAGGTTCGCACTGATTGTATAGATATCCCCGAGATACATCGACAGTGGATTGTTGGTCTTTTCGGCAATTCGATACGCCGCGGTCGGAGTGACGGGCCCAGCGATGATATCGACATCCACAAAAGCCTCATCGAAGTCTCGCCGGATCAGTCGTCTGACTTTCAGTGCCTTGGTGTAATACTGATCCGCATAGCCCGCTGAGAGCGCGAAGATTCCAAGCATGATCCGTCGTTTGACCTCATCGCCGAAGCCTTCGGCACGACTGGCCTCGTACATCTCCACGAGGCTCCCAAACTCCGCTGCACGGTGTCCGAAGTGAACTCCGTCGTAACGGGACAGATTACTCGACGCTTCAGACGTCGCGATCAAGTAATACGTGGCGATCGCATACTTAGTATGCGAGAGATGGATCTCCTTCAACGTGGCTCCGAGAGACTTATAAAGATCGAGAGCTTGTCGGACAGATCGCTCAACTTCCGCATCAAGTCCCTCTGCGAAATGTTCAACCGGCACGCCAATTCGCAACCCGCTCAACGGCTGTTCGATCGACGTCAGATACGACGGAACGGATCTGTTCACTGAGGTGGAATCACGTGGATCATGACCGGCCACGGCTTCGAGCAACAGGGCGACACTCGTCACATCCGTCGCCAAGGGACCGATTTGATCCAAGGAGCTGGCGTAGGCAACGAGTCCATAACGCGAGACGCGTCCATAAGTCGGTTTCATGCCAACGATCCCGCATAGTCCGGCTGGCTGGCGAATCGACCCGCCTGTATCGCTTCCGAGAGCAAGCGGCACCATTCGAGCAGCAACAGCCGCCGCCGATCCACTGCTCGACCCACCCGGAATCCGCTCTGTATCCCATGGATTCCGCGTCGGGCCAAACGCGGAATTTTCGCCGGACGAGCCCATCGCGAATTCGTCCATGTTCGTGCGGCCAATCAGAATCGCGTCGGCCGATTTCAGTTTTTCAATGACGTGCGCATCATACGGAGCGACAAAGTCTCGCAGCATTCTGCTACCACATGTTGTCCGTTGGCCGGATGCGCAGATAACATCTTTAATTGCCACGGGGACTCCTGCGAGCAGACCGAGTGGCTGATTCGTGACGCGTCTCCGATCGATCTCCTCGGCCTGCCTCAACGCATGTTCTGCATCCACACTTAGAAACGCACCGATCCGCGAATCAAGACGGGCGATCGCCGATAGAAAATCTCGGGTCACTTCGACGCTGCTGACCTCTCGTGTGCCGAGTTTGGCAATAAGATCACTTGCCGCAAGGGCGGTAGTACTGGATGCCACAGAAGACCTTTATCGGTCGCGAGAGAATGGGCCGGGAAAACGATACCGCGTCGAAAATAGCCAAACGGGGAGGCTCATGGTAGCGAAGACCGCTCGACGTTTCATCCCTCACTGGGCATCAATCATGGCTGGAACGAGGAAGAATTTTCCGTCCGACCGAGGCGCGTTTCTTAATGCGGCTTCTCGCGTCAGACACGTCCCAAGAATGTCCTCACGAAGGACGTTGAGAAGCTCCACCGAGTGAACCATCGGCTCAATGCCAGTGGTGTCGATGTCTTTCAGGACATCGACATAGTGCACAATCGCGGTCAGTTCATCCGCGAGACGAGCAACATCCGCATCCGTCACCTTCAATCGGGCCAACAATGCCACTTTTCGGACGTCATCGTGAGTCAGACGCATGCAAACACCGTTGTTGAACAGCAGTTAACCGACATTGTCGGTGGGCTTTCAAAATCAACATGCCGCTTTGAACAAGGAAAGCGATGTCAGGATTTCAGAGCCTTATCAATGGTGAAGGGCTTACGAACCACGCGCTTCACTACAAGACCACCACGAATGCACTTGGCGCACACACGAACCCGTGTTGAAGTTTCGCCGGTTTGCATTCGTAATGATTGCAAATTTGGGCGAAACCATCGTTTGGTGATACCCGTCGTCTTGCGACCGTTACCACCCAAGTACTTCGCTTTACCCCGTTCGACCTTGGAGTTTCCGCGGACTGGTTTTTTACCACAGATCGAGCACTCAGCACCCATCGTTCATCACCCTCGACTTTAAAGCAAAATCGGACAAGCCATTAGCGGATGCGGGAAGCGTAAAAGTCCCACGCGAAACATCAGTTTATAATAAGAAGGGAGAGTATAGCGGCGAAGGCCAACGATGCAAGCCGTCCGGAATTGTTTCACCAAACAGGATGTTTGTTTTCGGTTCCGCTCCTAACCGCATATCAAGGTTCCCCGATACAGTGGTGGGTTTCGTCGATGATCGAGAGGAGTCATCCCGATGAGATCGACTGGATTTTTGAACCACAGAGATAACAGAAGTAGTTTTTAGCGTTGGTTTTGCGCACGACATCTGGTTTTAAAACAGAGATCCGCACAGAGCGACGACACCCGGTTCTCGGTTCCAATATCTCCCAAAGGTCGGGTGGTTGACTCTCGCGTGAATGGTCCTTAAGACAGCGGCTCCAAGCGGAAAAAGACGGTAGACTTCGCATTTCTCTAGCCGAGCTGAACACCAACGCTGTCACAACAAGTGGTCTGGTTTTGCTTGGGTTATCATCACTCCGCAGTTGAAGAAAAAACACGACTACGACAGACCCTCCTCGGATCCACAATGAGGGTAAAGATGTCGGGCTCGGACCTTAAATGCTCCCCAAAATACGGACCCGCGTGCAATTGCAAATGGCGCGTGTTACTTGCCATGGCTTTTATGTTCGTCACGCCTGCGTTCTCTGGAACATGTGTTTCAGAATGCCGTAGGATTAGGTACTTGCAGCGGCCTTGACGAACTTTGGAAAATCGATCACGGAGCCTTCATCAGCGGCATCGGAAATTATCCGAATCACCGTACACGGAATATCGTATTCCTAACATACCTGAGCCACGGCCGCCCCTTCCATTTCAACGCAAGACTTACCCTGCAGACGCGCCTTAAGTTCCTTGCCCCCCCCCCCCCCCCCCGTCGTCGCCGCGATGAATTTGTCGCCGCTCACTATTTCACCTTCAACGGCTCGTGGATCGACAATCCCGAAGTCAGCCAAGACGCTCGTGTCGATCTGGGATGCAAGGGCATTCAGAAAGAAGCTTTTCGCAGCCTCAACGGCGTGAAGTCTGCGGACAATATCGGTCGGAAAGGTCGATCTGCCGATGAGCGGGATTTCGTACCGAAGAAAGAGCGGCCTAGCATCCATATCGTGCTGGCAAAGACCTGTGGCGACAACGACGTCTCCCACTCGAACTTTGGGGGCAGCGCCACCCGCCACGCCCGTAAAGATGATTTCACCAACGTTGAATTCCGCTATCAGACATGTTGCGGTTGTCGCTGCCGCAACTTTACCCCACTGCGAGAAGACCACGACAACCGGTATTCCCCTCAGTGTCCCAACATGGCTACTACGCACGCCTGTCTCAATGACCCGCCGATCTCCTCCCAACTCGGCAACCAACTTGGAATTTTCTTCCTGCATTGCGCGTTCATCAGTCCAATTGCCATCTTCGATTTCTATTTTCGCTTCTTCTCGAAATTGAGTGGGTGGAGTGTTTATTTGCGGTGCTTTTGATTTTTGAAAACCGCGGATTGGGATTAGAGTTTTCGGAGGCAAACATTACCTCAACATTACAGCGACCGCTTGGGTCTGGACAAGTCGAGTCGAGTCGTCGGTATCGACTTGAAGATTGATCCGGCGGCGATCAGGATTTATCTGGAATCCGGAGGTTCCGCATTTGATTGCCGTGAATGCGGGTTAGCAGGCTTGCATCCTGTTGCGACTGACGTGGGAGAGCGTGCAGCGGATCATGAATCGTGCGGTGGAACGTGGCATACTGCATCGCAAGATTGCAGATTTGCGAAAAGTCAGCAGGGATGAAAGAGCTTTGGCGCCACGCATGATTATGTGTTGGTACTGACGGATATCGATGAGTCTCGCGTGCTGGATGCTGTGCCCGGACACGATGGAGCAGCGGCTGATTCCCTGTGGAAGACGTCGTCAAACGATCAGACAGGCACGATCGAAGCCGGTGGCAAGATTCGAGGACAGGAAAATTAATCTCTTGTGCAGGACGGCGATGAAACGCTCAAAGGTCCAAAACAACTCTGGCTGTACAACCCGGAGAATATGAGCGACGAACAATCGGCTCAGATTAAACTCCTCAAAGGAATGAACCTGATGACCTCAACGGCGTGGGGCCTGCGCAAAAACTTCCGCTGGTTACGGGAATACACGTATGCTGGCAACGCAAGGAATTTTTTCTCCCATGGGTATGACGGGGCGTACGAATCAGAACTTCAGCCCCTCATCAAAGTTGCCATCCTGCTTAAGAAACGTCTGACCACTATTCTGGCCGCGTTTCGCCACCGCATCAGCAACTGACCCGCCGAAGGTTTCAACAGCAGCATCCAGTCTCTCAAATCCGGCGCTCGCGGTTTGCGGATCTTCAAAAACGACGGAAGTCGAATCCTCTTCTTTTGCGGAAATCTAAATCTTAAACCCAACCTTACTAGCCACTAAATTCCGAGAAGATCCCAGAATTCGATCTTGTTGGACAATCCCTGACATTGAAGGAGCATGGTCATACCTCGGTATGACCATAGGATCACAATACGTCATCCAATCCGCAGAGGTGGGTGGGATCGTGAACATGTTTTTATCCGCGTCTGGGCTGGTTGACGGTATTTGTGGTAGTCCGTATAAGACGATCCACCCTTGATACAAGTTGGTATTTGAGTGGATTTTGTCTCTAACAGAAACGTGTTCCGTCATGCTATCCATTCGCTTGCCCGATGGTAATGTTGTCGAACATCCTGATCATGCGACCGCGTTGGATGTTGCCATGGCCATTAGCCCAAGGCTCGGTGCGGCGGCGATCGGGGCAAAAGTTGGCGAAACGATTATTGATGCGATGCGTCCACTGGCGGAAGTCACCTCTGAACGGCCGATTCCCTTGCAGTTGCTGACGGAGAAAGATGACGCCGCGTTGAGTATCCTGCGTCATTCGTGTGCTCACATCATGGCTCGGGCTGTGATGCGTCTCTGGTCAAATGTCGAACTGGCATTCGGTCCGACAACAGGTCAAGGATTTTATTACGACATTTCTTGCGATCACAAGATCAGCGAAGATGACTTCCCTCGTATCGAAGCCGAGATGCAGAAGATCGTCGATGCGGCTGAGCCTTTCGAACGCTTCCTCTGTGACCGCGAAGAAGCCCTGAAACTTGTTGCGGGGATGTCGCAGACACTCAAGGTCGAGCACATCAACACAGGGTTGGCGACTCATCCGGTAGTGAGTTTCTACCGGCAGGGAGAGTTCGTCGATCTCTGCCGCGGCCCGCATATTCCCCATGCCAAAAAAGTGAAATCCTTCAAAATACTCTCCGTCGCGGGAGCTTATTGGAAGGGCGACGCTTCGGGGAAGCAACTTCAACGACTGTACGGCACAGCTTGGTTTTCACAAAACGATCTGAAGGCATACCTCGATCAGGCCGATGAGGCAAAGCGGCGAGATCATCGAGTGTTGGGCAAACAACTCAATCTGTTTACCATCAGCCAGGACGTTGGGCAGGGGTTGTGCCTGTGGCTGCCCAAGGGTGCGACCATTCGCTCGATCCTCGAAGATTTCATCAAGAAGGAGTTGATCGCCAGAGGCTATCAACCGGTTTACTCACCGCACATTGGTCGTGTGGAAATGTACGAGACCAGCGGACACTTTCCGTTCTATCGTGACTCACAGTTCGCACCCATTTTCGGACACGAAGCAGGACAGTTGGTCGATTATTGGATTCGCCGGCTCGAGGCTCTCATCAAGACTCGGGTTCCGTTTCCTGCGGAAGACGAGAAGAAGCTCGCCGAATCGGCCAAGCTGATGGGAATGGACGTTGCCGCAATCCCCGTGGGAGGGACACCCGAAACGCGCAAAGAACAGCTCCGCGCTTGGGAGAAACAACAAGAACGGTATCTGCTCAAGCCCATGAATTGCCCGCACCACGTGCAGATTTACAAAGCCCAACACCGGAGCTATCGAGACCTCCCTGTTCGACTTGCTGAGTTTGGAACGGTCTATCGTCATGAGCAGTCGGGTGAACTGAACGGAATGCTTCGTGTGCGCGGACTGACACAGGACGACGCCCATTTGTTCGTCACTCCCGAGCAGGTGATGGAAGAATTTAAAGCAACGATTGAACTAGTGAAGTTCGTCTTGGGCAGCGTCGGTCTCACAGATTACCGCGTGCAGTTGTCCTGTCGTGATTCGAGGAACACGTCCAAATACGTTGGGTCTGACGAAGGATGGGAAAACGCACAGAATGCGCTTCGCCAAGTTTTGAAAGATATGA